>ENA-OROK01001825-OROK01001825.1-human-gut-metagenome-genome-assembly--contig:-NODE-1825-length-19675-cov-3.972579_pt1 | contig 19675 bp, 28 predicted proteins | sample MGYA00242127_ERZ509046 | MGnify/ENA primary metagenome ERZ509046 (study PRJEB26280, sample SAMEA2338728) | human gut metagenome | biome: human gut; feature: human-associated habitat; material: faeces... | reverse complement strand
TGCCGCCGGTAACCCTAACACTCCGGTGGACACCCTTGTTAAGTTGTCGGAAGACAGCGACTGGGCTGTTCGTAGAAATGCCGCCGGTAACCCTAACACTCCGGGGTATGTTTTCTCCGATGAAGAATTTATAATCACAGAAACCCATGTAGCTATAAAGGGTACAAGCCATTTATGGTACAAGCACAATTATCCCAATGTTGCTCCGTTTTATACATGCGGCTGTTTCTGTGGTTCTCGTGAACAATTAATTTCAAGAATATATTCAATTGATAATCTTTCCGCTGATCCTGCTGTGCGGATGAGAATATTAAATGCTTTAGACCGTAAGTTTAAAGAAATATTCGGAAGATAGTATCTATTCCCGGTTTTCCTTGATCGGCAAACCGGGAGCAATTTAAACCACTTTAAATAATATAAGATATGAATTTAGAAAACTATGAAGTGCTTCCCGTTGAAGCGCAAGACGTACAAATCGTACAAGTTGATGCCGTAGAAAGAGCAAATGTTGATTCACAAGTAGCAACAGCTAAACGTTATCCACGAGATATAAGACGCAGTATAGACAACTCGGTTGTAATAGCTACTATGAATCAAGAAACAGCCCAATCATGTAGCTACGCCCTTCCCCGTGGCGGAAAACCTATCACCGGTCCGTCCGTTCATCTAGCTAAAATAATTGTCTCTAATTGGGGCAATATGCGTACAGAAGCAAAAGTTGTGCAAATAACAGACAAGCAAGTCATCAGCCGTGGAACATGTTGGGATTTGGAAACTAATGTTGCTTCTGCATTTGAAGTTAGACGTAGTATCATTGGTAAAAACGGACAGCGATTTTCTGACGACATGATTACAGTTACAGGTAACGCTGCAAACTCAATCGCTTATCGTAATGCCGTATTTGCCGTCATTCCTAAAGCTATAACAGATAGAGTGTACTACGCAGCACAAAAATTTATAACCGGTGATTTGTCCGACTCTGACAAGCTTTTGAAAGTAAGAACAGGGGTGCTGAATAATTTCAAAAACAACTATGGCATAACCGAAGAAGAAGTGGTAAAGATGTGCGGAAAGCAAACGGTAAACCAAATCGGTGCTGACGAAATTTCAATGCTAATGGGAACAATCCAGGCATTGAAAGACGGAGATACTACGGTAGATGAATTAATGAAGCCGATACGTGAAAGCAAAGAAGCCATAAATAATAAGATAGCTGATATTGCGGCTGAAGCTGCCGGAGTAGATAAATTAAAAAAAGAATAATTAAAAATATCACTATAATGGAAGCTCAACATTCTTTAGAATGGTACCGCAAACGATTGGGAAAGGTAACCGGCTCCCGTGTCGGTGACTTGATGAAATCCGGAAGGAAGAAAGAAGATTTGTTCGGAGATACCGCAAAATCTTATATCTACCAACTAGCAGCCGAGAGAAGCATGAATCCATATATTGTTAATGATGATAATCTTTTTGAAAAATACCTATTTCAGGTCGGAGTTTCATCAAAGGCTATCGAGTGGGGTAATGAACAGGAAGCTGACGCTCGCAAATTGTATAACAGAATGAAGGGGAATAATATGATTGAAACAGGTCTTTGCCTGCATCCCAATATTCCTTTCTTTGGTTCTTCTCCTGATGGCTTCTGTTGTAACGATGACGGAGAGAAAGGAACGCTGGAGATCAAATGTCCCAGCCAAAATACTTTCATGAAATATAAAGAAGAAGTGAAAGATAATGTTGGATTGCTTCTTGCTAAACCAGAATATTTCTACCAGTGTCAATCTCACATGATGGTGACTGGTGCCGAATGGTGCGACTTTGTAGTTTATTGTCCTTTTCAAAGCAGCCCTATTCATATAGTTAGAATCTTACCAGACTACATTAATTTCAAACTTATAGAGAATCGGATTCTAATGGCTAATGAAATGATTGAAAAAATGATAGCGTAGCTTATGGAAAAAGAAATTAGCGAAATAAACGATTACCTGAACATTACCTGTTCAAATAATCCGATAGAGATACAGGAAAGGATATCAGTTATAATGGTGTATCTGAACCGGTCCGGTGAGATGCTTGCGGATGCGAAGAAGCTGCTCCGGAAGAAGAAATCTACAGAGATAAGCAATACCATCATCGCAATAGCTAAAGAGCAATGCTTGTCGGCAAAGGTGTAAAATGCTTTGCTTGACAGCATAGCGGAAGATGAATCATATTTGGTGGATCGGCTTGACCGGCTTAATGCTGCTTGCACACATCAATTAGACGCCTTACGCACTTTATTGAGCTACGAGAAGGAGGCTATGAGATTAAATAAAACGGGATATTAGAAAGTATTATTCCAAATAACATCTATTTGGAAGTTTTGGAATAAAATAATGCGAAAAACTAAAGTAATTCATGTCTACCTGATCTTCGAAAAGCGGAACTATTACTTCAGTTCGGTAACGGGTATCTTCCGGCATTTATCCGAATGTCAGATAGGAATCAAGCAAAGTACGTTATCTCACAATACGGAAAACACTATCGTAACCGGTAGGGCTATAATCCGCAAGAGTGAGCTGTTAAGATAGCTTTGTTAACCTTTTTACCCCAGCCTGCTTGTCTGTGAAGATTGGCGGGCGAACATGGAGAGGTGGCGGAATTGGAAACGCCTAGTTATGTAAGGTTGATCGCCAGACATTCCGTTTAATACGGTGCGGCTCTTGAAGTATCATTCCCGGTTCGAGTCCGGGCCTTTCCACATAAATATAACAAGAACTATCTCTGCAAAAGTTGCAGAGAAAATGGTAGCACCTATTGGCGCAAAGATTCTTTCGCTTACGGAGGAAAGAACAGATTTGGCAAACAAAGCCATTTCAGACACTTTACCGAAAGATTTGAAAGAATGCTTTGATAAGTACAAAAGTACGTTTCAGAAAGCATCTTGTGCAACTTTATATAATGGAAAACATGAAGTAAAAGTAGACGGACTTTCTTATTTCCCAGCTTCAACTACTTGATACGAGTAACGAAACGCTTCTCAATGAGATAAAATCAAAATTGTCATGACATTCGAAGAAAAGAATAAAAAGTTAAACGGCAAAGTTTGTCCTTATTGTGGTAAGCCAACCGAATTTATAGACAGTTCTGTAATCTACGGACGTTCTTACGGCATGATTTATCTATGTCGTGATTGTAGAGCTTACGTTGGTGTACATAAGGGTACAGACCAAGCGTTAGGACGTTTGGCAAATGCGGAATTGAGGGAAGCAAAGAAAGAAGCTCATTTCTATTTCGACCAGATTGCCAAAACAGGCCTAATCAATAAGATTTGGAAGAAACACATTCCCGATACCTCAAACAGAAGTAAGGCTTATTTATGGTTGTCTAACCAACTGAACATACCACGTGAAGTTTGCCATATCGGAATGTTTGATGTAGAGGATTGCAAACGAGTTGTTGAACTATGTAAACCATTGGTAAAACAGTAAGTATGGAATATAAGACAATAATCAAAGGGAACGCTCCTTCTAAGGCTAATTGCTATAAGATAGTATCAATCAACGGGCACGGATGCCTAGCCAAAACTCATTCCTTGAAAAAGTATGAGGAATCTTTTATTTGGCAGGCAGGAAAGTTGAGGGATTTGAATATCAACGAGCCATTTGAGTTCTACATTGACGTGTACTACCCAAGTAAACGGAGCGACCTTGATAACGTATTAAAGCTACAATTAGATGTTCTTCAGCGAATCAAATGCATTAAGAACGACAATAATTGTTGTCTTATTCATGCACGCAAGTTTGTAGACAAGGAAAATCCACGTGTGGAGATAACGATTAAAACTTTGGATTAAAAAAATAAGCTTTTCATTTGGTATTTTGAAATTTGGGTGTATCTTTGCGGTGCCACAGTTAACATACAGGCACTGCAAGTGAGCAGGTCAAGAGATAATAGAAAGCATTGGCAGTTCTATTATAATCCGTTCATATATCTCTGATGTATGTGGCTGTGACAAGTTTGGATTATGTAGAGCTGCTTTTTTTGTTTAATTCATCTAATTGTCACAGCCAGATGAAAACAGTAAACTTATTGTCTGCTAAAGAAAGCGGGCTAGTAAAGTCTAATAAAGGACAGGTAGTAACAACCTCTGTAAAGGTTGCCGAGTATTTCGGTAAAAATCACAGAGATGTAACACGCTCAATTAAAGAGCTTCTAACATCTGCGCAATTTTGCGCATATCTATTCATTGAATCTGAATACCCCGATAATTACGGGCGTATGCAACCAATGTACCTAATGAACCGTGACGGCTTTTCCCTTCTTGCTATGGGCTTCACCGGATCCAAAGCACTAGAGTTTAAACTTGCCTACATCAACGCTTTTAACGAAATGGAAGAACAGCTTCGGAACAATCAATGTACGAAGTATGCAGAACACATCGTAAAGAAGCAAATCAAGGAATTTAACAAATCATTGCAAGAAGCACTTGTTAGAGGGCGTAAAAAGCACGGAAATACTTACGGAGGGTTAATACCTTACGGGCAGGAAGAAGTTGCTTACAACCCCAAAGAAAGTCTTGAATCAAACCTAAATCGAATATTCGGTCAAGTACGTGAAATGTGCAAAGACGGATTTCTAATGTCTGCACTTGCTGTTGAGACAAACAAGATGTTACAGGAGCTTATTAATAAGAAATAAATCATGATTGAAGTATTAATCGTGTTTGGTAGCCTATATGCGGGCTACCTTACTTTCCGCAAAAAAGGAGAGAAGTTTTTCTACCAAAGTAAAATCTAAAATTTTAATTATAAAATCATGAAAAAGAAATCAGACAAGCAAGTTATCCGGCCGGATACCTGTGCAAAGTGTAATAATGGGCGAATAATACCAACCGAGAATGGCAATCCACGAGTAGTTTATTGTAGTTTCTTTAACCGTAGGTTTGTCGCTGATAGCAAAAGAAACTGTATTCATGCTTATTAATATGAAATCAATTAAAGAAGTAATCAAGGAGATAGAACACATCCCGAAGTGTCCCAGAAATGGAGAAGTTAATCTTTATTATATCATAAACTTAATGAGAGAAGATATGAAATAATGGCGAATGTAAGAACTGGATTTCTTTATTATAACTCCGATACTGACCGGTTCAAAGATATACGGATTAAAAGACTGAAAAAAGATTTAGGTTGTGACGGATTTGCCGTGTATGAATACTTATTGAACGAAATCTACCGAGTACAAGGCTGTTTCCTTGTGTGGGACGAAAGTACTGCCTTTGACGTAGCCGAATACTGGGGATTGAAAGAAAGTAAGGTGAATGAAATAGTACGTTACTGTTGTGCTGTGGGGCTTTTTGATAAAGCACTGCTCTCTAATGGGAATGTACTTACTTCACCATCTATTCAATCAAGATACGTAGAGATGTGTATTCGTGCAAAACGCAAGGAAATCAAAATTCCGGAAGAATATAACATTATTCCGGAAGAATGTAGAATTATTCTGGAAGAATACCTAAAAAAGCAGGAAGTTTGCCGCAATAGTATTAAAGTATATATAAAGAAACCTCCTAAAGGAGGTAAAGAAAGTGATTTGAATCCAATCATTTTAGATAAGCCTATACAGGAATGCTACGAGGAATTATCTTCTAATAGCTCCTGGATAGAAAGTATTGTAATGAACAAAAGGGCTTCCGGTCATTTAGAGTTGAATTTGGAAAGCTTTCAGGAATATCTTAAACTATTTTTCGATAAACTCCAAAATGAAGGCGAAACGCATAAAAGCCCTAAAGATGGAATGTCTCATTTTTCCAGATGGCTGGACATTGAATTGAATAAGCCAAAGCCTGATATGTACAAGATGGAAAACGAAGAATTATTGGCTTCTCTATCCGACAGGAATGGGAGCTATTATAAGTTCCTCACATACATCAAGAACTGTGCGCCATATTGTTTTTCCAATATGCGAATGCCTTCTGAAAAAGAAGCGTTAATCATACGGGACAAATATGGGGATGCAGCCTTTAAAAAGGCGCTTCGTACTCTTGAAGGAAGGGTTGATATTCGTTCTAAGTGGGATGTTTTCTATTATGCTATTTTAAAACAATTTGAATACATGAACAATGGAAGTTAATGTGCAATTACGTGACGAAGATGCCGAAAAGCTAGTTTTAGGCACTATAATGACAAACCGTGATGCCCTTGAAGAAGTGAGGGAGATGTTGAGCAAAGAATGTTTCTATAATTCCTTTCATCAGGAAATCTATAAAGCAATTATTCAGGTAGCATCTTCTGGTGACAGACCGGATATGATTACGGTAAAGAATAAGCTGGTCGCTAATGGAATTAAGTTTGAGCCATATCAGTTTGTAAGCATAGCTTCTAACCAAACGTTCGATTTGGGACAGTATGCCGCTCGTCTCCATGATCTTGCCATCAGGCGGAGATTTTATGAAATCGGGCAATATCTTGTTTCAAATTCGTATACCGAAGCAGAGGATATATTAGACGTTACCAATGTAGTTTCCGACCAGTTGTCATCGCTGTTCAAGTCAAGTAGCAGTGTCATTTCAACTATAAAAGAAGGTCTTGAAAATGTATATCACATGATAAATGAGAATATGAATGGAGGAAAACCCTTAACCGGTACTCCTACCGGATTTGAGAAGATAGACAATAAATCCGGAGGATTGCAAAAATCAGACCTGATAATCATTGCAGGAGAGACTAGCCAGGGAAAGGCACTTCGTATGGATGAAAAGATACTTACTCCTAATGGCTGGGTCTTAAACAAAGATATAAAAGTAGGAGACGAAGTCGCTTCGATTGATGGAGAAAAATCAATTGTCCTTGGCGTTTATCCACAAGGAATGAAGGATATTTATAAAATGACTTTTACTGATGGCCGTGTCGCTTTTTCAAGCGGAGATCATTTGTGGGAAGTTGGTGCATCTACTTTCAAGAGTGGAAACCGTATTTTGACTACTCTTCAAATTAAAGAAATGCAAGAGAATACAAGTGCATTTCACAATAGGATGTACGTCCCTATGTTTTGTGGTAAATTTGGAGAGAAGAAGAATTTTATAATTCATCCATATATTTTAGGCGTATTGATTGGTGATGGGTGTCTTTCAAGAGGGGCTACTTTTTGTAATGACGATAAGTTCGTTTTGGGGAAAATGCGTAGTCTATGCAAAATGCCGATAGTCAAGCAAAGTTCAGATGAAGGTGACAAATGCCCTACTTATCGAATATCTTACGGGCATAATCAAAAGATGACTAACATCTACTACGAGGAGTTAAGGCGGCTGGGACTATTGAATCATTTGGCAAAAGATAAATTTATACCTGAATGCTATTTAAATTGTTGCTATGAACAACGATTGGAACTATTGAACGGATTAATGGATACCGATGGCGAAGTTGATAAGTATGGAAGTATTCACTATTCTACCGTTTCGGAAAGATTAGCAAACGATGTAGTTTATTTATGCCGTTCTCTGGGTTATAGGTGTTCTATGTTCTCTCATAAAAGTGCAATCGGTGAAAAGATATATGAAAATCATTATAGAATAACTATTGCAGGAGAAAATGAAAAAAATATTTGTACCCTTCCTCGACGCAAGGAAAGAATAAAAGAGCGTAAAAGAATAAATAATGTTATCCGCTCAATAGAGTATATTGGCAAAGAAGAATGTCAATGTATAAAAGTTTCACATCCTCGTGAATTATTTGTGATTAGCGATTTTGTCGTTACACACAACACCTCATTAGCAGTGTCTATAATGCGGAATGCGGCATACTTGGGCGCTAAAGTAGCCATGTATTCAATGGAGATGAAAAAAGAGCAAATAACCGCTCGTATTCTCTCTATGGAAAGCGGAGTGCCGGCAAATGAAATCATGTATTCCCGTTTGAGTGAATCGCAATTACAGTCTGTAGACAAAGGGATTGGAAAAATATTAGGAAAGGGAATTTACTTCGATGACCGTAGTACTTCAAATATTGACACTATCCTTTCATCCATCCGATACATGAAACTAAAATTTGGGATAGATGGCGCTATTGTTGACTACTTGCAGATTCTCAACGTAAACATGAAGGGAGCCAATAAGGAGCAGCAAATGGGTGATGTGGCAAGGCGCTTGAAAAACCTTGCTAAGGAGCTAGATATTTGGATTATCGCTTTGTCTCAATTGAACAGGGACAATATGAATCCAGTTCCATCTCTAGCAAGGTTACGTGATAGTGGGCAAATAGCAGAAGCGGCAGATGTGGTTATGTTAGTCTATCGCCCAGAAGTGAAAAGTAAATCATATCCAGGAGATTTTTCTCACGTAGATACACGAGGAACGGCAATGATTGATATAGCGAAAGGTCGTAATATTGGTTTGCTGAAATTTATTTGCGGTTTCAATGCTTGTACTACATGTTTTTACGAATTGGATAATATACCCATTTCAAGTGGAATGATAAGCGATGAAGAGGATGGACCGGCTTTTTAATATAATCAAACAATGAGAATACTCCTAAACATCCTCCTTCTCTTAGGAGTGAACATCTTATTTTACCTAGTAGTATATGCGATAGCAGATAACCTAATGATACATAATTAAAATATTAGCAATGAATACACAGTTTGAACGGTCGGCTAATGCCACTGATGAATGGTATACACCGAAAGAAATCATAGATGAGTTGGGCGTATTTGATACAGATCCATGCGCTCCAGTAAATCCACTTTGGCAGACAGCTAAGATAATGTACAATAAACTTGATGATGGCTTAACGAAAGACTGGGTAGGTCGTGTTTGGCTTAATCCTCCTTATTCCCGTCCGCTTATTGAACAGTTTGTTAGGCGTTTGGCAGAGCATGGAAACGGAATCGCATTACTTTTCAACCGTTGCGATTCAAAGATGTTTCAAGATGTAATATTCGAGAAGGCAACAGCAATGAAGTTTTTGCGTAACCGGATTAGGTTCTTCCGTCCGGATGGAACCCGTGGGGATTCGCCCGGTCGTGGTAGCATCTTAATTGCATTCGGTGAAGAGAATGCAGAGATATTGAGAACCTGTGATATCGCAGGTAAATATGTACGTATTAATTAGAGTAAAACAAATCAATAATGAAGAAAATTATCACTATAAAAATTGAGGTGGATATGGAACATCCAGCTCGTGAGGAATGGGTGAAGCGCAAAGATTTTATTGATACGGAAATTGACGATGTTCTTGATCACATTAGAGATTTCACCCGTCCGTATAAAAGAGAAAATGGAAAGTCTCCAAGTAAGGCAACCGTGTACAGTGTGAATATTCAGAATGTTAAGTAATACTCAAACTAATTTAAGATATGAGCATAAAGATAAGTAAGGAGGCGTATGAGAAACTAATCAAAGAAGATTTAGACTTTCTCAATGAGCATTGTCCGGATAGCCTAGAATTAGATCACATTAAAGTAATTATTTGTAGTTCTATTGATTGGCATTATCCTGATAAGAACACTTGTACAGCGTTGAAAAGGATAGAGAATAGGCTTAAAGTTGAACTTCAGAAGCAAAAGGATGCAGGTAAGCAATTTCTATCCGATCAGGAAATAGACGGCTTGATTGATAGCGTACTGAAAGAAGAATACCCCTCAATACTCCAAAAATATGAGTGAAATAGAATTTAGGATAGCAGAAATATTGGGACGGTCTGCGATTGAAAATGATATGGAAGTCCCCAAAGATGTTCAACAGTTGGCGCAAGCTACAAGATATTTAGCAACGCAACTTAGAATAATTTGCAAGACAGAGATCGGTGATGAAAAAATAGCTGATGTTATATTGAAGCAAGCTATTGATATTTTGAAGTAAAACAATAAAGAAAGGAAAAGAATATGGATATAGAAAAAATCGTTTTCAATATAGCCAATTATGGTGCACATACATGGGTTAGATATTGGGTACAAAAAGAAATATCAGGTTTAACACTGCCTGGGGAATACATTGCAATAAGGGGGGCTTTTTTAGCAGACAATCTGCTTACGGAAATTCTTGAAGCTGGCTTTGAAATTAAAACGATATGTTCAAAGAAAATAGATGCTGATGCTTATTGTGATGTTTTATTAATGCGTAAATTGAAGTAAAACAAATCAGATATGAGTGAATTATATATACCCATAGAACGTCCTACCCGAAATTTGGTAAACGGCAGATTTTTAAAAGGCCACACTCCTCATAACAAGGGGAAAAGGTGGGCTGACTATATAGCCGGAATTAAAATGGAAAATATGCTTAGAGGATTGGAGTTAGGCAGAAAAGGTAATCCTAATATTGCAGGAAGTAATTCAAAGCAAGTAGTTGCCATAAAAGACGGACAGTTATTTGCTGTTTATCCATCTTCTAATGATGCAGGTCGAAAAACTGGAGTATGTAGCCGCAATATTCGTAGCTGTTGTTCTGGTAAAAGAAAAAGTGCAGGCGGTTATCAATGGTTTTTGGAAAGTGACAATAAATGGCTTGATTTAATAAATATATGAAAGAGTCTGTTTTAAGTGAAATACGTGATACATTGTTTGGTAAGATTCCCACCGATGAGATATCAACAATAATTGATTCAATATCATTCTGCTTGAGGAATTATGAGATTATGCCTAAAGAAACTTCCATAGTAGTCTATGATAATTCCGATTCGCAGATAATTAGTAAATTCTTCATAGCTAAAGCTGTTGAAGGATTATGCCAAAGTTCATTGGACTATTATCGTGTCATTTTAAGGGCGTTTATTTTGCAGGTAGGGAAACATATTAAAGAAATCGTAACTGATGATGTTCGCATCTATTTAGCCTACAAAAAGATTAATAAATGCAGTGATAATACGTTGAATAATATTCGCAGGACTTTAAGTAGTTTCTTCACTTGGTGTACCGAAGAAGGTATTATCGACAAGAATCCAATGCTTCGAATCAAGGGCGTGAGACAGGTGAAGAAATTAAAGAAGCCATTAAGTGAAGATGACATGGAGAAGTTAAGGTCTTTGGCAAAGACAAAGAGAAACAAGGCGATAATCGAGTTCTTGTTTTCTACCGGCTGCCGTGTTTCCGAAATGGTTAACGTGAACCGTAATGATGTAGATTGGCAGAATGCGCAGATTGACGTTCTCGGAAAAGGGCGTAAGTATCGGACTGTCTATTTGTCTGCCCGTTGTAAGATAGCCTTACAGGAATATCTTTCTTCAAGAACGGATGATTTGGATGCTTTATTTCTGTCTGATTATGAGGGTATGTGCCAGCAAATAAAAGATATGAATAAGCCCACCCGGATATCAAAGGGAGCTGTTGAAATAATGCTAAGAAACCTTGGTAAACGTGCCGGTATATCCAATGTACATCCACATCGATTCAGGAGAACAGCGGCAACTACAGCTTTAAAGCGTGGTATGCCCATCGAACAGGTGCAGAGAATGTTAGGTCATGAAAGTATTCAGACAACGACGATTTATGCACAATCAACCAATGATGAAGTAAAGTTAGCCCATGAAAAATTTATTATTTGACATAAACAGGATGCTAGGAATAGCAGATAGTTATCAGGCACCTGATAGGATTATGAATATCTTACTTGGCGAAGAATCTACTCGCATACAGGTATTCAAAAACTTTTTAAACTACTTCAAATGTGATGTTAGTTATGACTGGTTCCATGAATACTTTGAAGATGAACATGCCGATCGGAAGAATAACAAGCAAGATTTTACGCCTAAATGTATTTCAAATTTGGTTTCTAAACTATTAGGTTCTGATACGGGCATAACCTATGAACCCACAGCCGGGACGGGCGGAATGCTTATCTCAAATTGGTACAATCACCGGAATAGTATCAGCTTCCTAGATTACAAACCTAACGATCATTTGATAGTATGTGGTGAATTATCCGACAAGACAGTGCCTTTTCTTCTTTTCAATTTGGCTATAAGGGGAATATCCGGAATAGTATTTCATGGTGATACATTGAGAAACGATTATAAGGCAGCGTATATATTAACTAATAAGTTCAATTCACCTTGTGACTTTTCAACAGTTACAAGATGGAAATAACCTTCAAAACAAAACGAGATAGCGAAGAAAGTATTGAAAGAACTTAAAACGGATGATTAAAATGAATCGTGAAGAATACAGGCAACTATGTAAGCATTACAGCCCATACAGCGGTCAATGCTATAAGAAGTCAATTATTACTGGAGTTGCCAACAATGTGCATATAAATATGTCATGTGACGGTAAATGTGCCCGTATGAGTAATTATGATAAGAAAAATACAGTAGTAATATATGGAAACCGTAGAACTAATAATTAAAATAGCATTATTCATCCTCAATGTTTCAACTGTTGCTTTCATTGTAATCATGATAAGCAAATGGCACAAACGTATGGAGGACAAGCTGAATAGTATCCAAAGATATATTCATCACGTAACAGACCGTAATGATATTGTATATATCAATCAGCTTGAAGAGATAAAAAGGATACTGATAGAATCTGAACGCTACGAGGAAGCGGACAAAGTGAGCAAGTGTATTGAAATTGAATTCGATAATCTTAAAAGAAGAGCGGGAAAGTGATGAAACAAGAAATAGATAACAGCCTATTGGCAGAATGCTTTGATGCTGCAATGAAAGAGGAAATCTTAGAAAAAGACTGGGAGATAAAGTTGTGGGCATATTCCCTGTATAATGCGAAAATGTGGGGAAGAAGAACTAGATAACAAGAGCGTCACCCGAACCACCAGATAGACGCCCTTTCCTAATTCATAGTACAAATATACTATTTACTTTTAAAATAATCGTACTATGTTTTCAGAAATATCAGAGTTAAAATCTATCAGAGAGCAGAAATCCAGGTTGTCAGAAAGAGAATATGAATTGTCTGCTCCTTTTATGTCGGATTTAGATTATATTCCATCTATATATAAGTGGTTTTGTGAAATACAGGATTTTAGGGATTGTCCGGGAAATAAAGATAGTGTCCATGTCAGAAAGAAATTTATATTTATTATTCTCTTTCTTTATGCTCCCAGTGTATTGGCTGGTGGGAGAATGCCTAAAGGACTTCGGGATAAGATTGCCGAATCGGTAAATATCAGTGATAAAACATTTATTTCCCACAATATCGAAACTGTGGTTTTTCTTTATAATTATTATAAAGACTTTCGGAAGGATATAGAGTATATTTACACTGGAATTGTATCTCGGTTGAAAGAAAATGGTATGATAAGCAAGGTATGATGAAAAGAGAAAATATAGTAATATCTAAAGTATATCCTAATGATGGTCAAATAGAAGGATTACCAAAGAATCCCAGACTTATTAAAGGAGAAAGATTTCGTAAGCTTTGTAAATCAATAAAAGAACTTCCCGAAATGACAGAAGCAAGGGATATTCTTGTTTACCCACATAATAGTAGATATATTGTAATTGGCGGTAACATGCGCTTACACGCTTACAGACATTTAGGATGGAAAGAAGTACCATGCTGCATTTTACCGGAAAATATGCCGATAGAAAAGCTTCGTCAGATGCTTATTCAGGATAATAATCCATTCGGAGAGACAGATTGGGATATGATTGCCAATGAATGGGACAGCAAGGAGCTCAATGATTGGGGTTTTGAGGTTTGGCAGGAAGCAGAACAGAAGCCAAAGGGTAGTAAATCGGAGGTTCAGCTGGAAGAAGAAAGTGAAGAGGATATAGAGAAGGTTGATTTTTACGATATGATGCTTAGCGACCGCATATATGACAGCAATAATGATTTTGATATTCCTAATTTAAGATCGGACGAACAGCCAGCAAATGGTCTTGTAATTCCTTTATCCGCTTGGGGAGCTGATACAAGACAGAAAAAAGGAATATCCACCTATCATTTCTATGTGGAAGATTATCGGTTTGAAGCAATATGGAAAGACCCGTCAACAGTTCTTAATAGCGGATGCGAAGCTGTTATAGAGCCGAATCTTTCTCTTTTTGACACAACCCCTATTGCCTACGGATTACATCAAATATACAAAAAGAGGTGGATTTCCCGCTATTGGCAGGAATGCGGTGTGAAGGTGTGGGCTGATTTGAATGTGGCAAAGAAGTTTCAAAAATATAACCGTTTGGGAATTCCCGACGGGTATAACGCTTTTGCTACTCGTGGATATGCTGACAGGCAGGAGTATTTAAAGGAAGAAATACAGATTGCCCGTGAAATATCAGGAAAGGATATACCCAATATGATAGTTTACGGTGGTGGAGATAAAATAAAAGATATATGCGTGCAAAACAGCATTATATATGTCTAACAGTTTATGGCTAACAGAGTTAAGAAGGGAGATTGAAATGGCTAAAACAAGCGGAGGTGTTAGAGGGCGTGATAGAATCAGAAGCGGAGTAGATGCAAAGAAAGCAATGCACCGTCTAATTAGGACTTACGGGAATGCTAATCGGGATAGAATATATAAAGCAACTAGGACAGTTATGGATAATCTATCGAGAAATACCGGTTATCCAGTTGAAGTATTGATGCTTAATCCAACATTATCAGGTAGTACCTTAAAACGAAGGAGGAAGAAATAATGGCAAAGACTAGCGGTGGAATAAGAAATAGCAATACTCGAACTAAAGTAATGACCGAAGAAGAGTATTTGTCTTCAAAAGGTTTTGGACGTCAAGGATTTGGAGACGTTGCTTTAGCGAAAGGTAACTATCGAAATAGATCGGGCCAAGCTATTCTCGATAGGCAGAATCGTAAAGATATAGAGTATCAAAACCGAAGAACAGAACTTAGAGCTGAATACAATATGCTAGTTCGTTCTGGAAAAATCAGGGAACCTAGCATCGTGGAACAGTTATTAAAAGCAGCTAAAGGAAGATCAGAGAACGAGTCTGTAAAAGCAGCAAGAAGAGCTCTTGTTAAACGTGGAATTGATTGGAGAAAAGCTTAATTATAAATCGGAAAAATAGCGGGAAAACGAGCAAAAAACGAGTAAAAATGGCATCTGGTGATTATGAACGAATAAAAGGAAAGGGTCGCCGTTTCACAAGCGAAAACCAGCCTCCAAACAGAGGTCGGAAGCCTAAGCTATATACTATTGCAAAAAAAGCCTACAATTTATCGTATGCTGATTTTAAGGATATGCGATGCTATCTTATGCAGTTATCTCGTAAGGAATTGGAAGATATATCAATGGCAAATGATACCCCTATATGGATTGCAATATTGTGTCGTTCGTATTTAAAAGGAGCTTCTAAAGGAGAAACGCAAACATTGGAAGAAACTAAAATAGACTTATGGGGAAGAGAGATTGCATCCATCAAAGATAAAAGCAGTCCAGTGTCAGAAGAACCTCCAAGAACATTAACGAAAGAGGAAGCTAAAGAACTTTGGAATTCACTGAATTATGAGTATTAGAAACATCGACATAGAGCGTACTTTTTGTCTATCTGGAATGCTGAATTTTACAAGATATGTATTCCGGAAAAAGACAGGTAACAAGTTTATTATAGGTGATCATCATCGTATTATATGCGATGCTCTTGATAAAGTTGTCAAAGGCGACATTAAGCGGCTTATTATCAATATTGCCCCACGATACGGTAAAACTGAGCTTGCTGTCAAAAATTTTATAGTATATGGCTTAGCTTTAAATCCTAAATCAAAGTTTATCCACCTCTCATATTCCGATGACCTTGTTTTGGATAGTTCCAAAGAGATAAACACGATCGTACGCTCTGATTATTTCCAAAGGTTGTTTCCTGAGTCGGTAACGGATAGCACTAATGCTAAAAAATGGTATACTAATGCTGGCGGGGGGCTTTATGCCGTTAGTTCGGCTGGGCAGGTGACAGGATTTGGCGCAGGCCAGATAGATGACCCCAACGACAAAGAAGAGAAAGAGATAGATGACTTTATGCCGGCATGGGATACCAAGTTTTCCGGAGCCATTATAATTGATGACCCTATAAAGCCGGAGGATGCTTTGTCTGACACGATAAGGGAGAGGGTTAATAATCGTTTTGAAACCACAATCAGAAACCGTGTAAACTCCAGAAATACGCCTATTATAATTATTATGCAAAGGTTGCATGAGCATGATCTTTGTGGGTATCTTCAAGAAATAGAACCGGAAGATTGGACTGTTATTTCACTGCCTTGTATCCAACATGACGAAAATGGTAACGAAAAGGCTCTTTGGGAGTTTAAACACACTTTGGAGGAACTTCATAAAATTGAATCTGCAAACTCTTTTGTTTTCGACACTCAGTATATGCAAAACCCGACCCCGATAGAAGGTTTGATGTATCGTGAGTTTCAGACTTATGATACAATCCCGTATTATAGAGATTCTGAAAAGAAAAACTATACTGATACAGCAGACACTGGGTCTGATTATCTCTGTTCTATATGCTACGTAGACACTCCAATTGGGAACTTTATCACAGACGTTTTATACACACAGAAGCCTATGGAATATACGGAGCCTAAAACGGCAGAGATGATAACTAGAAATATGACGGATTGGGTTGATGTGGAAAGCAATAATGGAGGACGTGGATTTGCCCGTAATGTGGAGAAACAATGCCGTGAAATAGGCAACACAAAAACCTTTATTAATTGGTTCTGTCAGACAGATAATAAGCAAGTGCGCATATTTACAAAATCATCCGATGTCAACAATATGACATTTTTCCCGGTTAGATGGGAAAGGAAATGGCCGGAGTTTCACAATGCGATAACCAAGTACCGGAAAGAGGGAAGTAATTCTCACGATGACGCTCCAGATGCTCTTACCGGATGTTTTGAAAAGCGTAAGATTAGAGTTAAGAAACAATATTCAAAAGAGGATTTAGGAATATTTTAAATATATGATCATATGAACTTTGTAGAATCCGTATTCAACTTATTGCGTAATAAAACGCTGAACTCTCTTGGAGTGGAAAGAGATTTGATGAAACTTATTGAGGATAAGGACATCAGCCAGGTTCAAACTTTGTTGCAAAATCGTGACATGGACGTAATAGAAGCCATAGAAGAATATAATCCTGAGACGCATAAGGTTAATAAAAGAAAGGATAAGCAGCGTAAGAATAAAGAGCCTTATAAGGTAGAAAAGCTTCCCCGTACAAGGCAGAGATACATCAATGAAGTAGAATTGTTTTTCCTGTTGGGTAATCCTATTAAGTGGAAAAACGATGTAAAAGGGACGGATGAAGTTTTTAAGGCCTACAATAATTTCCTCCAGAATACCCGTTTTCATACAACAATGAGACAGGCAAAACGTTTGGCAGGCTCAGAAACAGAAAGTGCAAAAGTTTATCATATATATGACGACAATGGGAAGCCGGGGGTTAAAGTGTTGGTTATCTCAAAATCTAAAGGATATACCCTCAGACCTCTTTTCGACCAATACGAGAATTTGATTGCTTTTGGGTATGGCTATAATTTGAAGGAAGGAAATAGGACTGTTGAACATTTTGATATTGAGACGCCATCGTACATTTTCCGGTGCAAAAAAGCAAATATCGGGTGGGAGGTCACTCCGTTAGTTAATCCTAGTGGTAAAATTAATGTGATCTACTACAAACAAGATAAGGCTTGGTATGGGACACAGCCTAGGTGCGATCGGGAAGAACATATTGATTCAAAAGCAGCCGATACCAATAATTATTTCGCCGATCCTAAATTGAAAGCTACAGCTGATGTTATTCAGTCTTTAGCTGAAGCTGATACTGCTGGTGAGGTTATTCAGATGAATTCCAAAGATAATAGTTCCGTAGAGTATTTGGTTCCGCCTGAGTATTCTTCCATGAAAGATAGTGAAAAGAAAGATTTGAATAATTCAATCTTGTTTGATTCATTTACACCTGATTTTTCGTTTGAAAACATGAAGGGTATGGGAACATTATCAGGGGAGGCGTTAAAGCGTGCTATGACGCTAGGATATATTAAAAGGGACAATCTAAAAGAAACTTACGATATACTAGTTGATCGTGAAAAGAATCTTATTCTTGCCATTATGATGAATGTTACCCATATTCATTTGAGGGAACAATTGGCAAAGATGAATATAACACATGAGTTTGCCGAACCATTTAACGAAGATAAGGAAAGGCAATGGGCATCTATCGGAAAACTTTATTCTGATGGCATTATTTCTCTTGATCTAGCTGTTACTATGCTTGCTCTGACGGATGCGCCACAAGAAGAAATAGAACGAATTAAGAATGAAAAACTGGATTCTATAAATGTTGGTTTGGTTTCCGAATCAGTCAAAAAGAATAGTAATGAGAGTGTATAGTCAGAAAAATTACGGGGCTTATACAAAAAGTATAGGAAAAATAGAACAAAAAATAATAATATGAATGACTTAGTGTTTAAAGGTAAGAACAACCAAGCACTAACAAGTAGCTTGTTGGTAGCTGAAAAGTTCGGGAAAGAGCATAAACATGTTTTAGATGCTATTAGGGAACTTATACAGGGGTGTGCCGAAAATTCGGCTGACCCCATGTTTGTTGAAACTATTTATGTTAATGAACAAAATAGGCAAGAATACCCAATGTTTATAATGAATCGTGATGGCTTTACTTTGTTGGCTATGGGATTTACTGGGAAAAAGGCTATGCGTTTTAAACTTGACTATATTGCAGCTTTCAACGCAATGGAAAAAGCTTTAAAAGAACAACAGAAACCATTATCCCAGCTTGAAATATTGGTTCAGTCCGCACAAGCTTTGCTTGAACAAAGCAAACGAATTGAAAACGTAGAAAAGAGACTGGATGCAATGGAGCAGGAGAGGGAAGAAAACGGTCAATTGCTGTTAACTGTTGCTGTTTCCTCTGAAAAGGTGCCGGAAATATCTCTCCGTGATAAGATTCGTCAACTGGTGAACAAATATGCTTCAGCAACCAACACCAGGCAGCAGGACGTCTGGCACAAGGTTTATGAGCAATTATATTACCTCTATCATATTTCTATTGGTAACTACAAGAAGAAGTTCAAGGGAGAAACAAAACTTGAAATAGCGGAAAGAAATAATATCTTGGATAAGGTTTATGCTATTATCTCAAATATGGTCCGGGAGAGAAACGTTGCATGAATCCGGCAATAAAGAAAGGGCAGCCCTAAAGCCACCCTTTCCCGCTGATTGGCGTCAACTAATGTGCCGGAACCGAAGCCCCTGACTTACCCTTTATTTATAAACTCTTGTAACACCCTGTTTGTCTCGACAGCGAGTGCGGACATTAGAAAGCCGTCTTTGCACATCTCACGTACTTGCCCGAATATCCGCTTTAAATTTGCTTCCATGCTTTCTTTTGGGTTGTACGCAACTTCTTCCTTCCCGTAGGGTATCATCCCACCGTAGATACTTCCGTGCTTCTTGCGACCGCTAGCGAGCGTTTCTTGCAATGATTGGTTGAACTCCTTGATTTGCTTTTTGACGATGCGTTCTGCGTACTTGGTGCAACGCTCGGATCGGAGTTTCTCTTCCATTTCGTTGAAGGCGTTGATGTAGGCTTCCTTGAACTGGGCGGCTACCTTTCCGGTGAAGCCCATTGCGAGGAAGGTGAAGCCGTCACGGGTCATGTAGTACATGGGGAGTTCTTTCTTTACATTATTGCATAACTCATTGATATACAAACAGGGCGCAAAATTGCGCTCTGTGAAATTGGCACTA
>ENA-OROK01001822-OROK01001822.1-human-gut-metagenome-genome-assembly--contig:-NODE-1822-length-19686-cov-3.457236_pt1 | contig 19686 bp, 15 predicted proteins | sample MGYA00242127_ERZ509046 | MGnify/ENA primary metagenome ERZ509046 (study PRJEB26280, sample SAMEA2338728) | human gut metagenome | biome: human gut; feature: human-associated habitat; material: faeces... | reverse complement strand
CCGTAGCCGAGAAAGGTCGGCGTGGCTCCACAGGACAGGATGAACTTATGGATCTCTTTGTTGATCTCTTCGGTGGTTACGCCGTCCCGCAGCATCTGCCGCCCGACGCTTCGGGCAGCCGCTGTGATCTTTCCGGCTTCGCGCATCCGCTCGATCTCTCGCTGTGATTTGATCGTAATCATCATTCAACGATCCCCAGAGAGCGGAAAATCTCACGGCTTACATCTTCGATGCTGCCGACGTTTTCCACACTGTGAAGCAGCCCCAGCTTTTCGTAAAAGCCCTTGAGCGGCTCGGTCTGTTCATGGTAGACATGCAGACGGTCGCGCACGGTCTCGGGCGCGTCGTCCGGGCGGACGATGAGCGCCGTGCCGCAGGCGTCGCAGACGCCGTCCTGCTTCGGCGGATTCACGCGGACGTGGTAGCTCGCGCCGCAGCGGGGGCAGACGCGCCGCCCCGCCATGCGCTCTACGATGTCCTCGTCGGAAACCTCCAGGGAAAGCACGCTGTCGAGCTCAATGCCGTGAGCGATAAGCGCTTCCGCCTGGGGGATCGTCCGGGGCATGCCGTCGAGGATGAATCCGTTGGCACAGTCAGGCTTTGAGAGCCGTTCCTGCACGATGTCGATGATCACGTTATCCGGCACGAGCTGGCCTTTGTCGATGTACGACTTGGCCGCAAGACCCACGCTCGTGCCATCGTGGATGGCAGAGCGCAGGATATTGCCGGTTGAAATGGTGGGGACACCCAATTTACGGGATAGGATGTCCGACTGGGTCCCCTTTCCAGCGCCGGGGGCGCCCAGCAAAGTCAGCTTCATGTCGGGATCTCCTTATTCAAGGAAGCCCTTGTAGTGGCGCATGAGCATCTGGCTTTCGAGAGCCTGCACCGTCTCGATGGCAACGCCGACCACAATGATGATCGAGGTGCCGCCGAGGGAGATGCCCGTATCGGCAGCGGCCTTGGAGCAGGCGCTGATGATGATGGGCCCGCAGGCGATGATGCCGAGATAAACGGCGCCGAACAGGGTGACCTTGTTCAGGACCTTCTGAATGAACTCGCTGGTCGGCTTGCCGGGGCGGTAGCCGGGGATGAATCCGCCGTTCTTCTTCAGGTTGTTCGCGACCTCGATCGGGTTGAACTGGATCGTAGAGTAGAAATAGCTGAAGAAGATGATGAGCAGGAAGTAGATGGAGAAGTTCACGCCGAAGAGCAGCATGAACACGCTTATGACGACCTCGATATACAGGCTGTCAAACGCCGCGATGCCCGCGCCGCGCGTCGAGAAGCCGCCTGTGCCGGCGGTTGCGAAGGCGTGCAGCATCGCGTCATAAAAGCTCATGCCGCCGCAGAGGAGAAAAACGGTCTCTATCGCGGTAAGCCCCATATATATTATATAGAGTATCGCCGCGGTCTTTCTCGCGCGGGGGACGAGCTTGCCGACGACCGGTCCCGGGATCTCCGCGCGCATTATGTGCATCGAGTGCTCGCCGCTCATCGGCAGCACCGCCATGATGAACACCAGCACGCCCATACCGCCTATCCAGTGCGTGAACATGCGCCAGAACATGCAGCCGCGGCTCATCGCCTCGATGTCCGTGAGCAGCGTAGAGCCGGTGGTCGTGAAGCCGGAGACGGTCTCAAACAGCGCGTCCACATAGCTTGGGATATCGCCGCTGATGACAAAGGGCAGCGCGCCGATAAGCGACATCAGTATCCACGACAGGCCGACCGCCGTGAAGCCCTCGCGCGCGTAGATATCGCGGTTTTTCGGCTTGAACAGCATGAAGATACCGCCAAGCGCTGCGGCCGCCGCGATCGTGACCGCAAAATTGAGCACATTTTCGCCGTAGCACAGTCCGGCGATAAGCGGAAGCACCAGCAGCGCCGCAAGGATCAGCAGCACCATGCCGAGTATCCGCGCAATCATTCTGTAATTCATAGCGTTTATTTGTCAACGATACCGTCTATGGTCTTGAGTTTGCCTGCGCCGGACACGATTATCGCGTGATCACCGGCGCAGATGGTGGTTTCGCCGTCGGGGATTATGCTGCGGTCGCCGCGGATGACGGCGCAGACCAGCACGTTCGGCTTGAGCTTCAGCGACTTGAGCGGGATGCCGATGCAGGCCGCGCCCTCCGTCACTCGGAATTCCAGCGCCTCGACCTTGCCGTCGGCAAGGCGGTAGAGCGTCTCCATGCTGCTGCCCATCGAGTCGTGCATCGCGCGGACGTAGCGCGCGAGCTGCTGCGCGACCAGCTCCTTCGGCGTGACGATGCAGTCGAGATCGGAGCTTTCGAGTATCTCGGTGAAGTGCTCGCGGTTGACCTTGGTGACGATGCTGCCGACGGCGCGCTTCTTCGCGTAGAGCGAGGTAATGATATTGTCGCCGTCGTCGCCGGTGAGCGCGACAAAAGCGTCCGTCGTGCGGATGCCCTCCTCCAGCAGGACTTCGCTGCGCGTCGCGTCGCCGCAGACGATGTTCGCGCCGGGCAGAATGTCGCACAGATGCTCGCAGCGTTCGGGGCTGCGGTCGATGACGGACACGCCGATGCCGCTCTCCTGAAGCAGCCTTGTCAGGTACACCGCGATGCGGCTGCCGCCCATTATCATGACGTTGCGCACGGGCTTTTTATACTGCCCCATGGCCATGAAGAACTTGCGCAGCTCCTTTGTGGCGCCGGTGATGCTCAGGCGGTCGCCCGCGTGAAGGGTGAATTCGCCGTTCGGGATGACCGCCTCGCCGCCGCGCTCCACGACGCTGACCAGCACCTTCGCCCCGCAGACCGACGACAAGTCCTTCAGCTGCATGCCGTCAAGCTTCCCGTGCTCGCGCACGCGGTGCTCCACGATCTCGACGCTGCCCTTGGAGAAGGTATCGACTCTGGCGGCGCTCGGGAAGCGCAGTATGCGCGCGATCTCCTTGGCGCACTCGTATTCGGGGTTTATGGTTATCGACAGGCCGAGCACCTCGCGCAGAAACTCCGTCTGCCGCAGGTACTCCGTGTCTCTTATACGCGCGATGACGTGCTTCGTGCCGAGCTTGCGCGCGGTGATGCCGCAGACCATGTTGACCTCGTCCTGCTGGGTCGCGGCCATTAGGAGGTCGGCCTCCGCCGCGCCCGCGCCGAGCAGCGTCTCATGGTTCGTCGCACTGCCCTCCACGCATATGACGTCAAGCTCGTTGGAAAGGTGGGTTATGGTTTCGGGGTCGCGGTCGATGACCGTGATGTCGTGCCCCTCCTCGGAAAGTATTTTTGCAACAGAGTAGCCAACCTTGCCGGCTCCTACAACAATTATTTTCATCGCTTGCTCCTTTGCATAAAAAGTACGCAAAAACTTTTTTATATTATATCATTTTCCCGTATTAAGGCAAGGGCAATTTGTCCTTTTGCCGGTTTGGGACGCAATTCTCGCTGTGCGAGAGAGATTTTCGGTTTGAGGGCTGGTATTTTTTCTTGCAATTTTGTAGAATGAGACTGCACAAGGCCAAGTGACTTCATTATTGAGGAGAAAATAAATGGAAAAGAAAACCATCGGCAGCTTCATAGCCGCCCTGCGCAAGGCAAACGGGCTTACGCAAAAAGAGCTTGCCGAAAAGCTCAACGTCTCCGACAAGGCGGTCAGCCGCTGGGAGCGCGACGAGTGCTATCCCGACCTGACGATGATCCCCGCGCTGGCGGAGATCTTCGGTGTCAGCTGCGACGAGCTTTTAAACGGCGGGCGCATAAACAGTGAGGAGCGCCAGCCGCGCCAGGAGCAGAAGACCGCGAAGCAGATAGACTTCCTTATAAACCGTGTGCGCGCGAGCTTCGCCGTTCACTCGGCGGGGATATACGCGCTCAGCGCGCTCGGCCTGCTGGCCGCGCTCGTCTGCAACACGGTGTTCGACCGCGCGTATCTCGGCTTCTTCCTCGCATGCGTGTTCTATGTGGGCGGGCTTATGTGGCTTACGATGAAGCTCATCGCTTCGTTTTCCGCGCTGGTATACGAGACGGAGTCGCCGCTGCTCGACCGCGTGAAGGAGAAGATCGTCCGCGGCGCGGCGGGGAATCTGACCGGCGTACTCATTATGTTCGCTGCCGCTCTGCCGCTGATAGTCGTGGTGAACAGCCCCTACTACGGGCTTGATATCAGCGACTGGGCGAGATACGGCCTCGTCTTTGCCGGCATCGCCGCCGTTATCGGCCTGATGATATGCGTGGCAGTGCCGCGGATATGCACGGCGCGCGGCGTGTACGTGCCGGAGGAGATGACCGTGAAGGCCGACAAGCTGCGGCTGAAGAGCGCGCTGATCCTCGTGGCAGTGCTAGTCGTGACCGCGGCGGTGCAGATATCGCTGAACTACGACACCAGGCTTTTTGCCGACTCCACCTCGTTTGACAACGTCGATGACTTCGTCACATTCATGGAGACGAAGCAGAACTCGGACGGGTACAATGACGCTCCCGCAACTGCGGTGGAATACGACGCGCCGGCATATGATTCGAGACAGTGGCGCGAGCAGCACACCCACAGCATAGAAGCGCCGGACGGCAGCGTGGTATGCACATATATTCAGCGCAACGAAAACGTAGCCAGCATGAGCTTCACTTGGGTCGAAAACGAGCTTGTGAGCATAAAGGTTATAACCAGCGACCAGCTGCGCGTGGCATGGCAGCGCCAGACGCTGATGAACGAAGCGTTCATCGCGGTATACATCGTCGAGGCCGCCGTCTGCCTGATCGTGTTCCTGTCCAAAAAGAAAAAGCTGGCGTAAGCAGATGATTCTGAAACAACCACGGTTTCTGTTGAAACCGTGGTTGTTTTTCAGCGCTTTTTCACCGCCAGAATGTAGTTCACGCCCTTCGGCGCGCGAATATCATCCCGACATGGCGCGAAATACCGCTTCGTCATCTCCTCGTCGTCGAGCTGTTCATAGATGAGAAAGCCGCAGTCGGCCAGCATTTTCTCTGTCTCGGCGGCGGTGTATTTCGCCTTCATGCTCTCCCCCGCCGCGCCCGCGAGCTGTTCGTTCCGGCGCGTCTCGCCTGAGCCGTCCGGCGTCTGGTAGTCAAAGCATATCGCGGAGCCGTCCGACCACAGGTCGGAGATCGACCGGAGCAGGCCGCGGAAAGAGTCTCTGTCCAGATAGTAGCTGAGGCCGAGCAGGCTTCCGAAGGACTTGTCCCCCGGTCTAAAGCCCGCGCCGCGCCTCCCACCGACCGTATTCTTATTACTATAAAAATCCGTTAATTTCAAGACTGGAAATTTTGCAGAAAATGTGGTAATATAAACACGCTGGATGAGGAAAATCTTAATATGTTTTTATATTTGAACATAAAAATCCACAGCCGACGATCGAACGTCGGCTGTGGGTTTTGTTATATGAAATTATTCAAAATACAACAAACTCATTATCCAAACGAATTGGAATTTATCTACTTCTTTTCATTCAATAATTCATTTACTCTTTCCGCCGGAAATCTATCTTCAATGTCAACTACTTCAAACAAATTTAATGGTAGTTCTTTTTCTCCAATCAGTAAAAGATGTTTCTCAACAGCTCTGCGGTCAATCATGATTTTCCCATGTCCATCCCAATGGCGATTACTCTCTTCTTTTTTTAATCCAGAAATCCAATATTCATCACCATTTTCAATATCTATATAGTTTGAATAGTTACCGATATTCTTCTGAAAAGCATGGTCATTAAAATAGATTGTTTTTTTACTTTTTGAAGTTTTGACATATCCAATCCATGCTGGTCCATCATCAGAATATCCTGTTTTAAGTTCAATATACATCAAATTGTTAATCAATCTTAATCCCTCCAAATTCCAGTTTTTCTCTTTCTCCTTAATTATACATCAATCAATATTATTGTAAAGCGGCAAAAAGCCCTTAGCTATGGGCTTTTACTCACAGCTAGGGGCTTCGTTCATAATAATATGAATTTATTGAAATTATTCAAATTCTATCGTTGCGGGGGGCTTGGAGGTGACGTCGTAGAGAATACGGTTTATGCCGCGAACCTCGTTGACGATGCGCACGGACACCTTATCCAGCACCTCGTACGGAATGCGCACCCAATCCGCGGTCATAAAGTCCGAGGTAGACACCGACCGCAGCGCCAGCGCGTAATCGTAGGTACGGCCGTCGCCCATGACGCCGACGGAGCGCATATTCGTGAGCGCCGCGAAATACTGGCTCATGGTGTTCTGCAATCCGGCCTTCGCTATCTCGTCGCGGAAAATGTAGTCCGCTTCTCTGAGAATGTCCAGCTTCTCTTTCGTGACCTCGCCGATGACGCGGATGCCGAGGCCGGGTCCGGGGAACGGCTGGCGCTGGACAAGCGTTTCCGTCAGGCCAAGCTCGCGGCCGAGTACACGCACCTCATCCTTGAACAGCATACGGAGAGGCTCTATTATCTCCTTGAAATCCACATAGTCGGGTAGGCCGCCGACATTATGATGGCTCTTGATGACCGCCGCATCGCCCTTGCCGGACTCGATAACGTCGGGGTAAATGGTGCCCTGAACGAGATAATCGACACTGCCGATCTTCTTGCCCTCGATCTCGAACACGCGGATGAACTCCTCGCCGATGATCTTGCGCTTGGCTTCCGGCTCCACAACGCCCTTCAGTGCCGTCAGGAACCGCTCCTCCGCATCCACGCGGATGAAATTTATATCCCACTTCGCAAACGCGGCCTCAACCTCGTCGCCCTCGTCCTTACGCATCAGGCCATGGTCAACGAACACGCAGGTGAGCTGATTGCCGACGGCCTCGGCCAGCAGTGCGGCGGCCACGGAGGAATCGACGCCGCCGGAGAGTGCGAGCAGCACCTTGCCGTCGCCGACCTTCGCGCGTATCTCCTCAATAGCGCGGCGCTTGTAATCCGCCATCGTCCAGTCGCCGACCGCGCCGCAGATCTCGTAGAGGAAGTTATGCAGCATCTCACTGCCATAGACGGTATGGTTGACCTCGGGATGAAACTGCACGCCGTAGAAGCCGCGCTCCTCGTCGCAGATGCCGACGGTCGGGCAGGCGGTGGAATGAGCGACAAGGCGGAAGCCCTGCGGAACCTGCGCCATATAGTCGCCGTGGCTCATCCACGTTATGCTCTCGGCGGGAATATTCTTGAAAAGCTTGCATGAGGTATCAAAATAGGTCTCCGTCTTGCCGTATTCGCGCGCGGAATCATCCTGCGCGGCAGTGACCTTGCCGCCCAGCTCATGCGCGAGGAGCTGACAGCCGTAGCATATGCCCAGAATGGGCACGCCGAGACCGTACACACCGGTATCCACATGGGGCGAACCGGCCTCATAGACGCTGTTAGGGCCGCCGGTGAAAATGATGCCGATCGGGGCAAAGGCTTTTATCTCTTCCAGAGACGTGCTGAAGGGCTTGACTTCGCAATAGACGTTGCACTCACGGACGCGGCGGGCGATAAGCTGGTTATACTGTCCGCCGAAGTCGAGAATAAGTATCTTCTGATTTTTCATGCAGAACCTCCGTAGCTTTTTGACGAATACATTATATATTCTAATCCGCCCCTTTGCAAGAGCAAACGAAAAAAGCGTGATTTTGTTGACTTAGCTCCCAAAAAAGTGTATTATTTTTGGGTAAAAAACATTTTATTTCAGGAGGCGTTTCATGTCCGGAGTTATTTCAAGAGGAGTACGTGCCCCCATCGTGCGTGAGGGCGACGATATAATTAAGATAGTCGCGGATTCCGTCGTGGCCGCGATGGCCGAGGACGGCTTCAAGCTGCGCGAGCGCGACGTCGTTTCCGTCACCGAATCCGTTGTTGCGCGCGCAGACGGCAACTACGCCAGCGTTGACGATATCGCGGCCGACGTCAAGGCCAAGCTCGGCGGCGGCACCGTCGGCGTTGTGTTCCCCATCCTTTCCCGCAACCGCTTTGCAATATGCCTGCGCGGCATCGCGCGCGGCTGCAAAAAGGTCGTACTCATGCTGTCCTACCCCTCCGATGAGGTCGGCAACCATCTCTTTGACGAGGACACGCTCGACGACAGCGGCGTGAACCCCTACACCGACGTCCTCAGCCTTGAAGATTACCGCCGTCTCTTCGGCTATATCAAACATCCCTTCACCGGCGTTGATTACGTGGAATACTACGAATCCGTGATCCGCGAGGAGGGCGCCGAGGCCGAGATTGTATTTGCAAACCACGCCGAAGCGATCGTCAAGTACACCGAAAATGTCATCTGCTGCGATATACACAGCCGCGAGCGCTCACGCCGCCGTATCAAGGCCGCGGGCGGCAAGACCGTTCTGACCCTGTGCGACATTCTCAACGCCCCCGTGAACGGCAGCGGCTGGTGCCAGTACGGTCTGCTCGGCTCCAACAAGGCCACCGAGGGCAAGGTCAAGCTTTTCCCGAAGAATGCGCAGGAGGTCGCCGAGGGTATTCAGGCAGCGCTGCTTGAGCGCACGGGCGTCAAGGTCGAAGCCATGGTATATGGCGACGGCGCGTTCAAGGACCCTATGGGCAAGATCTGGGAGCTTGCCGACCCTGTCGTCAGCCCCGGCTTCACCTCCGGCCTCGTCGGTCTGCCGAACGAGCTGAAGCTGAAGTATCTCGCCGACAACGACTTTGCCGGACTCTCCGGCAACGAGCTCAAAGCCGCGATCCAGGAGTCCATCCGCAAGAAGGACGCCGACCTCAAGGGCAATATGGCCTCCGAGGGCACGACGCCGCGCCGCCTGACCGATCTCATCGGTTCTCTCTGCGACTTGACCAGCGGCAGCGGAGACAAGGGCACGCCCATCATCGTCGTGCAGAACTACTTCTCCAACTACGCTGAATAATTTTGACAGATAACAAATACCCCGCCATCCTGATGGATGGCGGGGTTCATTTTACTTACGCAAACCAAATTTTATCGCAGAAGAGCAGGAACAGATATATCGCAATGCCGAAAACCGACGCTATGGTCAGCCCCGCTTTCACGGCGGCAAGCGTATACATTCTCGCTTCTTCCTTCGTCATCGACTCCGGCTCTCTGCCGTCCACCGGACGATCGGGCGCCTCGGGCTTATACCAGGGCATTCCCTCGATGTTCATGGGCGCAATGGTACGCCCATCGTCATCGTCATAGGTTCGCTTCGTCTTTCTTTTCATTGAAGGTACCGTTTGCTTTCGCTTCCTTCAGGGCTTCCTCGGCTCTGGCCTGCTGCTCGGCATCATTATACAGGTGGCATGCACACCAGTGACCCGGCTCTACCTCGCTCCACTCCGGAACGGCACAGCGGCAGATATCCATGCACTTGTCGCAGCGCGTATGGAATTTACAGCCGGCGGGCGGATTTGCGGGAGAGGGCAGGCTGCCCTTGAGGATAATGCGGTTGAGCTTGACGTCCGGATCGGGGATCGGGATAGCCGAGAACAGCGCCGTGGTGTAGGGGTGCAGCGGCTTGCCGAAGATCTTCTCGGTCTCGGAGTACTCGACCATGGTGCCGAGGTACATGACGCCGACCGTGTCGGAAATATGCTCGACGACGGAGAGGTCATGGGAAATGAACAGATAGGTGATGCCGAAGTCCTTCTGGAGCTGACGGAGCAGGTTGATTATCTGCGCCTGGATTGAAACGTCCAGAGCGGAGACAGGCTCGTCACAGACAATGAAGTCCGGACTGAGAGCCAGAGCGCGGGCGATGCAGATACGCTGGCGCTGGCCGCCAGAGAACTCATGCGGGTATCTGTCCTTGTAATACTCAGGCAGGCCGCAGGCCTTCATGACGCGGGTGATATAATCGTCGTACTCTTCGGGAGGGACTATGCCATGCTCACGGACGGCCTCGCCGATGATCTCACCGACGGGGAGACGCGGAGACAGGCTGGAATACGGATCCTGAAAGACGATCTGCATGCGCGGACGCATACGGCGAAGCTCTTCCTTGCTGAGGGAGAATATTTCCTTGCCGTCGAACCAGACCTCACCGGAGGTCTTTTCGAGCAGGCGCAGAATGGTTCTGCCGGCAGTGGATTTGCCGCAGCCGGATTCGCCGACGAGACCCATGGTCTGGCCGCGCTTGATCTTGAAGCTGATGCCGTCCACAGCGCGGACGTTGCCGATGGTCTGCTTAAAGAAGCTGGACTTTATCGGGAACCACTTTACAAGGTTCTTGACCTCAAGCAGGTATTCGTTTTCCGTGTCGGGTGTTTTTTTGATTTCTTCCATCATTACAGCTCCTCCACGTTAACAGATTTGGGATAACCCATTATCTCGCCCTCGTCAATGAACCGGTAGCAGGAGACGTAGTGCGTATCGCTGATCTTTATCTCCGGAGGATACTTGCCGTCGCACTGGTCGCAGCGCATCTCGCAGCGATCGCGGAAGTAGCAGTAGTTCGGCATGTTGACCGGATTCGGAACGCTGCCGGGGATGTTGTACAGCGCGTCGACCTTCTTGCCGACGACGGGTTTGGACTTCATCAGGCCGATGGTGTAGGGGTGGCCGGGGTGGTGGAATATTTCATCTGCGGTGCCCTTTTCCACGACGCGGCCGGCATACATGACAACGACGTAGTCCGCCATGCCCGCGACAACGCCGAGGTCGTGCGTGATGAGCATGATGGAGGAGTTGAGCTTATCCTTCAGATTCTGGAGCAGATCAAGAATCTGCGCCTGGATCGTAACGTCGAGCGCGGTGGTCGGCTCGTCGGCGATGATGAGCGTGGGCGAGCAGGCAAGCGCGATGGCTATCATGATACGCTGACGCATACCGCCGGACAGCTCATGCGGGTACATGGAGTACACGCCCTCTTTGTTGGCGATGCCGACAAGGTCGAGCATCTCGAGCGTGCGCGCCTTGACCTCTTCCTTGCTCATCTCGGGGTTATGGAGCATGGTGACTTCGTCGACCTGCTGGCCGATGCGGAACACCGGATTCAGGCTGGTCATCGGTTCCTGGAATATCATGGATATCTTGTTGCCGCGAATCTCCTGCATTTTTGCAGTCGGGGTGTTGACGATGTTATATGCGGTGCCGTCGCCGAGGTTGAAGCGGATCTCGCCGCCGACGGTCTGACCCTGGGGGCGCTGAAGCAGCTGCATCAGGGAAAGGCTGGTGACGGATTTGCCACAGCCGGACTCGCCGACAACGCCGACGGTAGAGCACTTGGGAACCACGAAGCTGACGCCGTCAACGGCCTTGACCGTGCCGACATCGGTGAAGAAATAGGTACAGACGTTATCAAACTCGACAACGTTGTTCTCGTCCTTCATCTTCGTCGTGAACAGCGCGGGATCCTTATTGGCATCCGCTCTGTCTCTTTCGAGCTTCTTGGTTACGCGGCGGTTAAATTTTGAAATTTTCCTGGACTCTTTGCCGGATATATAGGAGGAGTTTTTTTCGTTCTTATCTGACATGATTATACCTCCTAATCAGCGTTTTGCCTTGGGGTCATATGCATCGCGCAGACCGTCGCCAACGAAGTTGAAGGCGATAACGGTCATGCAGATGAGCAGACCAACAGGTATCCAGATGAACGGATAGTGCGCCATGGCGGACGCAGAGGAAACGGAGTTGATGATGGTGCCCCAGGTTGCCAGCGGGTGCTTAACGCCAAGGCCGAGGAAAGACAGGGTGGACTCGGTGATGATGGTGCCGCCGATGCCCAGAGAGGCGATGACTATAAGCTGAGGCATAACGTTCGGGACGAGGTGACGGAATATTCTGTCCTTAACTCTGATGCCCGTAGCCTCGGTTGCAACCATGAACTCCTGCTCACGCAGGGAGAGTATCTGGCCGCGAACCATACGCGCAACGCCGGCCCAGCCCATGATACCGAGCGCCGCCATCATTATCATGAGACGTACATAGGTATTCATACGCAGAGCGTCCATCATTGCGCCGAGGATTATCATAATGGGCATGGAGGGGAGACAGTAGAAGATATCGACCAGACGCATGATGAGGTTATCGACCCAGCCGCCGTAGTAACCGGCAAGGCCGCCCATGATGACGCCCAGAAGTATCTCGAGGAATACGACGACAAAGCCGACCATCAGGGAGATGCGGCCGCCGTACATGATACGCGCAAGCACGTCAAAGCCGTCGCCGTCGGTGCCGAGAACGTGAGTTCCGGAGGGTGCGGCAAACTTATCAATGACGTAAATGGTCTGGTGGCAGCTGATGACGTAGGAGCCGGTGTCACGCTGAGAGATGGTCAGGTCGCCGTCCTCGTACTGGAGATTGCCCTGCTCGTCATAGGTGTAAACACCGTTTTCGTCCTGCATGGGCAGGCGATAGGTGAGCTCGGCAGTCTTGAGATCCGTCTCCTGCATTTCCTCAATGACGGTATTGAGCGCCTTCTTGAGGTCATAGTCCATGCTGTCCTCGCCGGAGTAGCGGCGGATGGAGATGGTGCTGAACTCGGCAAACTCGTTGCCCTGAGCGTCGAATATCTCAAGAACATCATCGTTGCTCTTGATAGTGTACTTCTGTCCCTCGTAGCTGAACTTGCCGCTGTCATAAGCCGCAAGCAGAGCGTTGACGCGGAACTCGTCACTGACCTTCAGACCGGTCTCAAAGGTATCAAGGGTGAAGCGGGTGTAAACCATGGCCATGCTGGGCTCGCCGCTCGTATAAACGTGGTGCGCCTCGCCCTTGTTGAGGATGGTGTAGTTTACGCCTTCAAAGCTGAAAGCCTTTGCCTCGGACTCGATGGCCGCGAGCATTGCCGCCTCAAACTCTTCACCGAGGCTGCCCTTGGCGTAGTTGATGCCGTCGGAGGTCTTGGTTATGGTATAGCTCTTGCCGGAGCCCTTCTTATAAGAATAAGTCTCGCCGCCGAACTTAAATTCGCCGCTCTTGCCCTTGCAGGCCTTTGCCGCATCTTCAAGTCCCTCTATCTCCTCACCGGAGAACTTGAGCTTCTTGCCGACGGAGTCATAGGTGCCGATGGTAACGGTGCTCGTACCGGCAGTGCAGACCTCATCCATTTCGCGGCCGCTGAGAGTATATATCTCGTCACCGAGACGGTTTATCTCAAAGTTGCCGGTCTCGCCCTCGACGAGCAGATAATCCTTGCCCTCTTCGATCATGGACTTAATGTTGCTGTTCATCGCGGTAACGACCTTGCTGTCAAGCTCGACGGAGTCGTTGACGACATAGCCGTTATATGCGCTGTTTTCCTTGGCAAGCGCGTAGTTTACGTTCTGGTTATTGTACTTATAGAATATCTCCGTCTGACCGTGGGCATAGAACAGAGGCCCGAGGAAAGAGAACGCAAACATGAATATAAGCACAACGGAGCCGAAAACCGCCAGTCTGTTGCGTATAAAGCGCTTAAAGACCTGACGACCGGGGGAGAGGACCTTGACGCGGGATACGTCGTCAAGATGTATCTCTTCGTTTTCAATCGGAGTATTGTTCTGCTCGGCCGCTTCCTTGGCCTTGAGGACTTCATTCAGATTATATGATGCTGCCATAAAGTACCTCCTCAGTTCAAGCGCACACGCGGGTCAACAACGGCATACAGAAGGTCCGAAATGAGGTTGCCGAGCAACGTGAGAATTGAAATGAATGCCAAATAGAACATGGTAAAGGGTATATCCGCCTGTGTCATCGAATAGTAGGAGGCATAGCCTATGCCGCGGATGCCGAACAGCGTCTCGGTGATGAGTGCGCCGGAGAAGAGGCTGGGCAGGCTGCCGCCGAGGGTGGTGATGAGGGGGATAAGGGTGTTGCGGAAGGCGTGCTTGTTGATGACGGCCTTCTCCGGCACGCCCTTCGCGCGGGCGGTACGGATATAGTCGGCATTGAGCACTTCCAGCATATTGGTACGGGTGTAGCGCATGAGACCGCCTATGCTGATTATGGTAATGGTAATCGCGGGCAGGACAAAATGCTTGGCCACATCCAAGAATTTTCCGAAGTCAGAGAGATATTGATAATTTCGTCCCTGCATACCCGTAAGCTCAAACCAGCCGAGCTTGACGGAGAAGACGTATTTCAATATCGTTGCGAGGAAGAAGGTCGGCATCGAGATACATATCATCGAAACGACCGTGGTGAAGTAGTCGGTAAAGCTGTACTGCTTGCGGGCAGCGGCAATACCAAGGGGAATTGCTATAAGAATTTCAAGGATAAACGACACGAGTCCGAGCGCAAAGCTGTACCAGACGGTGTCATGGAATTTCTGGGTGACGGGGACAGTCCAAGACCAGCTCTCGCCCCATTCACCTCTCACAGCACTCTTAAGCCATGTAAAGTAACCCTGAACGATGCCTTTATCCATGCCGTATTGCGCATTCAAATCCGCAAGCCACTCGGAGTAGCTCTTGCTTGCGCCGGGGCGGGAAGCCAGTTCTCTTGCCTTTGTCTCAATATAGCCCATGGGCATATTGTACATTAGCACATAGATCAGGAACATTACAAAGAACAAAATCAAAGCGCTGTAAAGCAAACGTTTAACTGTATACTTTGCCACACTATTTCACTGCTTTCTTAAATATTTGTTTCACAGCCAAGCACGGAAGGGGTAAAAACCCCTCCCGTGCGATGATTTAGGTGATGTAATTAAGCTAAACTCAATTACTTGACTGCCAGAGTCTCGATCTCGGCCTTCCAGCCCCAGTACGGAGTCATGTCCTTAGGCAGAGTGTCGCAGTCAACACGGATGGTGGATGCAACGGTGCAATCCTTGCGCTGGTAGACAGGCAGCTCAACGCCCCAATCCATGATGATTTCCATGGCCTGCTTGTAGACGGACTTACGGTACTCGGTGTCAGCGCTGGTGCGGCCGTCGATGATCAGAGCATCGAGGGCGGGATCATCTACCTGGTAGTGGTTGGAGTTAGTGCCCTTACCATGTGCATTGCTGCTGTGGTAGACCTGGTACATATCGGGGTCAGCGGTGGACTGCCATGCAGCAACCCACATCTGAGCGGTGTTGCCCTCGAGAGCGTTGTTCCAAACGGAGGTGCCGACGTCGTTAACGGAGAGCTTGATGCCGATGGTCTCAAGTGCCTTGGAGGCGGCAGTTGCAACGCCGTAGGTCGGGTGATCCTGCTTGCCCTGGCCGGGGATGAGGATCTCGTAGGACTCGGGAGCGCCTGCGGGAGCGGAAGCGACCTTGCCGTCAGCATCGAAGGTGTAGCCGGCCTTCTCGAAGAAGGTGACTGCTGCCTTGAGAGCTGCGTCGTACTTCTGCTCGTCGTTCATGCTGGAGTCAAAGATGTCGTTGCCGTCGGCATCGACAGAGTATGCTGCACGGTAGCCCTCGTCAGCAGGCTGAGGAGCTGCCCAAGAGGTGTTGGAGATGGGGTACTGGATAACTGCGGCACGGTCGCCGTAGTAGGAGTTGATAACGGTGTCACGGTAGACTGCCAGAACGGTCATGAAGCCCTTACGGAGAGCCTTGGACTCCTCGGAGCCGGGGTCGCCGTCGATGTTGACGAGGTCAGCATTGATGCCGAGGTAGCCGTAGCCGCGGTAGTCAACAAGGATGGTGGTGAGAGTATCGCCGGTGAGCTCGCCGTTGGAGTTAGCATCGGTGATAGCGTTCAGAGTCTCCTCGCTGATGGAGGGGACTGCGAGGTCGTAGGTGCCGGTGACGATACCGGGAACGTAGTCAGCATCCTCGCCTTCCTTGAAGAGGATGGTCTTGATCTTGGGCTCGCCAAGGAAGTAGGTGGGGTTGGCTTCCATGGTGACAACGCCGTTCTCGTAGCTCTTGAAGATGTAGGGACCGCAGCCGAGAGGCTCGGTGGTCTTTGCCTTGACGCCGCTCAGGTCGCCCTTGTCAAAGCCGAACTTGTTGTTGTCGTAATCGTACTTGCTGACGTCACCATAGTGGTGCAGAGGAGCAATGATGAAGCTCATGTTGTAGATGGCGGTTGCATCGTACTCAGTCATATGTACGGTGAGGGAGTAGTCGCCGGTACGGATGATGCCCTTGATGCTGGGAACGTCGTCGCCGGTAGCAACGAGCTTATCGTAATCTGCAAAGTCATCCATGAGATCGAACAGGGAGGAGCCTGCGGTCTCGGTGTCGGAAGCCTCGATGATGTCGCCGTAAGCGGCCTCGATTGCTGCCCAGTAATCAGCAGCGGTAGCTCCTTCAGTCCAAGCGTCGCCGTAGCCCCACATGTTCATACCGAACTTGACCTGCAGAGCAGGATCAGCGGCTATCTCATCGGGAGTTGCTTCGATGGTGGCTGCGTACTCGTCGGTGTTGTAGCTGGCAACAACAGAGTCAATGATTTCCTGAGCGAACTTCTCGCCGGCTGCGTCAACACTTGCCCAGAAAGCGGTCTGAGTGGCTTCGTCCCAAAGGGTGAAGTCGGTGTTGTCACGGCCTGCCTCGGCAAGGAGCTTGTAGAGGTACTGCTGAGAATTGTAGTAGTCAGCCATGCCCTCGATAGGCAGTGCGTAAACAGTGGAGCTGCCGTCGTAGGACGGGTCAGCCATAACGTAGATACCGAAGATAACGTCATCGATGGTGGCGGGGGTGCCGTCGGAGAAGACGATATCGTCACGCATGGTGAGGTTGTAGTCAACGGAACCGTCATCGTTCTGAACGACGTCAACATCGCCCATGCCATAGTAGGTGTAATCGGTGCCGTTGTAGGCAACGGTCTCGCCCTCTATGCCGTGGTGGATGATCGCGCCGCCGCGGTCAGCAGCAAGCAGACCGCCGGTGAAGCTGGAGACGACTTCTTCGTCATACGCGGTGGTATAGAAGAAGGGGCTGAACTTCTGGCCGAAGGTGGCGGTTGCATAGACCAGGGTGGATGTGTTCTCCTCGACTGCCGGTGCTTCGGGCTCTGCTGTCGGTGCTTCGGACTCGGCGGGTGCGGGAGTAGGGCTGCCGCAGGCGCAGAGAGCAAGAACCATAACAAGAGCCAGAACAAGAGCGAGGATCTTCTTGATGTTGCTCATTTTCATTTTTCCTCCTTGATAGGATTTTTATTTATTAAACGCGGGCTTCTATAATTAAGCCCTGCGGTTAATAACTGGATCAGATAAGCTTCGTCGCCACCGCCTGACGGCGGGAGAACGAGAGCGCGAACGCCGCGCAGAGTATCACGGCGCCGGCGGCAAAGGAGATGTCCGCCGCATTGAGCTTTTCCGGCGCGGCTATCGCGGTGATGCCTTCGGCGATCAAGGCGACCGCCGTGAGGATGATGCCGAATACCGAAGCCGAGGGGAGATTCCCTGCGACCTTCTCCGCCTCCGAGCGCTTGAGCTTATCGCCCGCGCGCAGCAGCGCGGCGACCGCGGAACTAACGTACCACAGCGGCACGGCCGCAAACACGAAGGGAAGGATCACATACATGAGCTTTCCGGCTCCGGACGGGAGCCACAGAGCCACGATATACGCAAGCCAGCCAAGCGCGGCGGCGGGAGCAAGGAGTCTGCCGCTCTTCTTCGCGGCGGCGGCATCGCAGAAGCAAAAATACGAACCGACATATATCGGCACGGATCTGACCCTGCCCTTTTCGTCGATAGTTTCGGAAATTTCGTAATCCCGTACGTATTTTTTCTTTGCCATGCGAGCTTTTCCCCGTCAGCTTCCTCCGGCACAGCGGTCTGCGCCAGTGCAAATTGCTAAAGTTGGTTTACATATTGTGATATGTCATTATATCTGAAATATTACAATTTGTCAATGACATCCACATTTCAGATAGCACAAAGTCCACGGCTGGCGTACAAGTGTTTCTGTTGCACTGTGCACAAAACCATCGGATTCTTCAGTTTCGTCATTAGCTTTTCTAATACATAGACACTCCCGCCGGCGGCGGCTAAGCGCCCCCCGTTATTACAAATCGCAGTGATATCTCGGCTTCCCGAGGCTCTTGCGGCCATACTCTATCGCGCCCGTCGGGCAGTGACAGATGCAGGCCATGCAGTGCGTGCAGTTTTTGCCCCACACCGGGCGGTCGTCGACGATGCTGATGTCGTTCAGCGGACACAGCCGCGCGCATTTGCCGCAGCCAATGCATTTATCGTCGGCGCGGAATTTATCCGCCTTAACGAAAAGCGCGTAAAACACCGGATTCACGGCGGTGCTCATAAAGCGGTCATAGAGATTGTTCCGCGGCGCGGCAAACTCGAAGCCCTCGGATATCTTCCGCGCGGCCTCGTCTATCGAGGGAGACGCGGCCTCAATTATCCGCGCGGCTTCCGGCGCTTCGGGCGCGTCAAACATGGCGATATAGTTCTCCGGCATTATCACCTGCGCGGTGCCCATATAGGTGAAGCCCTTATCCGCACACAGGCGCTTGTTGTACTTCGCCGCGTTGCCGATCTCGCTGCCGCAGTTCATCACGAACCACACCTTGTCCGCGCCGGAAAATTCTACTCTGCGTATCCACTCCTCGACCACGCGCGGGATGCGCCAGCCGTAGGTAGGCGTCACGAATATCAGGCGGCCGTCGGCGCGAACTGCCCCGGTATCGCCGCTTTTTATCCTGTCATTGACACTGACAAGCTCATCGCCGAGCGCCGCGGCGAGTCTGCGGGCTATATAGCAGCTGTTGCCCGTGCCGCTGAAAAAGAGGATCATACGCGTTCTCCTTTTCCTATAAAAATATTAAATGCCGGAACCCCACACAGGCAGGCTTGCGGCATTTATTGATTTGATCTCAACTCTGAGAAATTTTACTCTATTTGCTCACGGCTGTCAATCAAAAAAGCCCGAAACTACGCGCATTTCCCCTCCGGCGGCAAAAAATCAGGGCACGGGATATCCCGTGCCCTGAAGCGTTTTATTTTGCGCAGGCTCTCTCGAACTCTTCCTGGATCTCCTTTTCGGGTTCGGCGGTGAGCAGGCTCACGACGACGATGAACACGCAGGATATCACGAACGCGGGCAGCAGCTCGTATATTCCGAGCGCGCCGCCAAGAGGTGCGACGCAGTATTTCCACACGAACACCATCGCTGCTCCGGAGAACATGCCCGCAATCGCGCCCCACTTGTTGCAGCGCTTCCAGAACAGGGAGAACAGCATTATCGGGCCGAAGGTCGCGCCGAAGCCCGCCCACGCGAAGGATACCACGCGGAATATCGAGCTGTTGGGGTCGCTGGCGAAGATGACTCCGAGCACCGCAACGCCGACGACGGTGATGCGCGCGATGAGCATGGTCTTCTTATCGCTCATCTTCACGCCGAAGACGTCGGTGAGTATGTTGTGGGTGACGCCGGAGGCAGCAGCGAGAAGCTGCGCATCGGCGGTGGACATGGTGGCGGCGAGGATACCGGCGATTATGATGCCCGCGACGATAGCAGCGAGCGCGCCGTGCGTCGAGATGAGCGCCGCGGAGTTGACGATCAGGTTCTCCGCCTCGGCCTCGGAGCCGGGCATCGCTATCGCTCCGGCCTTGACCATGCCGAAGCCGACGATGCCGATTATGACCGCGGCGCCGAGAGAGATGACGACCCAGATGGAGGCGATGCGGCGGCTGAAGTTCAGCTTACTCTCGCTGCCGATGGCCATGAAGTGCAGCAGGATGTGCGGCATGCCGAAGTAGCCGAGTCCCCACGCCAGCGTGGACGCGATCATCAGGGGGCTGTAGCTGCTGGGGGTGCCGGTGAGGATGCTCGTGGACGCGGAGAAATCGAGGTAGCCGGGGATCTCCTTGGCGTTGGCGATGACGGCCTTCTGGTACTCGTCCTTGAACTGGTTCATCTCATAGGCGGCCATCAGCATGCCCACCTGGGTGCCCA
>ENA-OROK01001805-OROK01001805.1-human-gut-metagenome-genome-assembly--contig:-NODE-1805-length-19802-cov-3.544538_pt1 | contig 19802 bp, 16 predicted proteins | sample MGYA00242127_ERZ509046 | MGnify/ENA primary metagenome ERZ509046 (study PRJEB26280, sample SAMEA2338728) | human gut metagenome | biome: human gut; feature: human-associated habitat; material: faeces... | reverse complement strand
TTGATCCATTCCTGAAACTGGGCAAGCCTGCAAAAATTGCCCAGGCCTTTGGTGGCAAGGATGCCTATCAACAGGCTATCAGAGAGCTGGAGCAGGCAATTTATGAGGAGGATGCAGGTTAATCTATGAGTAATTTGACAGGCTTTGTGAAGCGTCTGCGCGATATTATGCGCAATGACGCCGGTATAAATGGTGATGCACAGCGCATTGAGCAGATTGCGTGGATGCTGTTTTTGAAGGTTTATGATACTAAGGAGCAGGATTGGGAATTTGCCGATGATGACTATGTATCTATTATTCCTGCGCCCTGCAGATGGGAAAGCTGGGCGCATGATAATAAGGATGGCAAGGCGCTGACGGGCGATGAGCTTTTGCGCTTTGTGAATAACATTCTTTTCCCGGTTCTGAAGGGACAGGATTACAAGGAAGGTGATGAGGTTGTTGTCGCAGGCATTAAAGTAAGCTCCGCAACGCCTATTAAGCAGGCTATCGTGCAGACTACCTTTGCCGATGCCAACAACTATATGAAGGACGGCGTGCTGCTGCGCCAGCTTATCAATGTTATTGATGAGCTTGATTTGAGCGATTATGAGGAAAGCCACGCCTTTGGCGAAATTTACGAGAGCATTTTGAAGGAGCTGCAGAGCGCAGGCAGCAGCGGTGAGTTTTATACACCCCGCGCCGTGACGGACTTTATGGCGCAGATGATTGCGCCTCGGATTGGCGAGCAGATAGCGGATTTTGCCTGCGGTACCGGCGGCTTTCTGACAAGCTGGCTGAAGGAGCTGGAAAAGCAGGTCAAAACTACGGCCGACGAGCTTGCCTACAGCAATTCCATCTATGGCATAGAAAAGAAGCAGTTCCCTTATATTTTGTGCATTACGAATATGCTGCTGCATAATCTTGATGTGCCGCGTGTTTATCACGCCAACAGCTTGCTGCATAACGTGCTGGATTACACTGAGGATGACCGCTTCGACGTTATCCTGATGAATCCTCCCTACGGCGGCAGCGAAAAGGCTGATGTCAAAAGCCATTTTCCTTCGGACCTCGCCAGCAGCGAAACTGCCGATTTGTTTATGTCGGTGATTATGTACCGCCTAAAGCAGAACGGCAGAGCGGCGGTGATTTTGCCGGACGGCTTTATGTTCGGTACGGATAATGCCAAGGTGGCAATTAAAAAGAAAATGCTGCACGAGTTTAATCTGCAACGGTTATCCGTCTGCCGGGCAGCGTTTTTGCGCCTTATACCTCTATTACGACGAATATTTTGTTCTTTGATAAAACGCGGCCTACGGAAAAAACCTGGTTCTACCGCATGGATATGCCCGAAGGCTACAAGCATTTCAGCAAGACGAAGCCTATGAAGCAGGAGCATTTCGACAAGGTGCGCGAATGGTGGCACAACAGGCAGGAGCTGGAGGCTGATGGCTTCCCCAAAGCCAAGTGCTTCAGTGCGCAGGAGCTGGCGGATAATTTGGGTTATAATCTTGACCAGTGCGGTTATCCGCATGAGGAAGAGGTTGTGCTGGCACCGGCAGAGCTTATTGCCAGATATGAGGAGGAGCGTGCTTCCCTGAATGCGGAGATTGACCGCGTGCTGGAGGATATCAAAGCGATTCTCGGAGGGGAGCAGGCATGACACCGCAGGAATTGAAAAACAGCATCCTGCAGCTGGCGATTGCAGGCAAGCTGGTCAAGCAGCGTGCGGAGGAAGGCACGGCGGAAGAGCTTTTTGCACAGATTCAGGCAGAAAAGCAAAGGCTGATTGCCGAAGGCAAGCTAAAAAAACAAAAGCCTTTACCGGAGATTACGGAAGAGGAGAAGCCGTTTGATATTCCCGAGAGCTGGAAGTGGGTGAGGTTGGGAGAAGTAGTTACAGTATTAGGTGATGGTATACATGGTACTCCTCAATATAGTACTAATGGAAATTACTATTTTATAAACGGAAACAATCTGTCTAGGGGAAAAATTGCGCTTAAACCGAATACAAAAAAAGTAGATGAAACCGAATACAATAAATATAAGGTTGAAATGAATGAACAGACAATTTTAGTTTCAATCAATGGGACCATCGGGAATTATGCTTTTTTTGATCAAGAACCTATTATTTTAGGAAAAAGTGCATGTTATTTCTCGCTTATTTCAATTGACAAACAATATATATGTAATTGTATCACCAGTCCGTATTTTTTTTCTTTTGTTAATGAACAATCTACTAAAACAACCATTAGTAATGTTTCTTTGAAATCAATGAGAATGTTACCCATTCCTCTCCCTCCGCTCGCAGAGCAAAAACGCATCGTCGCCAAAATCGAACAGCTTTTGCCCTACATCGACCGTTACGAAAAGGCCTGGAGCAGGCTGCAGAAGTTCAACAAACGCTTTCCTTCCGATATGCAGAAATCGCTGCTACAGTACGCCATAGAAGGTAAGCTTGTAGAGCAGCGTGCGGAAGAAGGCACGGCAGAAGAGCTTTTCGCACAGATTCAGGCAGAAAAGCAAAAGCTTGTTGCCGAAGGTAAGCTAAAAAAGCAAAAGCCCCTGCCGGAGATTACGGAAGAAGAAAAGCCGTTTGATATTCCGGAGAGCTGGAAGTGGGTGAGGTTGGGAGAAGTAATATATAATTCTGGACAAGTTAAGCCTACTGCGAAATTTTGTTACATAGATATAGGTTCTATTGATAATGAGCATCAAAAATTAGGAGCTTCAGAAAATGTTATCGAATCTTCTAAAGCTCCTTCAAGGGCAAGAAAAATAGTTCAATTTGGTGATATCATTTACGCTACTGTTAGACCATATTTGCATAATATGGCTATTATAGATAGAGAATTTACTCATAAACCTATAGCAAGTACAGGATTTGCAGTAATGACTTGTTGTAAAGGTATTTTCAATAAATATCTTTTTAATTTATTATTATCGCCTTATTTTGACTCATATGCCAATGCAACAGATAATGCCAAAGGAGTTGCTTATCCAGCAATAAATGATGATAAATTATATAAAGCTATTATATGTCTCCCTCCACTCGCAGAGCAAAAACGCATCGTCGCACGTTTGGAGGAATTACTGCCCCTGTGCGACAGATTAAAAAAATAATACCGTACACCTGTAATAAAACCGTACAGCCCCAAAGCCGCATGCAGCAAGGGTTTGTACGGTTTTGTACGGTTTGTACGGTTTTTAGAGAGCGCTCAGCCCTTATAGAAAAAATAGCTGATGAGTGCCACCTGCAGGAAGAAAATGAGCGGTACGCCGAAGATGAACTTCAAATGCATTGTCTTGTGGCGGAAAAGTTGCATGGCAATAAATGCGCCTGCGCTGCCGCCGAGCGCTGCCAAAAGCAGCAGCACTATTTCCGGTACACGCCAGCTGTGCAGCTTGGCGAAGGCTTTATCAGCACCGTAGACGACAAAGGCGGTGCAGTTGATGAAAATCAGGTAATAATATAAAATGCCTTGCATGGTTCATACCCTCACTTTCTCCTGTTCAGCTGCTTTACTCCAGCAGCTTGGCGATATCCGGCAGGGGAGCGACGTTGCGCTTTAAAATGCCGTGCATATAGGCAATGGCAATGCCATAGTTGGTCATGGGGACGTTCTGCGCTGCAGCACGCTCGCTGCGGCTTTGCATTTCGCGCTCGTTGAGCATGCAGCCGCCGCAATGCACTACAAGCTTATATTGTGACAAATCCTCGGGGAATTCCGTGCCGCTGCTGAAGCAGAATTCAGGCTCAGCTTTGGTAAAGCTGCGAATCCAGCCGGGAAGCTTTACTGTGCCGATGTCCTGACATTGGCGGTGGTGCGTGCAGCCCTCGCTGATGAGCACCTTATCGCCATCCTGCAGCGTATCGAGCACACGCACTGCCTCCACGGCAGTGCTGAGTGTGCCCTTGTAGCGCGCCATGAGGATGGAGAAGGAGGTGAGCGGAACGGTGGGCGGCACAATTTTGCTGACTGCGCCGAAGGCCTGACTGTCGGTTACGACGAGCTTTGGCGGGAAGGCAAGGCGTGCCAGTGCTTCCGCCAGCTCGCTTTCCTGTACGGTTACGGCTATGCCCTTGTTATCGAGCACGTTGCGCAGTACCTGCTGCTGCGGCAGGATGAGCCTGCCCTTGGGGGCGGCGCTGTCAATCGGCGTTATGAGCACTACGATGTCGCAGGGCTTGATTAAATCGCCGAGCAGCTGCCGTTCTACCTCACGCGGGCGCAGGGCGGCGATAGCCTCCTTCAGCTCGTTGATGTTGCGGTTGGCAAGGGCGCTGACGAGGAAGCATTGCTTCGTGAGCTTCATGGCCTCCATGGTGAGCAGTGCCTGGCGCATTTCGTCCAAAAGCTCTACCTTGTTCAGCACAAGGATGGAAGGCAGCTTTTTCGCCTGCAGCTGCTGCCACAGCGCTTTATCCGCTTCGCTGAGGCCAACGCTGGCATCTACAACGAGCAATGCAATGTCGCACTTACCAAGCACCTGCTGAGCCTTGGCGATGCGCTGCGCGCCCAGTTCGCCTTCATCGTCAAGGCCGGGGGTGTCGATAATCATTACGGGGCCGAGGGGCAAAAGCTCCATAGCCTTATATACAGGGTCGGTAGTGGTGCCCTTTTGTTCGCTGACAATGGCAAGCTCCTGACTGGTGATGGCGTTGATAAGGCTGGACTTGCCGGCGTTACGCTTGCCGAAGATGCCTATGTGCACACGTTCGGCAGCGGGAGTTGTATTCAATGACATGGTGAAATCTCCTTTACATATATAAGAAATTGCGTTAGTTACAAACATTATTAAAGCTAAGACCTGTGAATAGGGAAATGGAATGTCGTGAAGTGAATAAAAATTACAGCGAATGAGTGTCTGGAACCACAGAAGGGGCGCAATGTCTGAGCGCTATGCTTGATTTATGTAGCAGGATTTGTCAGCTTAGCGCGAGTTTTGCGCCGCTTCGTCTTGGTTCCACACGAAATGAGTGACCGTAATTTTTCCTGACCGTAATGACATTTTATTTCCCGTAGTAAAGATTCTTGCTAAAGCTCACATTTCCTTTATTCATGTAGTAAAAAAGGCTGCAGTACTTTCGCACTGCAACCTCATTGTTGCAAATTATTTCACAAGCTCCATTTTGGGGTTAGGATTGTATTTGCGGCCAGCCTTAGCGCAATCCTTGCCGTCAACCTTAACGATATCCGCAGTATAGTTGATGTTGCCGTCGAAGAAGGAAGAACCTACTGCATAGGTATCAACCGGTACGCCCATTTCCTCAAACGCTGCTACGCGCTCAGCGTCAAAGCCGCCGGAAGCGATAATCTTAACGTGGTTGAAGCCTTCGGCATCCAGCGCACGACGAACATTGCAAACAAGCTCCTTGCAAACGCCGGTAGGCTTAAAGGTACCGATTTGAGTCCACAGGCTCTTGTCAACCATGCTGCCGGAGGTATCCAGACGCACACCTGCGAGCTTTTTGCCCAGCTTGCGAGCCACAGCCAGAGAAGTATTTACGCAGTCGTTGTCAAAGTCAACCAGAGCGATACGTGCGATAGACGGGTCAACATATTTATCGAATGCTTCGGTAGCAGCAACAGTGTCACCCTTATAGGAAGCAATCAATGCATGGGGGATAGTGCCCAAGCCCTTGCCGCCTGCTGCCAGCGCATTAGCATCGGTAGAGAAGCCGTGGATGCCGCCAACTAAAGCTGCATAGCCGTCGGATTCCTGAGTCTGGTAAATATCATAGCGTGCAGGGAAGAAAAGCACCGGCTTGCCGTTGGCAGCCTTCACTACGCGGCGAACATTGGTAGCAATGCGGCTCTGGCGTGCCAGAATACCCAGATAGATGGTTTCCAGATGCGCAAAGTCAGCGTAATCGCCTTCGATAGTCATAACGGTTTCCCATTCGTCAACCTCTTCGCCGTCACGCAGGGAATGAATTTCGATAGTTTCCGGATGGAAAGCGCATTGACGAATCAGAGCAATGACCTCGTCGGTACCGCAAACAACAACATGGTCACGGGCGAACACCTGCATCAGCACGCGCGGATGGTAATTATCACCGTTTAAGATTTCTTCGGAACGCATAAAATATGCGTCAGTATAGTAACCTTCTTTAATTTTTTCTACAGGAAAGCTAAAGCTTTCAACAGGTCTTCTTGTAGTCATTTGATGAGCCTCCCAAAAATTTCTCACGAATTTTACTCTTTGCGAGAACATTAACTATTGATTGTAGTTAAAAATATGATACAATATAAAGGCTATGATAGCAAGCCTTTTTCGCAAAAAATTCCGATTAGCTATATTTCCGATACAATATAGATGGTGATACATATGCACGAAACACGAAAAAAATATACTGTGCTCCTGCTTTCGGCACCCATAGGCTCCGGGCACAGACTGGCAGCCGAAGCGTTGGAGCAGGCCTTCGCCGACCGTCCGGAGGTTGAGGTCATCCACGGCAACATCTTCGACTTCTTCCCGCAGTTTCTGGGCAAGGCCTTTTTAGGCACCTACCTGTGGATTTTAAAATGCTGCCCGTGGCTTTACAAGCTGGCCTACAGCTGGGGCAATAAGCAGGGCGGCTCCCTGTGGCTGCGTGAGCTTTTAAACCGTCTGCTGGCACGCTTAGGCGGCAGCTACCTGCGCAGCGTACAGCCTGACGCGGTAATCGCTACGCACGCTACACCCGCAGGCATCATCGGCTATTACAAAAAGCAGCATCCCGGTATTTGGCTCGGCGCCGTAGTGACCGACTTTACGATTCACCGCTGGTGGGTTTGCGACGGCGTGGATACGTACTTTATCGCTGACGAGCTGCTGCGTGATAAGCTAGATACCGATGCCGACATTCAGGCTACGGGCATTCCCGTGCGCCAGCAGTTTATGATTAAGCACGACAAGCAGAAATGCCGCGAGTTCTTCGGCTGGGACGAAAACGAACGCGTCTGCCTTTTGATGGGTGGGGGTGAAGGCCTTTTGCCGATGGCAGAGATTATTGCGGCACTGCAGCGCGCCACTCTGAAAAACCTGCGCGTTGTTGCCGTCACAGGCCACAACGAAGCGTTAGCGGCACAGCTGCAAGCAAAATACGGCGCTACTGCCGGAATCTACGGCTTCCGTGAGGACGTACCGCAGCTTATGGCCGGCGCTGATATGATTATCACCAAGGCCGGCGGTTTAACCTCTGCCGAGGTGCTGGCGAGCGGACTGGACCTTTTAATCTACAAACCGCTTCCGGGGCAGGAGGAGGGCAACGCCGCCTTCCTGCAGCAGTATTGCGGTGCTCTGGTAGCACGTTCTACCGACGAGCTGGTGCAGCACATCAAAAACAGCACGGTAAGCCCGCGTGAGGCAGCAGCCTGCAGCGAGCACGCACATCCTTTGGCAGCACAGCAGATTGTCGATTACGTTATGCAAAGACTGCAAAAATAATTTTCGGACTCCTTCGCATGAGGGAGTCCTTTTTGCTGTCTGCAAGGCGATTTCGGCGCACCTTGCGGAAGATTTTGTGCGACATTTTACGGACAATTTGCTGATAATTTCTTCTATTGTATAATTAATTTACTTGACCAATACGAATTTCATCATTATAATGTAAGAAAATCGCATATTATGAAGGCTGTGGCATGAAGTTCCGCTCTGACTGCATAATCATGTATTTATTACAGGAGGAGTGTGACCTTATGGATACCTTATACCTTGCCGCTGTCTGTGCTGTTGTCCCCGGTCTGGGACGCAGCAGAATACCTGAATTAATCAACGCTCTGGGCAGTCCCCGCGCTGTCTTTGAAGCGAGTGCCGCCACGCTTACGGCAACAGGGCTTTGTACGCCGCGAGCAGTGCAAAACTTTATCAGCAACCGTGATGCACGTCTGCCGCAAAGGCTGGATTATTTCTGCCGTTATAACGGCGTGCAGATACTTGCCTATACCGACGCTGCCTATCCGCAGAGCCTGCAGAACTTGAGCGACAAGCCCTTAGTTTTGTACGTCAAGGGCGAGCTGCCGCAGGCAAATTATGCTTTGGCCATCGTCGGCTCACGTCGCTGCACGGAATACGGTGTGCGTGCTGCTGCCTGCTTTGCGCAGGCTATGACGCGTGAGGGCATACCAATCATCAGCGGCGGTGCCAAGGGCATTGATACGGCGGCGCACGAGGCCTGCTTGCAGGCCGGAGGGACGACGGTGGCAGTGCTTGGCTGCGGTCTGGATATTGTCTATCCGTCCGAAAATGCCAAGCTGTTTGCCCGCATTGCCGAGCAGGGAGCATTGGTGACGGAATATCCGCCGGGAGTTCCGCCAGCAGCGGCCAACTTTCCTGCGCGCAACCGTATTATCGTCGGTCTGTCGCAGGCCGTACTGGTAGCAGAGGCAGGCAAGCGCAGCGGCGCTGTAATTACGGCGAATATCGCTGCCGATGAGGGACGTGAGGTGTATTGCGTACCGGGGAATATTTTCGATGGCAGCAGCATAGGCTGTCACGAGCTTATCCGTACCGGTGCCAAGCTGGTTGATATGCCACAGGATATTTTAGACGATAAAAGAAGCTGGCAGCAGGCTATGAACCGCCGCATAACCCAGCCGAGTATATTTGACTGCGCGCCGCAGGAGCCAAAGCCTGCGCCCGCACCTGTCACAACAGAATTAGGAGCGAAGCTGCTTGCTCTTTTGCAGGCAGGAGCGCTTTCTTTAGAAAAGCTGACGGAGCAGAGCGGAGCCGCTTTTGCTGCCGTGAGCATGGAGCTGCTTGACTTGCAGGCCGCCGGACTGGTGGCTACAGACCAGGCGCAGCGTTACTACCGAAAGTAGGAGGAACATAAATGGCAAAGACTCTGGTTATCGTGGAATCACCTACGAAATCCAAGACTATCGAAAAATTTTTAGGCAAAAACTATACTGTAAAGGCTTCTATGGGCCATCTGCGCGACCTGCCGAAAAGCACCCTGGGTGTAACCTTTCTGCCGGACGAGGAGCATGCAAACGAATTTGAGCCGAAATATATCAACATCCGCGGCAAGGGCGATTTGATCAAATCCCTGAAGGCTGAAGCAAAAAAAGCCGACAAAGTTTTACTGGCAACTGACCCTGACCGCGAGGGTGAAGCAATCAGCTGGCATCTGGCATTTATCCTGGGAATTGACCCGACATCTGCCTGCCGTATCGAATTTCATGAAATTACCGCTGCTGCTGTCAAGGACGCTATCAAGCATCCGCGCTGCATTGACATGGATATGGTTGATGCACAGCAGGCACGCCGCATTTTAGACCGCATCGTAGGCTATCAGCTGAGCCCGCTGCTGTGGCGCAAAATCCGCAAGGGCCTGAGCGCCGGTCGCGTACAGTCCGTTGCTACCAAAATCGTTGCCGACCGTGACCGTGAAATTGAGGATTTCGTACCGGTAGAATACTGGACACTGAGCGCCAAACTGCGTGAAAGCAGCAAGGGACAGCTCTTTGAAGCGGAAGCAGTAAAGTATAAAGGCAAAAAGCTGGAGCTGCACAACGAGCAGGAGGCAAGAGCAGCGGAGGAAGCGCTGTCCAAGGCCTATTACATCGTGAGCGACGCAGTGAAGAAGGAACGCAAGCGACACCCCGTACCGCCGTTTACTACCTCCAGCATGCAGCAGGAGGCCAACAAAAAGCTCAACTTCAGCGCTAAAAAGACCATGATGCTCGCACAGCAGCTTTATGAAGGCGTATCCCTGGGCAAAACCTCCGTCGGCCTTATTACCTACATGAGAACCGACTCAGTACGTCTGGCGGACGTAGCTGTGGACGAAATCCGTGACTACATCAAGCAAAACTTCGGCAGCGAATTCTGCCCGGCCAAGGCCAACCATTACAGCACCAAAAAGAACGCTCAGGATGCGCATGAGGCGATTCGTCCGACCAGCGTCATGCGTACCCCGGCCGAGATGCAGGAGTACCTCACCGGCGACCAGCTGAAGCTGTATACGCTCATCTGGAACCGCGTTGTTGCCAGCCAGATGACGGACGCTGTTTATGACGTTACCACCCTGACAATTGATGCTGCCGACTACCAGCTGCGCGCAACAGGCTCCGTGCTGAAATTCCCGGGCTTCTTGCAGCTGCACAGCAAATATGACGATAAAGAAAAGGACTCCAAGGTTCCTTACGTCGAACCGGGCACCAAGCTGCTGCTTTACAAGCTCATGCCGGCAGAGCAGCACTTCACCGAGCCGCCGGCGCACTTCACCGAAGCAACGCTCATCAAGGAGCTGGAGGAGAAGGGCATCGGCCGCCCCAGCACCTTTGCACCTACCATCGTTACACTGCTTACCCGCGGTTACGTTGTCAAAGAGGCAAAAAAGCTGCTCGTTACCGAGCTTGGCATTATGACCGTGGATATGCTTACCGAATATTTTAAGGGACTCATCAACATCGGCTTCACGGCCCAGATGGAGGAAAAGCTGGATGAGGTTGCTGAGAAGAAGCACACCAAGGACGAAGTTCTCAGCGAATTCTATGGTCCCTTCAAAAAGGATCTGGACCACGCAGGCGTGGCAATTCCTATCGTCGAAATCCCGCTCGAGGTATCCGACGTTCCCTGCGACAAGTGCAACGACGGCACCATGATGGTTATCCGCGAAGGACGCTTCGGCAAGTTCCTGGCTTGCCCCAACTTCCCCAAATGCCGCAATACCAAGCCCATTCTGCACCCGATTGGTGTTAAATGTCCTAAGTGCGGCGCCGATATCCTTGAACGCAAAAGCAAGACCGGCAAGGTATTCTATGGCTGCGAAAGATATCCTGACTGCGATTACACCACCTGGGATAAGCCGCTCAACGAGGAATGCCCGGAATGCAAGCATATGATGGTAGAGCACGTAGAACGTAACGGCAGCAAGCGCAAGTTCTGCAGCAACCCGGAATGCTCCAAGGCAAGACCGGTATATGCTTCCAAAACCGCTGCAGCAAAGACTACGGAAGCTAAAACAACCGCAACCAAGAAAACTACGGCGGCTAAAAAGACTACCGCTAAGAAAACTACTGCTACCAAAACTGCTGCGAAGAAAACCATTGCAGCAAAAAAGACTACTGCAAAGAAAACAACCGCAACGAAAAAAACTACTACAACTAAGAAAGGCAGCAACGAATAAATGACTATCTCTCCTGTACACGTAATCGGTGCGGGCCTGGCAGGCTGCGAAGCCATTACTCAGCTCACGCGCCACGGTATCCCTGTAATCCTGCACGAAATGCGTCCTGTAAAAAGTGACGAAGCACATAAAACCGCATATTTTGCCGAGCTTGTCTGCAGCAACTCCCTGCGCGCAGGCAACATTGAAAACGCTGTCGGCCTGCTGAAGGAAGAAATGCGCCGTTTAGGCTCTCTCATCATGCAAAAGGCTGACGAGCATCAGGTGCCTGCCGGCGGCGCTCTGGCTGTTGACCGCGACGGCTTTGCCGCTGCCGTAACCGAAGCAGTAAAGGCTAATCCGCTAGTTACCGTCATCCACGAAGAGGTGACCGACCTGGAAAGCCTTGAAGGCACTGTCATCGTAGCCAGCGGCCCGCTGACCAGCGACGCGCTTTTCGCCGATATCAAAAAGCTGCTGCAGGCTGATTATCTGCACTTCTTTGATGCCGCAGCACCGATTGTTACCGCCGATTCCCTGGACTATGACAAGGTTTACCGTGCCTCCCGCTACGACAAGGGCGGCGCCGACTACCTCAACTGCCCCTTCTACACAAAGGAGGAATACGTTGCCTTCTGGGAAGCTCTCTGCAATGCGGAAAGCGCTCCCGTAAAAGATTTTGAGCATGATGTATTTGAAGCCTGCATGCCTATCGAGGAAATGGCTGCAAGAGGCGAGGACACCATGCGCTTCGGTCCGCTGAAGCCTGTAGGCCTCATTGACCCGCGTAACGGCAAGGAAGCCTACGCAGTAGTGCAGCTGCGTCAGGATAACGCCGCTGCCTCCCTTTATAATCTGGTAGGCTTTCAGACACATCTCAAATGGCCGGAGCAAAGACGTGTTTTCGGCATGATTCCCGGTCTGGAGAACGCAGAGTTTGTCCGTTTCGGCGTAATGCACAAAAACACCTACCTGAATTCGCCGCAGCTTTTGGATAAACACTTCAACCTGCGCAGCAACAAGCGCTTCTACTTTGCCGGACAGATGACAGGCGTAGAAGGCTACGTCGAGTCTGCAGCCTCCGGACTGATGGCCGGTTTAGCTGCTGCAAGAGCGGTATTGGAGCTGCCGGAGGTAGAATTCCCCGACGTAACCGCACACGGAGCACTGGCCAACTACATCAGCAATCCGGCGATTGAAAACTTCCAGCCGATGAACATCAACTTCGGCCTCATTCCGCCGCTCACTGTACGCATTCGCAAGAAGAGAGAAAAGAACGCTCAGATCGCAGCACGTGCTTTGGAAGCACTGGACGGCTTTATGCCTGCGCTTAAAACTGAACAGGCATAAAAATTTTCCTGTTATCTCTGAAATATGTTGAAAAAGCCAAAAATATTTTTAGAGAAAGACAGTATGTGTCCTCCTGCTATGGTAAAATTTGCTTATAGCCGGTGGCAAAACGTTTGCTTAAGAGAATGATTGTGCTATAATTAGCTTAAAGAGATTTTCTTGCATCAACCGCTTTGCAAATTTCATGGCAGGGAGGAACTAATAATGACAGATTTACGCATCGCAAAGGATCGTTTGCTCTATATGTATTCGCGTCTGGTAGACGGCAAAATGCTCTACAAGAAGGAGGAGGCCCAACGCTTCGGCTGCTCCTTACGCTCTATTCAGCGCGACATAGAAGACCTGCGATCCTTTTTACATGAGCAGAACGAAGCATCAGGCCTGGTGCAGGATTTGGTCTACAACCAAAAGCTAGGCGCTTACCAGCTTGTACCGCCCTCACGCAATCTGCTGTCCAACGAGGAGGTTTTCGCCACGCTCAAAATACTGCTGGAAAGCAGGGCGTTCACCAAAAATGAGCTTTACCCGATTCTTGATAAGCTGATTGACTGCTGTATCCCTAAAACGGAGCAGCAGCGTGTGAGCGAGCTTATAGGCAACGAAAAGCTGCTTTATGTAGAACCGCAGCACAAGGATAAGTTCCTGAAGAAAATGTGGGAGCTTAGCGGCGCTGTGCATGAGCATCTGGAAATAATCATCAACTACCGCCGTACCGACGGTGTGCTGGTGCAGCGCAGACTGCAACCCGTAGGCATCATGTTCTCCGAATTCTACTTTTATCTGGCAGGCTTCATTGTGCCCAAGGAAAAGGAGGAGCTCAAATTCGAGATAGAAAACGATCCCTTCCCGACTATCTACCGCATCGACAGAATCAACAGCTTTAGCGTCACCGAAACGCATTTTGCCGTTCCGTATTCCAAACGCTTTGAGGAGGGCGAGTTCCGCAAGCGTATCCAGTTTATGTACGGCGGCCATCTGCAGCGCCTGCGCTTCCTGTTTAAGGGTGGCAGCTACGAGTACATCCTTGACCGCCTGCCTACGGCAAAGGTAGTAGAGGAGGGCGAAAACGGCACACTTATCGAAGCGGAGGTTTTTGGCAAGGGCATTGATATCTGGCTTAAAAGCCAAGGCGAGCTGATTGAGGTTATTTCCAGACAGGAAATACCGGTAAATTAAGTGCAAAATTCATTTTCGCAAAAAATATCTAAAAATTTCTCAAAAATTTTTTTAGGATAGCCAATCTCTGGCTATCCTATTTTTTATAATAAGATTATGCTAAGGCATAACGCAAAAGTAACACTGATTGCTGGCACGTTTTTCAGGAATGCGCCTGTATTTACTTTGGCAAGCAGTATCAAGGCTGTCTTCGCACCTTTTTTTACATGAAGAAATTCCGGAAATACTGTAAGCTATAATCAGTAAGAAGTAGAGGAGTGGATGATATATGTATTGCGAAAAGTATGTAGAAATGGGCAGAAAAATACGTTATTACAGAATCATGCAGGAGCTGGGGCAGGGGATGCTCGCAGAGCAGATAGGCATTACTCCGCAGTATTTGAGCAAAATCGAGCACGGAAGCGCGCGCCCGAGTATGGACCTGGTATTCCGCATTGCCGATAAGCTGCAGGTGAAGGTGTCGCACCTGCTGGAGGCCTGCTGATACTTTAAGCCGGGCATGGATTTTTCCTCCTTTTTGTGGTACAATACCCATGTAATTGCTTCTGCTCGAGGCAATTAACAGCGTGACTGCCCCAGGGCAGCATACATGTAAGGAGGCAATTTAATATGAACGAGCAAAACAGCGTTTTAAACATCATTGGCAAGGTAAGCGGATTGTTATCCAAGTACATCGCCGTCGTGATTTTAATCACCTCTGCGATTGCCTTTACCCATCCGCAGGAATTCATGTGGATTCCGCAGTATACCGCTCTCTTCCTGGGCACGGCAATGTTCGGAATGGGCCTGACCATCAAGCGCGAGGACTTCCAAATCGTCTTTTCCCGACCTAAGGAGGTTATTTCCGGCTGTATCCTGCAATACACCATCATGCCCCTGGCAGCCTACCTGTTGGCTGTAGTGATGAATCTTGATACTGATATCGCTCTGGGCGTTATCCTTGTAGGCTGCTGCCCCGGCGGTACTGCCAGCAACGTTATTGCCTACATCGCTAAGGGTGACGTTCCCTTATCCGTTGGCATGACCATCACTTCGACTCTGATTGCACCGCTAGTAACACCTGTGCTGGTGTACATGCTGGCAGGTTCCTGGGTTGAGGTAAGCTTTATGGCTATGGTACTTTCCGTAGTGAAGATTGTGCTGCTGCCTGTGCTTGCAGGTATCATCTTAAACAGCCTTTTCCACGAAACCATCGTCAAGCTGGGCGGTATTCTGCCGCTGATTTCCGTTGTAGCGATTGTAACCATTATCGATGGTATCGTTGCTGTCAACGCTGCTAAGCTGATGAGCTGCGGTCTGATCGTAATGCTGGCAGTTGTCCTGCACAACGGCATCGGTATGGCTCTGGGCTTGGGCATGGCGCGTCTGATGAAGGTATCCTACGCTAAGGAAACCTCTATTGCTATCGAAGTTGCAATGCAAAACAGCGGTCTGGCGCTTGCTCTGGCGACCGCAAACTTCGCCGCTAATCCGCTGGCCACGCTTCCGGGCGCTATCTTCAGCGTATGGCATAACGTTTCCGGTTCTATTTTCGCCAGCTGCCGCATCAAAGAGGTAGAAGAAAAGCAAAAGCTGGAGCTGAAGGAGCACGCAATAGCAAAATAAGCATAAACACTAAAGGCACTACTGTGAGCGCAGTAGTGCCTTAATTATTTGTATAGCGTAGGGCAGGGGAGCCTACATATTATTTTTTGCTTTTATTATCCAAACCGAAGAGCATTTCCATAGGCTGCTCCGGCGCTTCCTTAACCATTGCGCCTGTGCTGAAGCCCGGCATTTCTGCCTTGGTCAGCTCAATTTTGCCGTATTGGCGCTCATAATCATCAATAACCCATTTCAAAATCTGTTCGATTTCCTTATTGACCGAACGGCCATTTATCTTTGCCAAATGCTTCATCTTATTCATAATAATAGGATGAATGCGCAGTGTAAAGCGTGCTTCTTCCATGAATACTCCCTCCAGATTCTGACTATTCTACTAATTATTATAGGCAAGAACAGCGCTTTTGGCAAGGAGATAATCTTTTTTAGCAACAGCTAACTGTTTTTACAAGAATTTCAGACAATAGATATGCAAATATGTTATAATAAATACCATAGTGTAAATTTTTAGGAGGCAACAATGACTTTAGCAATAAATGCCGTATACCACGGCTTTAAGGTTTTTCAAGCACAATTTGTAGATGAAATCAGCTCCCAGGCATATATCATGGAGCATATCAAGAGCGGCGCACGCCTGTTGTACCTTGCTAACGATGACGATAACAAGGTTTTTTCTATTTCCTTCAGAACTCCGCCTGCAGATGATACAGGTGTGGCACATATTCTGGAGCATTCCTCTCTCTGCGGCTCCCGCAAATATCCCTTAAAGGAGCCCTTCGTAGACCTCGTCAAGGGTTCTCTGAACACCTTTTTGAACGCTATGACCTTCTCGGATAAGACCATGTATCCCGTTGCCAGCCGCAACGATAAGGACTTCCATAACCTGATGGACGTATATCTGGACGCTGTGTTCTATCCTTCCTTCTACCAAAACAAATACACCCTGCGTCAGGAGGGCTGGCACTATAATCTGGACAGCCTTGACGGCGAGCTGAGCTACAACGGGGTTGTTTATAACGAAATGAAGGGTGTATATTCTTCGCCGGACGCTTATCTGGAAAACGAAGCAATGAAGGCTCTGTTCCCCGACAACTGTTACCGCTTTGAATCCGGCGGCTATCCGGACGCTATTCCGCAGCTGACTCAGGAAAAATTCGAGCAGTTCCACAAAACCTATTACAGCCCGGAAAACAGCTATATCTATTTATACGGTGATATGGATATCGACGCTACTTTGGAATATCTCGACAGCGAATATCTGAGCAGCTTCGAGAAAACCGGTACTGTTGATTCCGCTATCGCAGAACAGCAGTCCTTGCCGCGTACTGCGGATATCGAAGCATTTTATCCGGTTGGGGCAGAGGAGGACTGCACTGCCAAAACATATCACGAGCTTTCTATCGTAACAGGCAAGGCAACCGACCTGCAGACCAGCATGGCTCTGAGCCTGCTGAAAAGCACATTGCTGGACAGCGAATCCTCCGCACTGCGCCGTGCGCTGATGGATGCAGGCGTAGGCCAGATTATCAACGGCGGCTATACCTCCAGCATGTATCAGCCGGTATTCTCTATCCGTGCCAGCGGCAGTGAGAAGGAGCTGCGCGATAAATTTATTAGCGTTATTTATAAAACATTGCAGGACATCACCATCAACGGCATTGATAAAAAACTGCTGGAGGCTAACATCAACTCCATGGAATTCAAGCTGCGTGAGGCAGATTTCGGCGGCTATCCCAAGGGACTGATTCTGGGCATCGGCGTTATGGATAACTGGCTGTATGACGGAAATCCGATTGAGGGCCTCTGCTATAACAAATATCTGGCAGCTCTGCGCGAGGGCCTGAAAACCAACTATTACGAAAGCATTATTGAAAACTATCTGCTGGACAACACCCATAAGGTGCTGGTAACTCTGCTGCCGCAGCCCGGCAAGGAGGAGGCAGACCAGGAGGCCGCTGCTGCCAAGATGAGCGCTATCAAGGCACAGATGAGCCAGGAGGAGCTGCAGCAGCATATCGACGAATGTGCCGAGCTGCACCGTCTGCAAGCTACTCCCGACAGTGAGGAAGCACGCGCAACCATCCCTGTACTGAAGCGCAGCGACATAAGGCAGGAAGTAGAGAAGATTGAAACGCAGGAGGAAGAGCTGGGCGCAAGCCATTTGCTGTATCTTCCGCGCAACACCAATAAAATCGCTTATACCAGCTTCTATTTTGATATTACCGATATGGAAGCCGAAAAGCTGCCTCTGTGCTATCTGCTCACAGATATCATGGGCAAGTTCAACACCGAGCGCTACAGCTATCAGGAGCTGGCAACCAACGCCATCATGTATACCGGTGGCATTACGTTCGCTGTACGCGCCTTCACCAAAGCAGAATCTACGGATGATTATAAAATTTACTTTTCCACCAAAGGCAAATGCCTCACCGATAACCTGCCGAAAATGCTGGATATCCTGCAGGCCATTGCTTTGGAAAGCAAGATGGACAATCTGGAGCGCTTCCGCGAGCTGGTATCCGAGCTGAAAACCGATTGGGATGACAATTTCTTCAACCGCGGTCAGACCGTTGCTATCACCAGACTGTTCTCCTATTGCTCTGCCGGCGCACGCGTCAACGAGCAGGATGAATTCAGCTATTACCAGTTCCTCAAAAAGCTGACCGATAACTTCGACGAGCTGGCACCGCAGGTACTGGAGCAGTTGCGCCTTTTAATCAAACGCTTCTTCCAGAAGAACCGTTTCCTGCTCAGCTATAGCTGTGACGTAAAAGAGCAGGCAACAGTAAGACAACAGTGCCTTGATTTCATCAGCAAGCTGTCTGAGGCAGAAGCAGGGGAGAAGGCTGAGGTTCTGCCCGTAGACACCGTTAACGAGGCTATTGCTACTGCAGGTAAGGTACAATACGTTGCTGCAGGCGGCAACTTTGCTAAGCACGGTCACAAATACGTGGGCGCGATGGCTGTACTGGAAACCATTCTGAGCTATGAATATCTCTGGACCAAAATCCGTATTCAGGGCGGCGCTTACGGCGTTACCGCACGCTTTGAGCTGAACGGCGTAGGCGTGTTTGCATCCTACCGCGACCCGCAGCTGCCGAAAACTCTGGAGGCTTACCAAGGTCTGGCAGAATGGCTGAGAAACGAGGAATTCCCCGAGCGCGAGCTGAACAAGTACGTTATCGGTACCATCAGCACGATGGATAAGCCCCTGACCAACAGCATGCGTCTTGACAAGGCAACTGCGCAATATCTGAAGCACGTTCCCGTTGAGCTGCGCCAACGCATCCGCAGCGAAATCCTTAATGTAAGCAATGCAGACCTGCAGGCACTGGCTAAGGTAGTAGAGGACATGCTCAGCGACGGCCTGATCTGCGTAGTCGGCGGCAAGCAGCCTATCGAAGCCAATAAATCTTTGTTCAACAATATCATCAATGCGTAAATCTGTACGCTAGTAAATTTATGCTAAGGTTAATAAAAACCCGTGACGTCCGAAGGGAGTCACGGGTTTTGTTATACGGAAAAACAATATTTACTTAGTCCAGCTCGCCGTTCTGCGCCTGTTTTACCAGCTCCTGATAAGCGTTGTAGACAGTGCTGTTGAAGCAGGTATGCACAACGCTCATGCCATAGTCGGCGCTGGCATTAATCCATTCGGTGCAGGTCAAAAGAGCGATACGGGCAGCCTCGTCCACAGGATACGCATAAGCACCGGTAGAAATCGCCGGGAAAGCAATGCTGTGCAGATGATGCTTGCGCGCCAGGTCCAGGCTGTTCTTGTAGCAGTCAGCCAGCTCCAGTCTTTGTTCAACCTTACCGTTATAAATAGGGCCTACGGTATGAATAATGTAGCTTGCAGGCAGATTATAGCCATAGGTAATCTTGGCAGCACCGGTTGTGCAGCCGCCTAAGGTTTTGCATTCCTCCAAAAGCTGTGGTCCTGCAGCGCGGTGAATAGCACCATCAACGCCACCGCCACCTAAAAGCGTGCTGTTGGCAGCATTGACAATCGCGTCGCAGTCCAGCGTAGTAATGTCACCACGCCAAACGGAAATAGCGTTCTGCTGCTTGTTCTTCTTGGCATCAGCCAGCAGTTCCTTGATCATCCGGTTTTGAATATTAAAGGGAGCATGGGAAGCAGGGTTAAAGATAATACCCGCAATGCCATCCATTTGGAGGATAGCTTCAAAGTAATTGACCAGCGGGCGGCTGATAACGTTGCAGGGCCTGCCCTGCTCGTAGGCCTCTTTGCTGCTGTAAGCCGTCATGTATTCCAGGCCACTTTCGGTAGTCTGCGTCTGCAGCAGCAGCTGTCCCTCCGGCGCATCGGCAGCAGTAGGAATGAGCACCTCGGCACCTTCCTGCAGCATTACGCTGACTGCATGCAACAGCTTCACCAGATTAGCTTCGCTCTGGTCCGCAGCAAAGAATTGCTGGGCGTTCATGATAATATCAGTAGATGGATGTAACATATGCGTCATCTCCTTGTAAAAATCGTTTACACACATTCATAACTATAATATATAACAAAAAAACAGCGGTAGATTGTATAATCAACTTGAACAAAAAATAAAATAAAAAATCCACAGTGGAC
>ENA-OROK01001804-OROK01001804.1-human-gut-metagenome-genome-assembly--contig:-NODE-1804-length-19808-cov-2.944565_pt1 | contig 19808 bp, 19 predicted proteins | sample MGYA00242127_ERZ509046 | MGnify/ENA primary metagenome ERZ509046 (study PRJEB26280, sample SAMEA2338728) | human gut metagenome | biome: human gut; feature: human-associated habitat; material: faeces... | reverse complement strand
TCCTGGTTGATCTGGATGACCGGGGCTTTCTTTTGCTGGGGGTCTTTGGTAGTAGACATGGCATGGCTCTCCTGTCGGAAGTTTGTTTGGTCACAAAACTTAACCGATTGGCGAGCCATTTGCATTTTTTAAAAGTGCGAAAGATTCTTTACACTACCGACTGTTTGTGCGGGGCGATATTGTTTCATTTTGTTATTTCAAATAGTTATGCTATAAAACAGGTTGCGCCCGGAGTGTGTTGTTTTTTTGCATGGATCCGTTTCCTCCATGAAAGCCGCGTTATTCCGGAACGTTAACGGAAAACACAGAGAAGCTGTGTGGCATTAAGGCACAGCATTGTGCTTTTCTGCACAAAAAACACTCCCAGACACGGAAACACGAACGTTTTGTTTTCCGGGTGGTACCTTGAAGCAGGAAAGGCAGTAGGCTACGTTCAGGAATAAACGCCGGGCAGCCGGCAAAGGCGAAGAGGCATGTTTCATCCCCAGTGGGAGGTCCTTCTGGAGCCTCCCTATCCGTCTATTCTTCTCACGGGCGTCTGGATTACCGTGCTCCTGGCCCTCGTTTCCTCAGTGGCCTCGTTTTTCCTTGGCGTCATCCTCGCCGTGGGGCGCGCCTCGGGATCCCGGGCCGCGCGCGTCTCCTGCACTTTTTTCTGCGATATTGTGCGCAGCCTGCCTGGCGTTTTCTGGCTCCTGCTCTTTTTCTTCTGCCTTCCCGTGCTTCTGCCCGAAGGAGCCGGGCTGGCCCTCAACGGCTGGGACGGATTCCCTTTCTTCGCGGCCTGTCTCGGCCTCTCGGTCAATAATTCCCCGTACCTTGCGGATATTCTGTATTCCGTGATGGGCGTGAGCGGGAAGAACGCCATGGACGCCGCGCGCCTCGCGGGGCTGAAGGGGACCGTTTTCTGGTGCCGGGTCGTCCTGCCCCAGGCTGTGGCTGCCTCGCTGGCCGCTATTTCCATACGCATGCTGCACAATTTCAAGAACACGTCCCTTGCCATGGTCATCAGCGTGCCGGAGCTCACCTGGGCCTCCCAGGAGGTCGAGTCCCTGAGTTTCGCCGGTCTCGAGGTGACCACGGCAGCCACCTGTATCTACCTCGCCATGGGCGGTGTTCTCTCGCTTCTCCTGCACTGGCTGCGCTCCTCAGTGCGCCGGCGCTGCCGGCTGGAGGGCTGATTCCATGGCCGGCGTGATGTCTTCCTTCAGTGACGCCCTGCCGTACGCGGGATCCCTGCTCTTCGGGCTCGACGGCAGCGGGACGGGAGGCCTGTGCCTCAATATTCTTATTACCCTGGCCGTGCTCCCTGCCTCCCTTGTTCTGGGATCGCTCCTCGGCGCCGTGCGTCTCTTCCGTGTCAGGCCCCTGAACTGGCTGGCCTTTCTCTTCATTGAGGCGGTCAAGGGCATCCCCGTTCTGCTCATGATCTTCTGGCTGCATTACGCGCTGCCCGCTTTCCTCGGGATCCGTCCGCCGCTTTTTCTCACGGCCGTCGCCGCCCTCACCATGTACGGCTCCGCCAACGTGGCTGAGGTTTTCCTGAGCGGAGCGGATATGGTGCGGAAGAGCGAACTCGAGGCGGCCAGGCTTTCCGGTTTTTCCGGGGCCGGCGTGTTCCGCCGCGTGCTCGCGCCGCAGGTTCTGCAGCGCATGGTGCCCGCTCTTCTCGGTGTCATGGTCTCCCTTTTCAAGGACACCTCCATTGTCTTTGTCATCGGCCTCATCGAACTGACACAGACAGGCATGATCCTCTCGAACCGCTATCCGGACATGCTCGTGCCCATGTATGTCCTCATCGGTGCGGGCTACATGACAGTCTCCCTGCTGCTCGCGAAACTCGCGAGAGTCATCGCGCGCAGGCAGGCGGAGAAGTTTCCGGAGTCAATGTAAAGGCTTTTTCCCTTCACCTTCAGCAAAGGATTTTCCGATGTCTATTCTGAAGAAACACCCCGCATGGCTGCTGGCCCTTGTCCTGCCCATGCTCCTCATCCTCGCGCGCGGCACCATGGCCGAGGAATGGACGAACCTCGATGACGAGATCATGAAGCGCGGCACGGTCCGCATCGGCATCGGCTACAGCACGCCTCCCATGAACTATCTCGACGACAAAGGGCAGCCTGCGGGTTTCGATGTGGATCTCGCCAAAGCCCTCTGCGAAAAAATGGGGCTCAAATACACGATCACCAAAGTGAACAACAAGACGCGTATCACTTCTCTTGTCTCCGGTGAGACGGACATGGTGCTTTCCAACATGAACCACACCATGAGCCGTGCCCGGCAGATTGATTTTTCTGATACCTACCTGCTCGACGGCAAGCGCGTTCTGGCGGCAAAGGGCAAATACCACACCCTTAAGGATTTTGTGGGCAAGCGCGTGGCAGTGTGCCAGGGCAGCAACGCACAGCAGGCCGTGACCGAGGCCCTGAAGCAGCTTGGCGATCCCTCGCCGCGCGTCATGTCCTTCCAGAACGATTCCGAGTGCTTCCTGGCCCTCAAAACCGGCAAGGTCGACGGCTGGACCAACGACACCGTCATTCTCGCGGGCGTGTCCGGAGGCGACAGGGGCTTTGAGGCCGTGGGCGAGATTTACAGCCCCACCTATTACGGCATCGGCGTGCCCCGCAACCAGTCCGCGTGGCGCTACCGCGTGAACGCGGCGCTGCGGAGCCTCATCATGGACGGCACCTACCAGAAGATTTACGATGTCTGGTTCGGCCCCCAGGGCCGTTATCCCCTGCCGCCCGCTTCCGGCAGGCTCCCTGTCTGGGCTGAGTAGGTAGAATTTATGAACGGCAGCGGTCCGCTTCTTGAAGTCTCCGGTGTCACATCTCTGCGCGGAGGTCTTCCTGTCCTCAGGGATGTGAGCCTGACTCTTGAGGAGGGGCGCTGCCTCGCCCTCTGCGGTCCGAGCGGGTGCGGGAAGACGACCCTGCTCAGGGCCGTGGCCGGCCTTGATCCCATTGATGCCGGGGAAGTGCGCCTCGGCGGACAGGTCCGCAGCCGGCCCGGATGGCGCACGGCGGGCAGAGGCGAGGTGGGCATGGTTTTCCAGGGTGAGCAGCTCTACAGCCATCTCACTCTTTTGCGGAACATCACGCTGGCTCCCGTGGCTGTACTGAAGGAAGACAGGGAAAAGGCCTGTGAAGAGGCCATGCGCCTTCTTGAAGAAGTAGGACTCAGGGACAGGGCGGACTGCTATCCGGGGCAGCTCTCCGGCGGCCAGAGGCAGCGCGGCGCCATAGCCCGCATGCTGGCCATGCGCCCGAAGCTCATGCTCTTTGACGAGCCCTCGTCATCCCTTGATCCTTCCAACGTGAGCGAGGTGCTGGACATCATCCGCGGCCTGCGCGGCGGGGGACGCACCATCATCGTGGTCACCCATCAGGCGTCCTTCGCGCGCGGCATGGCTGACAGCATCCTGATCATGGAGACGGGCCGCATCGTGTCCCGTGAGGATCCGGCCCTTGTGGCCGTGCATCCTGCCTCGGAAGCGGGGCGGAATATCTTTGCCCGCGGCCTGCCCGTGATTTCCGCGCTTGACCGGGTGGAAGCCTCGGGACGCGTGATGCTTGGCGTGCCGCCGGATCTCGCGGGCGCCTCCTTCCTGCCGCGCGTGCGGGCTCTCGGCGCCGCACTTGGCGTGACCGTGGAGGAATACCGCGTCCGGGGCGGAGAGAGGGATCTCGCGTTGCGTCTCGGGCTTTCCGATCTCGCGCTCGTCCGCGCTCCCGTCCGGGACGGGGAGAATCTCACCGTCATTGGCGGGCAGGATGGCCTTCCCGGCGGCTTTCTGCTCTGCGCCGCGGCTGACGATTACCTGTGGCTGAGGCGGCTTGCCGCAGCCATCCGCTGAGAGCGGCGCGCCTAGTCGAGGGTGCGCCTGAAGGCGCGGACGGCCACGCCCATGAGGGCTGCCGTGAAGGCGGCGATGGGCCAGAGGTTCTGCCAGATGTCCTGCCAGCCGCAGCCCTTGAGGAGAATGCCGCGCACGAGGCGGTTGAAATAGGTCAGGGGCAGGACGGAGCCGATGTACTGCGCCCATTCGGGCATGCCGTAGAAGGGAAACATGAAGCCCGAGAGCATGATATTGGGCAGGAAGTAGAAGAAGGTCATCTGCATGGCCTGGAGCTGGTTTCTGGCGATGGCGGAAATAGTGACGCCCACGGTGAGGTTGGCGGCGATGAAAAGCACGGACGCCGCATAGAGAGCGGCCGGGTCCCCGGTAAAGGGAACTTTGAAAAGGAAGACGGCCAGGGCCAGCACGATGCCCACCTGGATGTGTCCCGTGACGATATAGGGCGTGATCTTGCCGAGCATGATTTCGACGGGTGTGACCGGCGAGGCGAGCAGGTTTTCCATGTTTCCGCGCTCGCGCTCGCGCGTCAGGGCCATGCTCGTGAGCATGCAGGTCATGAGCGCCAGAATGACGCCGATGAGCCCGGGCACGATGTTGAGGCGGGTGAGGCCTTCGGGGTTGTACATTCTGTGGGCCGTGATGGAGAAAGACTGGGATGCGGGGGCCAGAAAGGAGAGCGGCCCTTTCATGTCCCGCTTCAGCACGGACTCGACGATGCCCTGCACGGCGCCGATGGCACCCGTAGTGGCCGTGGGATCCGTAGCATCGGCCTCAATGAGCATGGCCGGCTTTTCGCCGCGCAGAAGACGGCGGGTGAAATCAGTGGGGATGCTGATGACAAAGGAGACGTCCCCGCTTTTGAGAGCGTTCTCCGCGTCCGCCTCGCTCATGACCCCCGTTATTCTGAAGTAGTCGGACGTGCGCAGGGCGGATTCCACGCTGCGTGTGAATATGGTCTCCTCGCCCGGCACAAAGGCCGTGGGCAGGTGCTTGGGATCGTTGTTGATGGCGTAGCCGAAGAGGAGGAGCTGGACCACGGGGATGCCGATGATCATGCCGAGCGTGAAGCGGTCGCGGCGCAGCTGAAGGGCTTCCTTGTAGGCTATGGCGAGACATCGCCTGAGGGAGAATACGCGGTGCGTCATTTTTTTGCACTCCCGAAATTGTCCTGAGAATGCGCCATCATATAGATGAAGACGTCTTCGAGGCCTGTGGGAATGGGCTCCATGCGGCAGTCAGCGCCGAGACAGGAGGTGACAGCTCTCTCAAGGGCGGCCGCGTCGCGGGCGCTCGCGTGCAGAACCGTGCCGAACATGACAGTCTGCTCCACGCCGGGCGTTTTTCTGAGCTTTGTCTGGAGTGCTGACAGGTCCGGACCGTAAACGGCCAGAGTGGTCAGTCCCTGGCCGGCGATGACCTCGTCAGCCGTGCCCGTGGCCATGAGGCGGCCGTAGGCGATGTAGGCGAGTTTGTGGCAGCGTTCCGCCTCGTCCATGTAATGCGTGCTTACGAGAACGGAGATGCCGCGGGCTGCCAGTTCGTGCAGCTCGTCCCAAAAGTCGCGGCGGGCCGTGGGGTCGACGCCGGCCGTGGGTTCATCGAGAAGCAGGAGATCGGGCCTGTGGAGCATGCAGGCCCCGAGGGCCATGCGCTGCTTCCAGCCGCCGGAGAGCGAGCCTGCCAGCTGCTCCGCGCGGCCGGTCAGGCCGAGCTCCTCAAGCGTCCTTTCCACGGCGCCTTTCCTGTCCGGCACCTCGAAGAGCCTCGCCACGAAATCCAGGTTTTCCCGGATGGAGAGATCTTCCCAGAAGGAGAAGCGCTGGGTCATGTATCCGACGTGCCGGCGTATCTCCACGCTGTTCTTCATAATATCCCAGCCGAGGCATGTCCCTGTGCCCGCGTCCGGAGTGAGCAGGCCGCACATCATGCGTATGCAGGTGGTCTTGCCGCTGCCGTTGGGGCCGAGGAATCCGTAGATCTCGCCGCGTTTCACGGTCATGGACACGTTATCCACCACCGTTTTCTTCCCGAACCGTTTGGTCAGGCCGTGCACGTCGATGGCGGGCGCCGCGGACTCCGGCCGTTCTTCAGTCTGGGTATTCATCGCAGAACCACGCTGACGGGCTGCCCCGGATGCAGGCCGGCAGCTGTGCGCTCGTCTGTCTCAGCCTCGGCCATAAAGCAGAGCTTGCTCCGTGTTTCATTGGAGTAGATGACAGGGGGCGTGTACTCGGCGTTCTGGGCGATATAGGTGACCTTTGCGCTGACGGGAGACGCGCCGTCCATGGAGACGGTGACGGTATCCCCGATGTGCAGGGCGGCCGCGCGCTTTTCCGGTATGAAGAAGCGGATCTTCACGTTGCCGGGGGGCAGGAGCTGGATGACGGGGCTTCCTGCGGGCACCCATTCGCCGACCCTGTAGAGCGTGTCGTAGACGAGGCCGGCCTGGGACGGACGGATTTCCTTCTGGCCGAGTTCCCAGCGGGCCTGGGCGAGGGCGGCCTCATCCGCTTCCACGGCGGCCTTCTGGGCCGCGATGCGCTGTTCACGCTCGGGGAGGTTATAGACGTCGACCTGTTTCTGCATCTCCACCACTGTGGCGTCCGCAGAACGGGACACGGCACGCTGGTTGTCAAGTTCCTTCTTCGAAACGGCGTTCTGGCGGTAGAGGGCTTCCACGCGGGCGAGTTCGGCGGAGGCGTTCGCCTGATCGGCCCTGGCCTTCGCGAGCTGGGCCTTTGCCATGGACACTTCCGCCGGGCGTTTTCCCGTGAGCATATCGTTGTAAAGAGCGCGGGTCTGGGCAAGACTGCGTTCTGATTTCGCTACGGCCTGGCGCTCGTATTCGCTTTCGAGCGAGGCGAGAAGAACGCCGGACTCAACGCTGCTGCCTTTTCTGGTCAGAAGCTTTTCGAGCCTGCCGGCGCGCGCGGAGGAAAGATAGACGTATTCCCCTTCCACATAGCCCTGGCATTCGTTCCCGTCGTTTCCGGAGCAACCCTGAAGAAGGCCGGAAAGGGCGAGCAGGCAGAAGAGAGAAACAGAAAATTTCATGGGTATTACCTCGTCTGTCCGGGAAGAAGCCCGTTCAGGAGAAGGGTGAGAATATGCCTGCGCAGCTCGGCGCGGGTGAAATCCTGATTCCAGGGAAGTTCCCGGAGGAGGCCCGAAGCGGCAAGAGGCAGCATGATGGCGCCCACCACGGATGGGATAAAGAGACCGGGGCAGATGCCGGAGCTGATGAGTTTTTTCCTCTGGGCGTTCCGGACAGCTTCGATGATTTTCGGCTGCATGTGCTCTGCCCTGAGATGTGCCAGCAGATGAACCCTGAGGACGCCGCCGTCAGTCAGAATTTCCCGCACCCAGAGCTGGGGAAGGACGGGAATGCTGTCCACCTTGGCGAGCACGCGATCCAGAATGGAGACGAGAAAAGCCCGGGGATCATCGAGGCAGTGTTCATCGAGACTCTGCCAGAGTTCGCGTATGCCGGGCAGGATGCGTTCCTCCATGAGGGCGTCGATAAGCCCGGAGCGTCCGCCGAAGTAGTAGTGCACCATGGCGGGTGTCACGTGCGCGGCCCGGCCGATTTCCGGAAGAGACGTCGCCGCGGCGCCCTGTGACGCGAAAAGGGTGAGAGCCGCGCTGAGAATGGCTTCCCTTTTGTCGCCTGCGCCCTCGGAGGGACGCCCCGGCGTTTTGCGGGGAGAAGAGTGTGTGTTCATAGGGAATTAATTAATCGATTAATTAAGAGCAAGAATTTTATGCAGGCAGGACGGGGTAACCGGACGGGCATGCTTTCGTAACACTGTGGCAAAGGAGTGTGGCTACAAGGCAGAGCGGGCGCAGGATGCGTCCAAAAAAAATGAAAAGAGGAAGAACAATGAAATTTTCGCGTTTTCTGATCTGCGCGCTGGCCATGGCCGTGCTCTGCCTGGGAGGGAAGGCCCGCGCCGCGGAGGAGCCCGCCGCCATTTCCTTCGGCATCATTTCCACCGAGTCGTCGATCACGCTGAAGCAGCTCTGGGAGCCCTTCATCGAAGCTATGTCGAAAAGGACGGGCGTGCCGGTGAAGGCGTATTTTGCTTCCGACTACGCCGGCATCATAGAGGCCATGCGCTTCGGCAAGGTCGACGTGGCCTGGACCGGCAACAAGGGCGCCATGGGCATGGTTGACCGCGCGGGCGGCGAAATCTTTGCCCAGGCCATTTCCGCCGGAGGGGAGAGCGGCTACTATTCCCTGTTCATCGTCAACAAAGACAGCAGCCTGAAGACGCTCGATGACGTGCTGGGCCACGCGAAGGATCTCACGTTCAGCAACGGCGATCCCAATTCCACTTCCGGCAATCTCGTGCCCGGCTACTACATTTTCGCGAAGCGCGACCTCGATCCGAAGAAAATCTTCAAACGCACCCTGAACGGCAGCCACGAGGCCAACGCCATGGCTGTGGCCAACGGCAAGGCCGACGTGGCCACCTTCAACAGTTCCAGCATGAAGAGGCTGACTGAGACGCATCCTGAAGCCGCGGCGAAGCTGCGCGTTGTCTGGACGTCTCCCGTGATACCGGACAACCCCATGGTGTGGAGGAAGGCGCTGCCGGACGAGCTCAAGGCGAAGATAAAGGCCTTCGTGCTCGACTACGGCACCAAAGGGCCTGACGCCGCTGCCGAACGCGCGCAGCTTGAGAAAATAAACAGGGAAGGGTTCAGGGCGTCGGACGACAGCCAGCTCATTCCGCTCAGGAAAATCGAGTGCTACCGCCAGATAGTGAAGGTTCAGGACAGCCAGACCATGTCTGACGATGAGAAGAAGGCGAAAATCGCCGAACTCAGCGCGCAGATGAAGAAATACGGCGACTAGTCGGGAAGGTTCCGGCCTTTTGCTCTGTTTTTTTGAGGGGGCGCGGGGAGAAACAGTCCGTCAGGGCCGTTTCACCCGGCGCTCCCTTTCCTGTCTATCCGAGCGTGCAGCCGTCAGGGCCGCATGTGATGCCCTTTCCTTCAGGTGGCAGCAGGTTCTTCTTCTGCAGGATGTTTCTGAACACGCCGGTCATGTAGTCCTGCGAGAGGGCGCCTTTGTACGTGAGCTTTCCGTCGATGATGAAGTGCGGCACGAGGCGTATGCCGAGCTTCTTCGCCTCTTCTTCGTCCCTGCGGACTTCGGCGGCGTACTGATCCGTGTCCAGAAAGGCAGCGGAAAGCCCTTCCTTCCGGGCGAGTTCTCCGAGGACTTCACGGCTTCCTACATCGAGGCCGTCGCGGAAATGAGCCTCGAAGAGGCGGTCCAGCATGTCCGGCACGCCGTGTGCCGCGGCGTACTTGACGAGCCTGTGGGCGTTGAAGGTGTTTGCGGCGATGGCCCTGTCGTAGTGGAAGACAAGCCCGTCCCCGGCGGCCTCGCGTTCTATCTTTCTGAGTCCTGGAGCGATGTCCTCCTCAGAGACTTCCATTTTCTTCGCGTAGAAGCTGAGGCAGGGCTCGGAGACCGTGATCTGCGGCGAAAGCTCGTAGCTTTTCTGCTCAATGGTGAAGAGATCTTCGGCGTGCAGGGTTTTCAGGGCCCGGCGCACGCGTGTGCCGGCGATGTAACAGAAAGGACAGGCGATATCGGACCATACAACAATATTCATGAAAAGCGTCTCCGGAAATGGCGGGATGAGAATGGGGGAGGGAAGGTCCGGCTGGGGTTTTATCAGGGGCCATTCCTCTCAGGATACGACGCCGGACCGGATACGTGAAGAGGCCGGGGCCCTTTTTCCCTGCGTCCGGAACCGGCAGTCAGCCCAGGCAGAATCCGGTTCGTATCTCCGTTATCACTTTGCCCCGTATATATAAGGAAGGGAAAATCTGGGAAAAATATTCGTGTTTTCAGGGCTATGGATTTAAATATACGCCGTATCCGTATTATAAAAATTGTAAAAAATATGTAACAAAGGCGTAATATCCGTTATATTTGCCGCTATTTTTCTGATTTTGTTCTTCATTAAACCGCAACTTTTCCACAATTGAAGAGACATAAAGGCGTCACAAAGCCACAACATTTGCCGGTGAATATGCACCCGTTACTGAAAGGGCACGCGCAGGGCGCGGCCCAAGGAGTTGCAGCAGGTGATTGAAATCGACCATATCAGCAAGACTTTTTCCGGCACCAAAGGACTCGACGACGTCAGCTTACGCATAGAACCCGGTGAGATGGTGGCCCTCATCGGCTCTTCCGGTTCCGGAAAATCCACCCTTATCCGCCACATCTGCGGTCTGAGCGCCGCGGACAGGGACTGTGGCAGCATACGCGTCAACGGCCATATTGTTCAGGAAAAAGGCGTCATCAGCAGCCGCATCCGCAGCATCCGTTCGCAGATCGGCGTCATTTTCCAGCAGTTCAACCTTGTCGACAGAATGAGCGTTTTTGGCAACGTCTGCCTTGGCGCCCTGCACCGTACGCCCCTCTGGCGCTCGCTTACGGGCCTGTACAGCCGTGATGTGTGTGAGCTGGCGCGCCGCTCCCTCGCCCGCGTGGGCATTCTCGACAAGGCGGCCGAGCGCACTTCCAATCTTTCCGGCGGCCAGCAGCAGCGCGCGGCCATTGCCCGCGCCCTCGTGCAGAAGGCCAGTGTGCTCCTGGCTGACGAACCCATAGCTTCCCTCGACCCCGCCACGTCCCACACGGTCATGCAGATCCTGCTCGACCTCAACGAAAAGGACGGGCTTACCGTGCTCGTCTCCCTGCATCAGGTGGACTATGCCCTGAATTTCTGCAGGCGGACGATCGCCCTCCGGAGCGGGCGCGTGGTCTACGACGGACCGAGCGCCGCGCTCACCTCCGACTTCCTGAAGAAGCTCTATGGCGGCAGCGATCTCATCGTGCCCGGTGACAGCATGACCGCCGATGATGACGCTCTCGCGGGCGATCACTGCGCTGCCTGATTTTTCACATCCCCATCCACAACAAGGAGTTTTTCATGTCGCTCAAGCGTTTCGCCGCCGCTCTTCTGGCCGCGGCTGCCATCCTCTGCGGCCAGGGCGCAGCCCAGGCCCAGCCCGTGTCCTTCGGCATCATTTCCACGGAATCCTCGGTCAACCTGAAGAAGGCCTGGGATCCCTTCATCAACGCCATGAAGGAGAAGACCGGCCTTGACGTCAGGGCCTACTTCGCTTCCGACTACGCCGGCATTATCGAGGCCATGCGCTTCGGCAAGGTCGACTTCGCGTGGATCGGCAACAAGGGCGCCATCGAGATGGTTGACCGCTCCGGCGGCGAGGTTTTCGCCCAGGTTGTGGGCAAGGACGGAACCAATGGCTACTACTCCTACCTCATCGTCAACAAGAAGAGCAGATACCAGACTCTCGACGATGTGCTGAAGGATGCCAAGAACCTCGTCTTCAGTAACGGCGACCCCAACTCCACATCCGGCTATCTCGTGCCCGGCTACTACATCTTCGGCCAGAGAGGCCTCGACCCGAAGAAGATTTTCAAGCGCACGCTGAACGCCAGCCATGAGGCCAACGGCCTGGCCGTAGCCAACGGCAAGGCTGACGTGGCCACCTTCAACAGCGAGGCCATGGGCAGGCTGACCATCACCCAGCCCGACAAGGCCAAAGAGCTGCGCGTGGTCTGGAAGTCCCCGCTGATCCCCGGCGACCCGCTCGTGTGGCGCAAGAACCTCGATCAGGCGACCAAGGACAAGATTAAGAGCTTTGTCCTCGGCTACGGCAAAGGCGCCAACGCCGAAGCCGAAATGAAGGTCCTGAACAGCCTGCAGTGGAGCGGTTTCATCGCTTCTAACGACAGACAGCTCGATTCCGTGCGTGTGCTCGAGTACTTCCGCCAGAAGAACAAGATCCAGGAATCCAATATGTCCGAGGATGAGAAGAAGGCCAAAATCGCTGAGATCGATGCGGCCATGAAGAAACTCGGAAAGTAGCGTTCCGCGCAGGCCCTTCCCGCAGGGGAGGGGCCGCCTTTTTCACGGAGTTTTCACGCAATGGAAGAAATACAGAATCCCGGAAGCATACTGAACCGAATCTCTCCCTCGGGCGTGGCCTGGGTGGCGGGTGTTCTCGCCATTCTCGTCTGGTCCTGGCACGGGGCTGAAATCCATCCGCTGCAGCTTTTGCAGGACGGCGGCAACATCAGGACCATGGCTGCCGATTTCATTCCCCCGGACTTTTCCGAATGGCGTGACTACGTCAGCGAGATGCTCATCACCATACAGGTGGCCGTGTGGGGAACGCTGCTTGCCATCATCTGCGCCGTTCCCCTGGGGATCCTTTCTGCGTCCAACATCGTGCCGGCCTGGATCTACCAGCCCACGCGCCGCCTCATGGACTGCTCCCGCGCCATCAACGAGATGATCTGGGCCATGCTTTTCGTCTGCGCCGTGGGCCTTGGCCCCTTTTCCGGCATGCTCGCCCTCTGGGCGCATTCCACCGGCGTTCTGGCCAAGCTTTTTTCCGAAGCCGTGGAATCTATCAAGAAACAGCCTGTCGAGGGCGTGCGTTCCACCGGATGCTCCTTCATCGAGGAAGTCGTTTTCGGCGTCATTCCCCAGGTCTTCCCCCTCTGGATTTCCTACTCGCTCTACCGCTTCGAATCCAATGTCCGTTCGGCCACCGTCATCGGCATGGTCGGCGCCGGCGGCATCGGCCTCGTTCTCTGGGAGCTCATCCGCAGCTTTGACTTCCCGCGCACCTGCGCCGTGCTCATCTGCATTGTCGTGGTCGTGACCATCTTCGACATGCTCTCCCAGCGTCTGCGCAAAATGGTGGTGTAGGCATGTACGAACGCTTTACCCATCAGCGCTGCGCCTTTTACTGGGTTCCCGCTCCCGGTTCGGAGGAGCACAGGCTCCTCACGCCCCTCCTGGGGCGTGACATCCTGACAGGGGAGGCTGTGCCGCAGATTGTGCCGGAAGGGCTTACTTCCGCTTCCTGGGCGGACATGACGGAAACAGCTGCCCATTACGGGGTGCACGCCACGCTGAAGGCCCCCTTCGAGACAAAGCCCGGCGTCACGGATGATGAGCTCAGAGAGGCCGGCCGGCGCATAGCGGGGCGCTTCAGCCCCATCCGCACAACGCCTCTTGAACTCCGCTACATCCCGGCCGGCGGAGGTTTTCTGGCCCTCACGCCGGAGAAAACGGACGCCCCCCTTCAGGCCCTGGAGCGCGCCTGCGTGAGTGAGCCCGACAGCCTCAGGGCTCCCATCGGCGAGGCCGACATCGCACGCCGCGGTCCCCTTCCGGAAGCGCAGGCCCGGTATCTGCGCACCTGGGGCTATCACCTCGTCTTCGAATTTTTCCGTTTCCACATCACGCTCTCGGGCTCCATCGGGGACCCTGACCTGCTTGCCCATGTCACGAAATGGCTCGCCGGGTATCTCGCCCCCCTCACGGGCCGTCCCCTCGTCATCGATGCCGTGACCCTCTGCCGTCAGGCGTCGAGGCAGGATCCCTTCGTGGCTGTGGAACGCTTTCCCTTTGGCAACGACTAAACAATCAGGACGACAATGACATCCCGCAAAACAGTCATGCGGCTTCTGGCTCTCGCGCCGGCGCCGCTCCTTGCGTCAGCCCTGCAGAAGGATCTTCCGGCCGTAAGGGCCAGGGGCTGCAAACTCATCAGGAAACCCGAAACGGGCCTCATCATGGCCCGCGGCCGCATCAGCGGTACGGGTTCGCCCTTTAATGTGGGCGAGGTTCTCGTCACGCGCTGCGCCGTTTCCCTCACTGGCGGGCAGACCGGTTACGCCTGGATACTCGGCGCGGATTCTGACCACGCCCGTGACGCGGCTCTTCTCGACGCGCTCTGGCAGGACCCCGAGTGCGGTCCCTACCTCGAGAGGGAGCTTCTGCCGGCCATGCAGAAAGCTGTGGAGGAAAAGCGCGCCGCCCGCGTGAAACGTGCCGCAGGCACGCGTGTGAACTTCTTTACGATGGTGAGAGGTGAAGACTGATGCAGCCAGAATTTCAGGAACCCGTGCGTGACGCGCAGGCCGTGTTCCGCGCCATACTGCGCGCCTTCGCCTATCCGGCCGGCCCCGTTCCCTGTCCCGTGCTGCCAGCGTCCCCGCATGCCGCACTGAGCCCGGCTCTCGCCGCTGCGTGCCTGACGCTCATGGATCAGGATACGCCTCTCTGGCTTTCCCCGTCCCTCAGGCAGAACGATGTGACGGCCTGGCTCAGATTCCACCGCAGCGTGCGCGTCACGGACAAACCGGAGGAGGCGGTCTTCGCTCTGTCGGCTTCGCCTGACGAGCTTCCTTCGCTTGACTCCTTCTGCCAGGGCGATCCCCGCTACCCTGACCGCTCGGCCACCATCCTGCTCGGAGGCATGAACTTCGGCGGGGATGCCCGCAGGTTCACGGCGTCCGGTCCCGGCATCGAGGGCTCCAAAACGTTCCGCTGCAGCCTCACGGACGGGCTGATCGGGCAGATTGACGAAAACTGGCACGGCTTCCAGCTCGGCTTGGATCTTCTTCTGAGCGGCGGAGCGTGTTTCGCAGGGCTGCCGCGCACCACACGCCTTGTGCCGGCCGGGGAGGATAACTGATGTACGTTGCAGTCAAAGGCGGAGAAAAGGCCATAGCCGAGGCCCACAGGCTGCTCGCCGAAGAGCGCCGCGGCGATGTCTCCGTACCCGAACTTTCTCTCAGCCAGATAAAGAACCAGATGCGCCTTGCCGTGTCCAGGGTCATGTCCGAAGGCTCTCTTTATTCCGAGGATCTGGCCGCCATCGCCATCAAGCAGGCCCAGGGTGACCTGCAGGAAGCCGTCTTTCTCCTGCGCGCCTACCGCACCACGCTTCCCCGCTTCGGCGTGAGCGATCCCATGGATACGTCTGAAATGATTCTTGACCGCCGCATCTCCGCTACCTGGAAGGACCTTCCCGGCGGACAGGTGCTCGGCGCCACCTACGACTACACGCACCGCCTCCTCGATCTCTCCCTGGCCGGAGAGAATGGGGGCAGGGCCCAGGAAGAGCTTCTTCCTGACGAAGCCGCGGAAGACACTCCCTTCAGCGGGGACGCTGAGCCCGATGAACGTGACGGCATGCTGGCCGGCCATATGCCGAGAGCCATGGCCGTGCTTGCCGGCGAAGGCCTCCTCGAGCCCGTGGCGAATGCATGCACAGGGGACTCGGACATCACCCGTCATCCTCTTGAGCTTCCCTGCGACAGGCCGGAGGACAGATCCGTGCGGCTTCAGGTGCTCTCCCGCGCTGACGAGGGCTTCCTTCTGAGCATGGCCTATTCCGTGCAGCGCGGCGCCAACCATCCCTTTGTGGGCGAACTGCGGCGCGGCACTGTCGAGCTTTCCTTTACGCCGGAGGAACTCGGCTTCAGCGTGACCATTGGCGAAATCGAGATCACGGAGTGCGAGATCGTCGGGCAGTACGTGGGAACGGCCATGGAGCCGTGTTTCGCCCGCGGCTACGGCCTCGTGTTCGGCAACAACGAGCGCAAGGTTCTGTCCATGTCCATCGTGGACCGGGCCCTGCGCGCCAGGGAACTGGAAGAGCGCATCGTGGTTCCGGCCCAGATTCCGGAATTCGTGCTCCTGCATTCGGACAGTGTCGAGGCTTCCGGCTTCGTCCAGCACATCAAGCTCCCGCATTACGTTGATTTCCAGGCCCAGCTTTCCCTGATCCGCGGCCTGCGCGCAAAGTCCGGGAAGAAAGAGGAAAATCAGGAATGACAGATACCGAGAACAGCTCTCAGGCCGGTCAGCCGCTCGAGGGCTATAATTTCGCCTATCTCGATGAAGGCACAAAACGCATGATCCGCCGCGCCCTTCTGAAGGCCGTGGCCATACCCGGCTATCAGGTGCCCTTTGCCAGCCGCGAGATGCCCATGCCCTTTGGCTGGGGTACGGGCGGCATTCAGGTCACGGCAAGCATCATAGGCAGGGACGACGTGCTCAAGGTTATCGACCAGGGCGCCGACGACACCACGAACGCCGTCTCCATCAGAGGCTTCTTCCGCAGGACCACGGGCGTCAGAACCACCACAGAGACGGGCAGCGCCACCATTATCCAGACCCGCCACCGCATTCCGGAACTGCCCCTCACGGACAGACAGATCCTGGTCTATCAGGTGCCGCTTCCCGAACCCCTGCGCTGCCTCGAGCACAGCGAGGAGGAGACGCGCACGCTCCACGCCCTCGAGGAATACGGCATTGTCTACGTGAAGCTTTATGAGGACATAGCCCGCCATGGCACCATCGCTACGGGCTTTGACTACCCCGAACGCATCAATGGCCGCTACATCATGAGCCCCTCGCCCATACCCAAGTTCGACAATCCCAAGATGAACCACTGCCCCGCGCTGCAGCTCTTCGGCGCCGGCCGCGAAAAGCGCATCTACGCCGTGCCGCCCTATACGGACGTGAAGAGCCTCGACTTCGAGGACTATCCCTTCGAAGTGCAGCACTGGGATCATCCCTGCGAACTCTGCGGGGCCACGGACACATATCTCGACGAAGTGATTCTCGACAACAGCGGAAGGCGCATGTTCGTCTGTTCCGACACGGACAGCTGCGCCAGACGCCGCAGGGAGAGGGAGGAGCGCAGGAATGGCTGACGCGTTTGAGCAGAGCCCGGTGCTCTGCGCCACGGATTTGACAAAGCTTTACGGCACCCACGTGGGCTGCACGGGTGTCAGCCTGGAAATCTATCCGGGCGAGGTGCTCGGCATCGTCGGCGAGTCCGGCTCCGGCAAGAGCACGCTTCTGAACATGCTTTCCGGACGTCTCAGGCCCACGGCCGGTTCGGTTATCTACTGCGACGCCCACGGTACGAAGCGCAGCCTGCACGATTTGAACGAGGGATACCGCCGCCGTCTTCTCCGCACGGAACTCGGTTTCGTCCATCAGCATCCGCGGGACGGCCTGCGCATGCAGGTGAGCGCCGGAGCCAACATCAGCGAGCGCCTCATGGCCGCCGGCGTGCGCCGCTACGCGGATCTCAGGCAGTCCGCCGTGACCTGGCTCAGACGCGTGGAAATCGACCCTGCGCGCGTGGACGACCGTCCCGAGCAGTATTCCGGCGGCATGCAGCAGCGCCTGCAGATCGCCCGCAACCTGGTGACCTCGCCGCGCCTCGTCTACATGGACGAGCCCACGGGCGGCCTGGACGTTTCCGTGCAGGCCCGTCTGCTCGACCTGCTGCGCAGCCTCGTCAGGACCATGGGACTCGCCGTCATCCTGGTCACGCACGATCTTGCCGTGGCGCGCCTGCTCTCCCACAGGCTCATCGTCATGCATCAGGGCCACATGGTGGAAACCGGTCTCACTGACCAGGTTCTCGATGACCCGCAGCACCCGTACACACAGCTCCTCGTTTCCTCGATTCTGCAGGTATAGCCGTCATGAATACACCCGTTATCGAAGTCCGCAATTTCTGCAAGCGTTTCACGCTGCACCAGCAGGGCGGAGTCGTCATCAACGCTCTCGACAACGTGAGCTTCAGCGTGTCCGCGGGCGAGTGCCTGGCCCTTTCCGGCCCCTCCGGCGCGGGCAAGTCCACCATGCTCAAGGCCCTTTACGGCAACTACCTGCCGTCCAGTGGTGAGATCCTTGTGCGCACTGACTCCGGGACCATCGACATTGGAAAGGCGTCCCCGCGCACCGTCATGAAGCTCCGCCTCGGCGTCATCAGCTTCGTCACCCAGTTTCTGCGCGTCATCCCCCGCGTTACGGCGCTGAATCTGGTAGCCGAGCCTCTGGCCGAGGCCGGCGTCGACCCCGAAGAGGCCCGCAGCCGGGCCCGCGACATGCTCTACAGGCTGAATCTCCCTGAGCGCCTCTGGAACCTCGCTCCCGCTACCTTTTCGGGCGGCGAGCAGCAGCGCGTCAATATCGCGAGAGGCATGATCCGGCCGACTCCCGTCCTTCTTCTCGATGAGCCCACGGCTTCGCTCGACGGCGAAAACCGCAGGGTCGTCATCGACCTCATTAAGGAAGCCAAAGCCGCAGGCACGGCCATCATCGGCATCTTCCACGATGACGCGGCCCGTGAAGCCGTAGCCACCCGCTGCCTGAACATGGCCCGCGCCTAGAGGAATGATTTTAAAGAGATAATCATGAAGAAAACCGTTTTTAAAAATGCCCTTCTTGTGACGCCGGAGAGCGTCATTGAGGGGGATCTCGCCTGTGAGAACGGCGTTATTGCCGCCGTGGGCGGCTCCTGCGGGGCGGAATGCGCGGCCGGGGTTGACTGTGAGGGAGCGTGGCTCATTCCGTGACTCGTGGAACTGCACACGGACAACCTTGAGAAGTACATGATCCCGCGCCCGAAGGTCGTCTGGCCGGAAGCGCTGCCCGCCTTCTTCGCCCATGACGCCCAGATAGCCGCGTCCGGCATCACCACGGTCTTCGACGCCATGGCCGTGGGCGAATACTTCAACAAGGGCCGCATCGCCATGCTCGCCCGATCCGTGGACGCCCTGGAGCGGGCCCGCAGAAGCGGGTACCTCAGGGCGGATCACTTCCTTCACCTGCGCTGCGAGCTGGCAGACCCGCGGCTCGCCTCTCTTTTCCCTGAAGTGAGCGGATGCCCGGCCCTGCGTCTCCTCTCTCTTATGGATAATACGCCCGGGGACAGGCAGTGGCGGGACCTCGGGAGCTGGCGCACGCACTACAGCGACATCAAGAACTGGAAGGACGACGCCGAGTTTGAGCGGGACATCAGGGCCCTGAAGGTCCAGCGCGATGCCTGTTTCGATGAAAATCTGGCCATGGTGCTGGGATTCGCGAAGGAGCACGGCATTCCGCTTGCGAGCCACGATGACACCACGGCGGAACAGGTTGACGCGGCTGTCCGTGACGGCGTGGTCATATGCGAGTTCCCGACAACCATGGAGGCGGCCGGACGCGCCGCGGAACACGGACTCATGGTCACCCTGGGCGCGCCCAATATCGTGCGCGGCCAGTCTTCCACGAAGAACGTCTCTGCCATGGACGTGGCCGGGGCCGGCTTTCTCAGCTGTCTTTCCTCTGATTACGTCCCCGCGAGCCACCTTGAGGCTGTCTTTATCCTGAAGGACAGGGGCGTCATGACGCTGCCTGAGGCCGTGCGCCTTGTCACGCTGAATCCGGCGCGCACGGCGGGGCTCACGGACAGAGGTGAACTGAAGGAAGGCCTCAGGGCGGATCTCTGCCTCGTCACCCTCTGCGGGAACACTCCCATTGTCAGAGGCGTGTGGAAGGCCGGGACGCGTGTTTTTTAAGAGGACGGGCTTCTCATCGCCCGGAAGGAATTTTTCAGAATGGACAAAACGCTTTTTACCAACGCGCTCCTGGTTACGCCGGACGGCGTGAAGAAGGGGGAGCTCCTCACTGAGGACGGCATCATCCGGGATATCTCCGACGGGGGTGCCCAGGGAACTTCAGGCGCCGATGTCATCGATCTGAAGGGGGATTACCTCATTCCCGGCATTATCGAGCTTCATACGGACAACCTCGAAAAGCACCTCATGCCCCGTCCGAAGATAGACTGGCCCGACGCGCGTTCCGCTGTCTTCGCCCACGACGCCCAGATCGTCGCCGCGGGCATCACCACGGTCTGCGACGCCATGAGCGTGGGCGAATATTATGACAAGGGCCGCGTGGCCATGATGGGCAGAGCCATCGCCGCCCTTTCGGAAGCCCGCGGCACGGGCATGCTGCGCTCGGATCACTACCTGCACCTGCGCTGCGAACTGCCTTACGACCGCATGCAGACTCTCTTCAAAGAGGTCTGCGACAGCCCTGTGCTCAGGCTTATCTCCCTCATGGATCACACGCCGGGTCAGCGCCAGTGGCGCAACCTCGCGAGCTACCGCGTCTACCACAGCGACTACAAGACCTGGACGGACGAGGAATTCCGGGAGGCCGTAAAGGAACTCCAGGAACAGCGCGACGGATGCGCCGACGACAACGCCGCCTTCGCCATTGGCTGGGCCAGGGAGCAGCACCTT
>ENA-OROK01001799-OROK01001799.1-human-gut-metagenome-genome-assembly--contig:-NODE-1799-length-19837-cov-4.821707_pt1 | contig 19837 bp, 13 predicted proteins | sample MGYA00242127_ERZ509046 | MGnify/ENA primary metagenome ERZ509046 (study PRJEB26280, sample SAMEA2338728) | human gut metagenome | biome: human gut; feature: human-associated habitat; material: faeces... | reverse complement strand
TGACAGTCACGGTAGCCGCGGGCCGCAGGATTTGAGCATCGGGAGCATCAGTCTCGATGGCGTTGGCGTTGGTATCCACCTTTGCGGATGTAACCGTCACATTGGAAGAACCCTTACCCGCCAGAACCTCAAACTTCAGGGTCAGCGCTTCGCCCAGCGCCGCTTCCTTGCCGTAGCGGACAATGCGAACCGAGTTGTCGCCGAGCATCACGCGGTTGCCCTCTTCATTGGTTTCTTCCATGTCCAGCTTCAGAGCGCTGGAATCATAGCTGAAGGACATGTCATAGGCGTTATAGCCGGTAACACTGTCATCGGAGTAGCCAATGGTCACGGGGATTTCCACGGTCTGGCCGAAGGCCGCCTGCTTGTCGTCTCCCATGGAGACGGTGTAGCCCTTTTCTTCGGTGGTCACTACGGTAACATCAATGATGTTGCCGGCCAGGTTGACGCTGTTATCCTCGAGCGTATCGTAGTCGGGCAGCGCTTCGGTTTTGACCTCGATGCGGGCGTTTTCCGCCGTAATGTTCTCTGTTGCCATGAAGGTAACAGTTGCGATCTTGCCAGCGTTAAGGGTGACGGGGTCACCGGAAGGGCTTAATGCGGATACCCGGACAGCATTTTTGCCGAGGATATCAACATTATCTCCCACCATTCCAGCAGTAGAGCCTATGGACGTCGTGCATCCGGGTTCAAGCTCGCCGCTGGTCTTGACATAAGCATCCTTGTCAAAATAAATTGCCCACTCCCAGTTATTCAGGTTGGAAATGGTTTGGTCGATGGACAGGGTAAGGGTGATCGTGTCACCCGGCTGAACCTCGTTCTTGTCAACCTCCACTGTCATAGTGGGAAGATCATCCGCAAACACGGCGGGTACAAGGCTGATGATCACCGCGATCGCCAACAGAAGGGAAATCACTTTTTTCATTTCGCGTTAAACCTCCTTATAATTTTTAGGATTCTGCGGGGAAGTTGCTCATTTTCCCGTTTGCTTTACGATAGATCAGAGCGGCGTCCGTAGAGTTCACAGCGCCGTCTCCGTTCACATCCGCCGCCGCTTTCTGAGAATCCGGCAGCGTGTACTTTCCGTTTACGGAACGGTAGAGGATTGCCGCGTCCGTGGAATTGATGTTCCCATCCCCGTTCACATCTCCATACTTCACTTCCGGCTCCGGGTCAGGCTCCGCTTTCGCGTACTCAAACGTAAACAGCGCCACGGGTCTGAAATTCTTGCCGCTGCCGGATTCCAGGGTGACGGCCATAGCCGTCCCGTCCGCATTGCGGACATAGCGGGTTACGGGGGTGGTGACGGTCTGGGTGCCGTCGTCATTGGCCGTGTAGCTGCCCTCCAGCGTGACGGAGCGGATGGTCGCCGAGGATACGGCGTCCGCCGCCAGATCGGTCTCGTAGCCGTAGGCCGTGGCGTCCGCGTGGTAAATGTCCACGTCCTTGCCGTAGGTGATGTCCACGGTCTTTGTTCCCTCCGGGACGATCACGTGGTACTTGGGAACTTCCTCGTAGACGTTCTTGAATTCCTCGTTGTCCTCACTGCCCAGAGAGACGATGCCCTCGTAGGAGATGTTCTTCCCGTCCAGGGCTTTGCCGTCAACGGAAACGGTCTGGAAGGGGCGCTCCAGCTCCGCGGTGCCGGATACGGTCAGGATGGCCGTGGCCGGGGCGATCTTGGCGTAGTTCGTTCCGCCGGAATCGTCCGTGGGGATCTTCCGGTTGGGGTCGAAGCCCACAATGTAGTAGGTGCCTTCGTCCTTTGGCACAGTGAACGTGAAGGTGGCCTTGCCGCTGCCGGCATCCTTGAGCATGTCCAGCTGCTCCCAGCTGTCGCTGTACAGGTACACGTCCAGATTCTCGAAATCGTAGAAGTCGCCGTCCTTGAAGGTGGTGCCGTAGGCCTTGGACGTTACCGTCAGCTCCGTGCCGGGGCGGACGGTGTAGGCGTCCTTGTCGAAGCAGGTGAACGCGCCGCCGCTGGAATAAAAGCTCCAGTTGGTGAACATGGCCACGTCCCAGGTATCCCCGTCGGACAGCAGAATGTAGTCCGAGGTGGAACCCCAGCCGGGACTCATGTAGGGATAGCAGTGGTTCCGGTAGTACATCAGGTTCTCGTCATGCCCCCAGAAGTTGGCCATGTAGAGACTGGTGGGGGAGCCGGTGATAGTCAGAGCGGCAAAGCTGTCTGCCGTATAGGCCGGTGTTTCATCCATGTAACAAACATCTTCACCCAGCTTAAAGCTCGCCAGCGCGTCACGAGGATAGGCACCCTTGCAGCATTGCTCCTCCGGCAGGCCGATGAAGTAGCGCTCCAGCAGATAGAGATACAGGTGCAGGCCGGTGGGCCGCTCCACGATGTTCTCGTCGATGTATTTGCCTTCTCCGTTTTCCGTGTGATAGCGGTAGTATTCGTCCAAGTTGTACCGGCCCAAGTCAAAGTAGGGGACGGTGATGGCCTTGTGGCACAGCACCGTGCCGTCGCGGCCTCGGATGGGCACGCCGTCGTTGGAGATGGTCACATACACCGTGACTTTCTTGGCGGGGGTCTCATCGTAGTTATACTGTGCGTCCAATCCGTGGGGAGCTTCCGTGACCGTGATGGTAAAGGTCGCTGTAAGCTCTTTGCCGTCCGAGCAGGTCGCCTTGACCTTCGGCGTATAGGTGCCGGGGTCTTTCTCTGATACATAGAGTGAGCCGTCCTTGACCTTGGTTTGGACGCTGAACTGCGCTGCGTTGGTCAGCGTGTAGGTCAGCGTATGGCCGTCTGTATCTTCAAAGACATCTGTCAGCTTGATCTCCAGCAGGCTGCCGGCCACAACCTCGCCGGTGGTGACGGCATCCGCCTTCACGGAAACGCAGGAATCCGCAGCCAGCGCCGGTATGACGCCGAATACGCCTGCCGACAGAGCCAAAGTCAGTGCCAGCAGCAGAGATAGTATGCGTTTTCTCATATTTGTTTACCTCATTTATGCGTAGGTTACATCCAGCGCGCGTAGAGCGTCATGTTGCTGCGCACCGGGTCTTTCTGTGTATCCCAGGGCTTGGTGAGCGCCTGATCTGCATACCAGCCGCCGAACACTGCGCCGGGCTTCGTGGGCGTCATGACTTCGCCAATGACGCTGCCCCGCTTCACGGACACGGTCTCCAGTTCTGTGCCGCCGCTGGTCTCAAAGCGGACCTTCTTCTTGCCCAGCAGAGCCAGCAGAATCAGCAGCAGGGCCAGCAGGCCCGCACCGCCTATAATCCACCAGGTGGCGCTTCCTGCGGCGGCACCCTCGGCCCAGTTGGCGTAGAGGGTCATGTTGCCCTTAACGGTGTCCTTGTGGAAGTCCCACTTTTGAGTGCGGTCCAGGTCTCTGTACCACCCCTCCAGGTGGTAGCCCTCCCGGATGGGGTCCTCGGGCTTTTTCACCTTTTCACCGTACTGGACGGTCTGGGAGGGGACCTCCGTGCCGCCGTTGCTTTCAAAGGTAACGGTGCAGTCCGTGGTGACGATGACGGACACGCTATTATCCTTCACGGTGTATCCGGCCATGCCGTCCTGGGTGGAAACCAGGGTGTTGGTGGGGATAAGCTGCGACACACCCTTCGTGCCGATGACCTTCATCTGAAAGCTGCCGACTACCACCTCCGGCTCCCAAGCCTCGCCGCCCTTAAAGGACACGAAGTTCAGATAGAAGGCCCGCCCGCCGGTGCGGCGGCCTAAATCGCTCCAGCGGATGCCGGGGGCGGTCATGACGCTGCCGTCCACCAGCTGGAGGAAGGTGTCGTCGTACTCGATTTCCGTCTGCATACCGTACATATCGGCGCTTTCCTGGGCGTCGGTGCGCTTGAGCACCAGGGTCACGGTGATGGTCTCGCCAGTGGTGGCCCGCACCTCAGATGCACCGCCTGCGGACAGGTCAAAATTGTAGCTGCGGCTCTCGTCTGTTTTGCTGCCTGTCTGCGAGGCAAAGGCTGCGGTGGGCAGCAGACACAGCAGCAGACACAGGGCTGCCAATAGTGTAAAAATGCGTTTTCTCATGCTGATCTCCTTCTCTCTCCGACCGGTTGGGCCGTTTTTTGCCCGGCCTGGCCGGTGCGAAGCCCCCAAAGGGGGATAGCCTCCCCTCCCGCCGGGGAAGGGAGGCTGGCAGGACCTTAGTTAAACTGATTCACGATGGCCACAGCGTCGGTGTGATCCACCACCTTAGTGGCGTTTACATCGGCCCGCAGGAACTTCTCCACGGAAACCTTGGTGAAGTCACTGTATGTGCCGTTATACATATCGTAGACCAGCTGCGCATCGTTGACATCCACCTTCCCGGTCATGTTCACATCGAAGCCCAGGGTGATGGTAACCACATTGTCTGCGGCAGAGATGGCGACCTTGGCGGCGGCGGCCTCCTGGGTCAGGGTCTGACCCTTGTCCACGATCACCAGCCATGCGTACTGATCCGTGCCGTAGGCATTGACCTTATACATGGTGTTGCCGTCATAGGTGAAGGCTTTGCCGCCCTCGGGGGTGCCCTTGACCGTTATGAGCATCATGGTCTTGTCATTCAGCTCCAGATATTTGGACACGGTCACTTCCTCCGCGCTGTGGGAGACCTTTTCCACCTTCACGACCAGGTTCCAGCTGTGGGCGTATACATACAGATAGTCGTTATAATTCACGGCCTCGACCACATATTTCCCATTGCCAAGGCTGCGCACGGTGGCGGGCCTCTTAGAAGCTGTGGGAGTGGCGAGGGGCTGATAGTAAGCCGTGACGGTGTAGTCGCAGCTCTCGCGCTGGTTCAGCGTGAAGTAGTAGGGCATATTCTTGCCCATAGAGCTTGCATTCCCGGAGGCTGCGTCCTCAACGCCGTTGCCGGTGAACACGACCGGAATACCAGATTCTGTGTTGGCGGAGATCCATATTTTCACACCTCCAACGATTTCTTTTCCAGGGATCGTGTAGGTGAGGGTGCCATCGTCATTGGCAGTGGGGACCGCTATGACTGTATGGACAAAGGGATCCCCGTTGTCTACACTGTAAATTACACGGTAGGAGTAGCCGGCCCTCGGGGTGACGGTGAAGGAGTAGTCATTCAGATAGGTGACTGTCTCCGGGCCCTTGGTCACATCCTGCTCCACATCTTCGTCAATCTTGTATTTCACATCGTACTGCTTGGGGGTCTTGCCGGTGCAGGTGACCTCCACATTGCCGGAGATATTCTCGATGGTGTAGGTGTCATTTGCGCCGAAGGTCAAGCCCTCGGTGACGGTGTCGCCCATCTTCACGGTGAAGGTGTAGGTATAGTGGCTGTCCACGGGCTTGAAGGTGAAGCTGCCGCCCTTGGGGACCAGGCGGGTCTCGTCAGAGGTGAACGCATCCGGCAGGGTCACGGTGAAGTTATTGGCGTTGACCACGGTGTCGGCGTCGGAAATGGCGGCATCCGGGGCGTCGAAGTTGATGGAGTTGGCATCCAGATCAAATTTGGCGTTGGTCAGCTTCACGGTGGAGGTGGCAGTCGCCTTGGCGGTGAAGTCCAGAGCCAGAGCTTCGCCCAGAGCCAGGGGAGCACCGTAGCGGCGGACCCGAACGGTGCCGTTGTTGTCCTCCACAGTCAGGTTGGCGGCAGCATTGGAGGTGGTGTTCAGGGTCAGGGCCGCCGGGTCGTAGGTAAAGGTCATGTCATAGGCGTTGAAGCCGGTGATGCCCTTTTCAGAGGAGGCGACAGTCACAGGAATGCGAACCTTCTGGCTTGCAGCAACCTGCTGGTCAGCACCCATAGAAACAGAGTAGCCGGTAGCCGTGGCAACAGGGCCGGCCCCATCGGGTGCGATAGTCACCCTAAATGGGTTGCTCTTGCCGTGGTCAAATCCACCATTTGTGGTATCGTATTCTTCCCAATCAATCCATAGGCAAGAATCCATACTGGTTTCACCGGTTTCATCATTATTATATAAAAGAACCTCTTGTGCCTCCGTTATATTTTCTAAAGCGACAAGAGTAACTTTACATAGTTCACCTGCGGGGACAATAATACCTTCTCCCGAACCATCATCGCCCCATTCAAGCATACTAAATACGCCGTACGCTTTCATGTTTTCTGTAGTCGGTGCCTTAAAAAACACACTATTAGTATAGTCTACGCTTTTATATTCAAAAGCGCTTTTGTCATATTTTAATGCAATTGTAATATTGTTGACCGGACTTAGCTGTTCACTCAATGTATATGTAACGGTAATCGTTTCACCAGGTTTAACGGAGTCTTTGTCAACAGAAGTAACAATCTTAGGGCTATCGCCCTCCGCCGCGAATGCGGCGGAGGGGATCATCCCTAAGACAAGAAGCAAAGCGAGCAGTATAGAACAAATTTTCTTCATTTCTTGCCTCCTAACCCTGGATTAAGTATTCGATGTGAAACTGGTAATTTGGCCGCTCGCGTATTTCTCGAGCAAGGAGAGGTCAGTTGAGTCAACCTTTCCATCCTTATTTACATCAGCTTGAGAGAGTTGTGCTCCGCTGAGTGTAGTCTTGTTTGCCAAATAATCCCGCAACAATTCAACATCGCTTTCGTCCACATATCCAAAGGGATCCAGGTCTACATTACCCTTGTCGGGAGTTGCCAAACCAATCAATTTAGTCTGCCAAAGCAATGCAGGACTATATCGACTGGCACCAAATGCGGCTTCATCCAACCCACTGTTCATTGTGTTTACAAAGGCAGTAGAGGTCATGCGCGAGAGTGCTACCGCAGTAGCCTTTTGCGAAGTGCTCTTAGCACTGCCGATACCCTGGGCGCAGGTGAAGTTCAAATAGTACAGGTTGGACATTGCGGCGGAGGCGTTGTTGGTCATACCGACCACAGCGCCCACATTGCTGCCGGGGCTCTTTACATAGGCCCGGTTGAAGCAGTTCTTGACAGAAGCAGACGCACCGGAAGCGAAGGCCACGATACCCGCCACATAGTTGCCGGCACCGGTGATGCTGCCGGTGTTGTAGCAAGCGGTGACGCCCTTGGTGGTCTGACCCACGATGCCGGCCACATAGCCGTTGCCGGTGATCGCACCGCCGTTGTAGCAGCCGGTAATGGTACCGGTAGCGTAGCCGGTGATGCCGCCCACATACTGATAGGCATGGATGGTGCCTTCGTTGCCGCAGTTGGTGGCGTTGGAATTCACCAGACGGCCTGCAACGCCGCCCACGCTGCTCCAGTTGCCATTCACACGGGTAACGGTGATGTCAACATCGGAGACAACGCCGGAGATGTTGGTATAGTTGGCGTAGGCCACCACGCCGCCGGAATAGGCGTTGGCAACGCTGCCCGTGGAGGTCAGGTACATCTTGCCGGTCACCTTCAGATTCTGAATGGTGGCGTAGCTGCTGCTGGTGCCGTTCACATAGCCGAACAGTCCCTTATACGGGGCCGAGGTAGTGGTGGCACTATAGTAGATGCCCATGTTCTTCACGGTATGATTATTACCGTTAAAGCTGCCCTTGAAGGCTGTGCTGGCGGTAGTGCCGCCGATGGGCGTCCAGTTATAGCCGGCCAGATCAATATCACCCGTCAGCGCGCCGTTGATGGCATAGCTCCCGCCGTTGACTTGCGCCGCAAACCAAGCCAGCTCCGCTGCGGTACCAATCTGATACACGCCGTCGGTCAGAGTGGGCTGCGTCTTGGTGGTGCCGTCCCATGCGCCGGCAGCAGAGGCCGTCAGCGGAATGGTCTTGGTCAGCACACCGCCGGACACATTGGCCTTGTCTGCACTGCCCAGGTAGAAGCTGCCGTAGACATAGTCGCAGCCGGCGCAGAGCACCGCATAGGTGTAAGTGCCGTAGGGCAGGTTCTCATACTCGCCGTTGCTGTTGGCGGTATGGACATTGCCTGCGGCATCCGTCAGCGTCACAGTGGGCGTGGCGGTGGTGGGATTGGTAATATTCAGCTTCAGCTTGAAGTTATAGCGCGGAGTGACCTCCACATTCACATTGGGGAAACGGTTCAAGCAGAAGTTCACCGTGACCGCATTGAAGTTCGTGCCCACGCCGGTATCCGACATGTTATACAGGGTGGCAAACGGGTTCGCCGCCGAGTACATGGAGCCGTAGGTATAACCGTTGGTGAGCTGAACATTGGCGGTGCTGCCGGAGCCAAAGTCCACATTCGTCGGGATTGTCAGCTCCAGCTTGGCCTGATCCATCTGCTGATACTGGGCGACATTGGTCTTATAGGCCGTATCGCCGATGGAATAGAACAGGTTGTAGGTAGTGGGGTTGAAGATACCACTGTACTTGTAGATGCCACGGTAGCTGCCCTCGAAGGTGAGAGACACCTTATCGCCGGGCATGATCTCCGTCTCCTGGGGATTGGAGGCGTTGGTGACCGTGGCGGTAACCTCGGCCACGCGAGCCAGACTGTAGGAGGTGCCGGTGCTATCATGCATCTTGATGATCACAGTACCGCCAGCCAGCCCAGCATTGCGGAAGCCCAGGAGACTTGCGTGATACTTGCCGCTGGAATCCGCCGTCAAGGTGGTCCAGCCGGAAAGATGGGTATCCAGGTCACTTGCATCGGTGGTGACGATGGCGTACTGGACCGTCGTTGTGCCGCTGCTGGACACCGAGAAGTCCAGAGTGGGAGCGGTGTCGTTACTCAGATAGAACCAGTTGTCGTAGTTATAATCCCAGGCCGACGGACGGGAAGATGTCAGACCATTGGAATTATAGGCGATATTGGCTTTCGCGTTGCCGTGTTCATCCTTGTCGTTGGTAAGCACGAACACGCTGGTGCGCTCGGGATTGGTGGCCGGGTAGAGGCCGCCGTGGGTGCCGTGCTCGTCAGCGGTCGTGTAGACATCCAGTGCCTTATAGTTCACGGCAACGATCGTTGTGCCATTGGGTGTGACATCCAGCCAGTTGCCCTTGGCGTTGCCGCCGGTCACTGCTGTGACAGCGTTTTCGTTGCCGCTCAGCACTTTGACCTTGAACTCGGGCTCGATCATGATGTTCATGGCATCGCTGTCAATGATCTGCCACAGACGGTAGGCGCGGATACGCTCAGAATCCTTTTCCGTGTACTTATAGCCGGTGGGATCCAAATACGCCTGGATCTCCGCCTCGTCACGGGTCTTGGTAATGGTGCCAAGGTTGCCAAACCCGTGATAGTACTGATCCGTGCAATCTCCACTGTTGAAAGTGAAGGTCTTGGAGAAGTTGGCAGAATTGCTCTTGAGCCAACCGGCCTTGGTGACATAGTTCGTTACACCAAAGCGATTGTCCTCCAAACGCCAGGTGTAGTTGGAGTTGCTCTTGCTGATCTTGTAGGTCAATTCTCTTGTGCCGACAGTTCCAGCATCTTTGTCAGCGATCGCGTTCCCGGTCGCCGGGGTGATCTCTTGCGTATTAAAGTTGTTGAACTGGAAATATAGATGGAAGTCCGCATAAATGGGGACTGTCACCGTCATCGTTATCGCCTGGGAGAGCGACAGATTCTTGGTAACTACCGAGTACCCCGCAGCAGTCGTATTATTGATAGACTGCGTGAAGATGAAGCTGTTAGCGGCCTCATTGATAGGATCCACATAGGCGTTCCAAAGAGCCGCGTTGCCGGCAGCGTACATCATGAAGGGATAGTAGGTGTAGTTACTGCCGGTGGGAGTATAGGGCGTTCCGTGCTGCACATCACCACCCATGATGGGCATGACCACACGAGCCGTATAGTCATCAGCAGTAAAATAGTCGCTGCTGTTCTTTTTGCTCGTGGTATAGATGGAGTGCAGGCGCAGATAAATATCCGTGCCGCCGCCGGTGCCGCCGTCCACATTGGTCTCAGTGGGCAGGGTCAAGCTGTGGCCGCCCAGGTAAACATTTGCGCTGGTTTCCGAAGCTTTGTAGCCATAGGCGCGGAAGGAATATCTGCCGGCGGCCAGGCTGGCATAGAAATTGTTGTAGTTATCTGCCAGCGTGCCGGTGGAATTGGGGTCAGCCGTGGTAAAATCACTGGCCTTAAAGGTCAGAGGGCTGTAACCTTTCAGCTCATAATCCTGCCCCTTGACAGTGATCATGTATTTGCCGTTAACCACGGCGATGGACTGGTCATGGTCCTCATAGATGTACTGGGTCTTGCCATCAACTTCATAAGAAGCCAGGTAGTCAGCGCCCTTATCGTCAAGACCAGCCGTCTTGTAGAGCTTGATCAGCGGATACTGGCTGCCATTGGTGGAATAGTTCATATCCTGACCAACATGGAAAGTATAGTGCTGCTCGATCGAGTCACTTACGGTCAGTGTCAGCGTCCAGGTGTCCGTGGACAGACCGGCAGAGTTCATGGCATGGAACTCATAGACATATGTATCGGCGGTGTTCTCCGCGATTTGGATCGTGGTAGCACCGAACAGAGCCGTGGAGAAGTAGTAAGGCCCCTTCCTTTCGCCAGTCCCGGCTGTTCTATAATAATAGTAGTCGGTGTAGCTCAAGGAAGAACCGTCCGGATTCTCGAAGATGTTGCCAGCCTGCAGATCGGACAGGTTATAGGCGTATCCTACCGAAACGGTTGCACTTGCGGTGACCGGGACGCCGCTCTTCAGCCGCGGGACCTGTGTGCCCTCCGCAGCGGTCAGAACAATGGTGTGGGTGGCCGTGCCGCTGTCGTCGGTAGCGGTAAGCACGATCGTATACTCACCAGCCGCAGTAGGGGTATAGCTCAAGGTAGAGCCGTTCAGCGTTTGCGTAGCGCCGTTGACGGTTGCCGTATAGGTCAGCGCATCGCCATCGGCATCCGTAAACATTTCAGCCACATCCAGCGTCCAGGCATTACCGAGTGTTACATTAGCTGTGGCAATTGCACCGGGAGCGACCGTAGGTGCCGACTTGCCTTCATAGGTGAAGGCGAGGAAATGGACAGGCGCATAGCTGGCGCTGCCGTCATACTCCGGCGCATAGGCAGTTCCGCTACCATCTGCACCCAGCACAAAGCTCTTTTGGACCGTAGTCCCATCCTCGGCGGTACGGGAGTAGTTCAAGGGAATTGTAATTGTGATATCCCCACCGCTCTCCGTATAGGCCATTTCTACACCGCCGCCAGTCCACTGCGGCACATCGGCGTAGTAGCCGGATGCTTCACCGCTCGTGGCATTGGTCAGTATGGCAGCGTCTTTGTAGGTGGCCTTTACATAGGTCGTGCCTGCGGGAACGGTGACCAAGTAGTAGGGCACATTCTCGAAAGCAGAGTAGCCGGTAAAGGTCACAGGGTTCTGCACACTGATGGTTGCCGTTCCTGTGGTCTGGTCATTCGCACCATAGGGAACAATACTATCCAGCGGCGCAGCTACTGTGGCTTGTTCCGTTGCAAAGACTGCCGTGGGAAGGATGGATAGAACCATCATGAGCGCAAGCAGCATTGAAAGGAACTTTTTCGCTGTCTTTTGCATTTCCAATCTCCTCTCAGAAAATTTTTTATAATAAGGCCTGCCGGCATTATTACCTTAGCTGCGAGCACATTTTCGCATCCAATAAGAAAATAACAAGGTTATGTAGGGGCGCGACACCCTATTATAATTGGTGTCGCGTTCCGATCTGTCCAAGGCGAAAGGTGCTTTCGTTAAGAGGATTGGGCGGAAGGGGCTGGCTAAGCCCCTTCTGCCCATATGGAAAGCTGGCGGATCTCCGCCCTCGACTTGGCAAACCTTACTCAAGCATTACATCTGTTGCAACGAAGGTTTCCTCTGTGGCTTCGTGAACAGCGCATTTGCTTTGGCGTTGCTTGACTCGCTCAACCCGTGCTGCCCGTTTAGCGTCACGCTCGCTCCGATGCAGCTGAATTTGGATATTCTTTTCGTTTTGATAGCGCCCGCAATCTCTATTGCGGGGTTTTTTGTATATAGGATTCAAGTGGGCGGCTCTCAGCGCATCTTTCCAATCGCCAAAGCGCTCTGCGATGTAACTGCCACCGACGATCTCGATGGGGGCAGGGGACTTTCCCCAATGTCCGGCGCAGCGCCGGAGATAGGCCGCCAGCTGATCCAGGCTGTCGCCTGCGTGTTTTTCCGCAAAAGCGCGGTCCTGCTCAGCCAATGCATCCCGTGTTCTTTTGGCAATGTGCTGCTCGTACCAATTCGCTCCGTCAAAATTTTGCGCACCTGCTACTTTACCCATGGGCACACCTCCTTAATGATTCATGACAAAAAAAGCGCTGATAAACCCATACCGGGTCATCAGCGTACACTTCTACCATATCAGCACCACGGAGAGAGCGCCCGCTGCCTTTGAGTCCTAACTACACAATTCTACTGACTTGCGCCATGAGATACTCTCTGCGTTTATGATCTGTCTTCTCACGATTTTCTCGCAATGACGGACTTTCGTCCCAGTGGTTTCCCGCCTCGATCATATCCTTGCGCTTACAGTGCCGACCGCATGGGGAATTGCACCCCTTTCCTTTTAGGCGGTCGCCTGGCCTTCTACAGCTCGGGCAACAGCCGTGCAGCATCCTCGGACTTCTTATGAAATTTTACGGTATCATTTATCCTTTTAGGGGGATAATGATTTTGGTTGGTGTAGAGGTGAAGTTTTCTTTCGTAAATCTATACAATTTGCGAAAGTAGAATCCACCTATGTATCCACATTGTATCGTCTTTTTTGAGGGAAGTCAATACCTAAATTGCGGAAATTTAGCGAAAAGTAGGTACAAATTATAAATGCCGCATAGAATCACTTGCTACTCAAGGGCCTATTTTACAAATATTCCCAATCACAAAATCGTTTACGCCGTCAAAAACATCGTCAAGGAGGAGCGTTGGTCATGCCTAAAAGAGGAGAAAATATTTACAAGCGGAAAGACGGGCGCTGGGAGGGGCGATATATTCGCGGCCGCACAGCTTCCGGGCAGGCTGAGTATGGGTATGTTTACGCCGACAGCTATAAGGCGTGCCGGGCCAAGCGGCAGCAATGCATTGAGACGCTGCCAGAGAAGCCTGCCGTGCAAGCATCTGCTGCGACCTTGGCCCAGGCCGCAGAACTGTTTTTAAGCGAGAAAAGCCATGTTCTGAAAGCATCATCCTGGAATCGGTATTCCTATCTGACGCAGCATTATATCTTGCCTGCTTTGGAAACGGCCCCTATCTGTCAGCTGACGGCGGATCAGATTTCTGATTTCCTGCGCCGCTTGCAGCGAAGCGGACTATCCGGCAAAAGCGCCAGGGACATCGGCGTATTACTAAAGTCAATTCTGAAGTATACAGCCAAAAAGCTGGACTGCAGCTGTCCCGGTGTGAATGCCGAACTGCCCGTCTATCACCGAAAAAAGATCGAGGTGTTTTTCGCAGACGAGATTGGGCGGTTGGCAAAAAAGGTCCTGGAAGCGCCCAGCATGGCGGGCGTTGGGGTCCTGCTTGCGCTGAATGCCGGTCTGCGCTTGGGGGAGCTATGTGCGCTCCAGTATAAGGATATTGATTTATGTAATGGGGTGATCCATGTCACCAAGACGGCCCAGCGAATGAAAAAGGGCATGCACACCCACCTGGTGGTGCAACCGCCGAAAACCGACAACGCCCGGCGCACGATCCCGCTGCCAGAGGATATGCTGGCCCTTTTAAGGCAAACGGTTTGCCCGGTCAGGAATGAGGAGAACTATTTTCTGACCGGTAAGTCTGCTCCGCTGGAACCGCGGACACTGCAATACCAGTACCGCGCATTGCTGAAGGCGGCGGGGATCCCTTATCGAAATTTCCATGTGCTGCGGCACACCTATGCGTCGCGCTGCGTGGAGCAGGGTGTGGACATCAAGAGCTTGAGCGAGATGCTGGGCCATGCCGATGTCCGGACTACGCTCCAGGTCTATGTCCATTCCTCCCTGGAGCACAAGATGCGGGTGGTTCAAAGCATATGCTTCCTTTCTCTTGCCCCGGCGGCGGACTTTGCGCCGTCAGCATTTCCGTCACACGGGCCGGAAACGGCGCTGCGACAACGGGTTTTTCCGAACCTTTCGCAAATTGTATAGATTTACGAAAGCTCCGCCTTGTTTTTTTGCCAAGGGCAGCTGTGCCGAGTTCGGCTTGTTATTCCTCATACAAACTCATAAAGACCCATCACTGAGAGTTTACCTCTGAGTGACGGGCTTTTTTTGTCGAAAAAGATGCGGAATTATCAAAAAAACTTTATTAAGGCTATTCCCTGGCGTATAATGAGAGCTATGCTGTGAGAAAGGATAATCGAAACAAAATGAAACAGGCAGAGCTGAGATACTATATTTCCATCAATGTAAACGGCCAACATCCATTGATGAGGTCAGCGCAGGGCTACACTGAATATTATAGTGAAGCACTGGAATTCTCCGATCTTTTTGATGCCTATCGTTTTGTTGAACGGCACGGTTTGGAAAAACTGGCATCCATCATCACACGGCCAACCTAATCGTGCGATTGCCCCTCTATTATCGACTTCCTATCGGGAGCCATACTTTAGCAACAACTGTTGTTACTGGTACAAATGGTTCGTCCCAGTAACGGGAATCATAGGAGTCATCCGCATTGTCTCCCAGCATGTAGTAGGAGCCTTCGGGTACAGACATGTTGATTCCGTTATGCATGACCACATTCCCACCAACCGCTGCAATACGCTTGACAAAAAGATACCCGCCATGGCAAAAGATAACAACGTCTCCGACTTCAAAGCTGCCTTTGATTCGTACACCGAGGATCAAGCTACCAGCTTCGAGCGTCGGTTTCATAGAGTTAGTAGGCACATAGCCCAGGATAAAAACCGTGCGAAACATAACGAGTACAAGCAGCGCCGCTATAACAGGCAGCAAACGGCTTAGACATAACTTCTTTTTCCTCATTTTGGATACCTCTAAATAAGAAAACAGGACAACGGAAGGGAGACCGCATGAAAAAGTAGCAAGTCTTTCGACTTTTAGAATCCGTCGGAATGATTGAATTGATAGGACAAATCAAAGAATAATTATTGTGAACCAATACCGCGGTATTTGCTGCGAGTTCTACAAGAAGTACTGGTTCTGAGTGGAACTGATGAAGCAAGGGCTGAAAAGCGGCTTTTCACGAGAGTCCTGGAAGAATGCTTTATGACTCAGCCTGTAAAACAGCAGCCCAAGTTGTCAATATTCTAAAAGTAGAACATACACTACCCTTGCGGGATGGTGTATGTTCTACTAATGCACAGATAAGGGATGGCAACATCTATTTAGTAATACGAAAATCCGGAACTACAGTTACTCCTCACCTATATTCACTCGAACGATTTTTCTGGTAGGATAATTTGTCACTTGCAGCCAGATATTGCTTTGCTCTAAACGATTCCATTCAGCGGATGTGAAGCGATATCTATACAGATCAAATGGCAGCAAAATATCACATGAGGCGCCATCCTGTAACCGAATCCCGGTGGCACCGTCCAATATAGGATTGACCACACCCAAGAGATCCCAATCCATATTCATGAGCATATCCGTGGTGTATAATGATACCTTGAGATCGAAATACCCTTTACTCCGGCAGACATACTCACAATTCTTACAGTTCCAACACGGAGAAAAATACGCGCGTATTATACTGTCCGAAAGTGCAACGCGATTTTCTTCCACATTGTCAATCGACTTTTCCACGGCATTTCTGCTGTACCATGCGACCAGCCGGTTGATGTGTTCATTGTCACTGCCTACCTTGTGCGTATTTGCACCCCAAATACGTATTTCGTCAAGAATACGCAGAAATTCTGCCTGCTCAGGCAAGGAAACCTCAGTATCCATCGGATAAGATTTATTGAAAACGAGGCAGCCGTAAGAGCCGGGAAGACGGTATAGAGCAAAGACATCCCCGTGCTTTTTGAAAAATCTCCATACCTTTGTCTTTTCCCAGCCCCAGCGCTGACCCAGTTTTTCCATCGTTAATATGGCGCCGTAATTGCCGTATTGAACAGCCGGCGCTATAAAAGAAAACGCATTGCCCGGTTCTTCTGATACTGTGTGGCACCAGAGATCCAGCCATGCGTCTGCTTCATCAAATATATATTGCTCCCCGGCAAGTCGCTGTGTAATATTACGGGGGAGGCAGAGAAACCCAAAACCATCTGTGGCATACACGGTTCCGTTCATGCATTCCTCACCGGAGCATTTTACGACCCAATCCGTTAATTGATAGGTCAGCTTTTTGGTTTTGCTGTCCAGCGTATATTTCAGATAACCGAGGGCTGATAGCTTATCCATTATCTCTAAAGCCTGTACGCGGCTTTTGATGCCGAGAATACTCTTCAGCCCAACAATACCTCCGGACCACATTCCGGGGCTCACAGCGTTCTTATGGCCACAATAGAAGGCGTGTCCCTTGCGAAATGCAGCTCTGGCGGCGAGCTTTGCCCAGGCTCCCATAATACCTTTGCCGGTCGGCAAGGTATCTCTTCGGAGCTTTACCCATTCATACTTCATCAAGCATTTCAACATCAGCGCCTCCTTCCTTGGAATAATAAAAAAGACGACCATTCCGTCGTCACATAGTATCAGTCTTCGATTCTTACGATCAGTCCATTCAGCTTGATCAGCTTCACGCCTTTGAGATACCAGAACTTACCGAGTTCGATTCTCGTCGGGATCCACTCTCCGTCAAGCAGCACCTCCAACCGTTCTCCGCAGTGAAGGCCGCCGTAGTAATCCAGCGGCCCGAAGCGAATGTCCATCCGACCGATTACATCATCATCAATCAGTACACCTTGTTTTTTCATCCTTATTCTCCTTGTGAAATGGGAAAAGCCGAATGAGTTTCAGTGCTCATTCGGCTTTTCTGTGTGACAGGTTATTAAATATGTTGCTCGAATACATACTCCTTTCTAAATGTAATTGTTTGGACTAAATCATCATACTCGCGCCTAAATGCTTAAAGGCTTTCTGACTGAGTCCTATTATATCACTCTCATCTGCCCGGAAGTCCATGGCCGGGGACACCACGGCGTTGGCAAAGCCCGTGATGGGCACCAGGGTCCCGGCTCCGCCGAACCGGGCCAGCTTGTTATACAGGTTCAGCCCCGTGAACAGGGCCGACAGAAACACCAGACTGATGGAGGTGACGGAGGCGGCGTCCTCCCGGGGCAGCAGCATCAGCCAGCCGGTCTGGATCAGCTGGCCCACCACGCAGATAGCCCCGCCGATGCCGAAGGCCAGGGCCATGTCCTTCAGCAGGGGAGACTTCTTCTGCATGCCCTTGACATAGGCCTGGTATTCCTGGGGTGACATATCCATGATTGCAGCACATCCTTTCGCCTATAGTCTGCCCGGCGGCGGGGCTTTTATCCCCGGCGGCGGCACAAAACCGCCGCTTGACAAGGGGGGCGCAAGTTGCTATGCTGGTGAGGACAGCTTTCCATTTGCCGAAAGGAAGAGGTTCTTATGAAGAAAAAGACAAAACAGGCGGGTCCTGCCGCCTGGCTGCGGGAAAACATGTGGACCTGCGCGGTGCTGGCGGCGGCCCTGGTGCTGCTGATCGTGGGGCGGCTGCTGGCGGCCCCGGCCCGGGTGGAAGCCGGCCAGCCGGAGGAGCGGGCGGACTATGAATCCGCCGTGGTGGAGCAGGTCCTGTCGGACTCCACGGAGAAGGACCCCGCCGCCGACAACGGGTACCGGGGAGAGCAGCTGCTGCTGGTTACCGTGAAGTCCGGGGACTATCAGGGCCAGCAGATGCAGGTATATAACTATGTGGGTCCCCTGTACGGCGGGCCCCTCCACGCCGGGGACCGGGCCACCATCCTGATCTCCAGCTATTCCAACGGCACCGTCAACGCCACGGTGTATGAATTCGACCGGCTGATCCCCCTGGCCATCGTGGTGGCGCTGTTCATCGCGGCGGCGGTGATCGTAGGCGGCCGCACCGGGGCCAAGTCGCTGGTAGCTCTGGCGGTGACGCTGGTGTGCCTGTTCGGCGTGCTGCTGCCGGCGCTGATGAAGGGGGCCAATACCCTGCTGATGACCTTTATCGTGTGCGCCTATGTGGCGGTGGTGAGCCTGACCATTGTGGGCGGCGTGCAGAAAAAGAGCGTGTGCGCCATGCTGGGCGCCGTGGCGGGCACGGCCCTGGCCCTGCTGTTCGGGCTGCTGGCCCAGGCCCTGACCCGGGTGGACGGCCTGCGCATCGAGGACGTGGAGCCTTTGCTGCAGCTGCGCCAGACCGGCACACCCATCGGCCTGCGGGGCCTGCTGGTGGGCGGCATCATCATCAGCGCCCTGGGGGCGGTGATGGACGTGACCATGGGCATCGCCTCCTCCCTGGCGGAGGTCCACGCCGCCAATCCCCAGCTGTCCCGGCGGGAGCTGTTCCGCTCCGGCATGAACATCGGCCGGGACATGGTGGGCACCATGACCAACACCCTGATCCTGGCGTTTTTGGGCAGCGGGTTCACACTGATTCTGTACCTGTACTCCCTGGGGCTGTCCTTCCGCCAGCTGATGAGCTCGGCATATGTGTCCATGGAGGTGGTCAGCGGCATAGCCAGCAGCGTGGGCGTGATTCTGTCCATCCCGCTGACGGCCCTGATTACCGCCGCGGTCTTTACAAGAGAAAAGCAGCAAAGCTGAATATACGAAGGGCGCAGCCGTCCGGCTGCGCCCTTCGTATATTCATGCATATTCATAAGGATGCTTAATGACAGGCAGAAGGAAAAGCCAAGGGGCGGCAGGATTGTTTTTTACGCTAAAGGGTTATATAATGGTGAGAAATTTTCCGGAAAATTTCGAGGACGCCGTGAGTATCCGGCATTTTTTCGGAGCACGCGGCCAGGCGCTCCTGCCAGGACCGGGGGACATGCGTCCCGGCGGGCTCGGCCTGCGTGAATTATTATTCAGGAGGAAAGATATGAAAGAAAACACATCCGTACACCGGCTTCTCCGGCGGGCGCTGTCCCTGTGCCTGGCGGTGGTGCTGACGGTGTCGCTGTGCGTCCCGGCCCTGGCGGCCAACGGCGACCAGGGGAACGGCGGCGTGGTGGGCGTTGCCCCCGACGCCCAGATCTTCTCCATGCAGGTGTTCGGCTGTATCTGACCTACACCGCCCAGGATTCCTCCGGCTTCCTGATCGGCGAGGACGATGTGGCAGCCGAGATCCACACCCAGGAGATCTCTCTGGATTCCTTCGACGAAAACGGGCAGCTGCGGATGAGCTTCCTCTTCGCCTATAAGGACGCCGTGTATGTGGACGACGAGACCGGCGACATCTACAATTACAGCGCCTGGTGCCAGATCGTCCGGGTCCGGGCCTATGACGCTGCGGGACACGTCACCACCTGCAACGCCCTGCTGTATGACACGGTGTATGGCCAGAAGATGTATGAGCAGAGCGGCTTCAAGGACGCCCGCTATTCCAGCGAGAACATCAACGGCCTGATCGACAGCCTGGAGCCCCTGTGGAACAAGGAGGAGGGCATGACCGACACCCGTTTCTTCATCACCGATGACATGCTGGATGAAAACGGCAATCTCCACGTCCGGGCCACCCTGGACCGGGATGCCAACCTGGTGGTGTTCAACGACAACGTGTATGCGCCCCAGGAGGGCAGCCGCCAGGTGGAGTTCACCGACGAGGCCACCGGCGCCGCCACCACCGTGGCCTTCACCGTGGTGAAGGATACCGCGGCCCCCGAGGCCCCGGTGATCGCCCAGGGCGGCGACGGAAGGGTGACTCTGACCGCCGCCGAGGAGGACGTGACCCTGTACTACAGCTATGACGGCACGGAGTGGGTGCTGTATACCGGCCCCTTCGCCCCCACCGCCACGCCGGTGTATGCCAAGGCCGTGGACCGGGCGGGCAACGAAAGTACCGTCAGCCAGCTGGCGGTGCAGGTGGCCGCCTCCCAGCCGGTGCGGACCGG
>ENA-OROK01001788-OROK01001788.1-human-gut-metagenome-genome-assembly--contig:-NODE-1788-length-19920-cov-5.157664_pt1 | contig 19920 bp, 8 predicted proteins | sample MGYA00242127_ERZ509046 | MGnify/ENA primary metagenome ERZ509046 (study PRJEB26280, sample SAMEA2338728) | human gut metagenome | biome: human gut; feature: human-associated habitat; material: faeces... | reverse complement strand
CCGGCCACTCCAGATACCCCGAACGCCTCCGCTCCCCCAGCAACAGAGGAGCAGCTGGACTGCATCGGCGACCCGACGACGCAGCAGCTGGCTGCACCTGTTGCTGTTTCCATGCCGCAGTATCCGAACGAAGCAAAGTACACAGCCAGCAATGGTAACTTTGACTCCGAGAAATACGACGAGGACTGGGACGCATGGTGGGAAAGCTATCAGGAAAAAACCGCAGATATGACCGACCCCGCCGCTCTGACGCATTGGTTCACGACCAGCATTCCAGCCCTGATGCAGAACGCAGGCAAGGAAAACCGCGTGTGCTCGCCGCTGAATATCTACATGGCGCTTTCCATGCTGGCCGCTGTGACGGGCGGTGAAACACGGCAGCAGATTCTCGACGCACTGGGCGCAGAGTCTCTGGACGCGCTTCAAAAGCAGGCCGCACAGCTTTGGGCGGAAAACAGCTGGGACGATGGCCTCGTCACCAGCACGCTTGCAAACTCTATCTGGCTGAGGGATGGATACAACTATAACAGTGAAACGCTCCAAAAGCTGGGGGAAGATTTTTATGCTTCCGCGTTTTCCGGGGAAATGGGGTCTGACGCGTACAACAATATACTGCGCGACTGGATCAATGAGCATACCGGGAACCTGTTGACCGAGCAGGCAGGCAAATTGGAGTTGAATGCCGATACGGTTCTGGCTCTGGTATCGACGCTCTACTACAGCGCGTCGTGGCACGACAAATTTTCCAGCGCCGCCACCACGCAGGACGTCTTTCACGCGCCGAATGGCGATGTGAGCACAGACTTCCTGCACAGCAGCGATTCCAACACGGTATATTACGGCGATGGCTTCTCGGCCATCGGGCTTTCGCTGGAGAACAGCGGCCGGATGTGGCTGCTGAAGCCGGATGAGGGTGTAGACGCGGCTGAACTGCTGCAAAACGAGGACACGCTGGGCTTTTTGCTGGCGAACGGCGAATGGTCGCAGACGCAGCGCGCAATCGTCAATCTGAGTCTGCCGAAATTTGACGTTTCTTCCGATCTGGACATTCTGGACACGCTGGCCCAGCTTGGCATGACAGATGTGCTGGACGGCATAAAATCTGATTTCACGCCGCTCACAGCCGCAAACGACTCGCTGGCGCTGACGCAGGCCAAGCACGCTGCGCGCGTGAAGATCGACGAGGACGGCTGCGAGGCAGCGGCCTATACCATCCTTGGTGTCGAGGCGACTGCGATGATGGGGCCGGAGGATGAGATCGATTTTACACTCGATAACCCGTTCGTCTTCGCCATCACCGGCATTGACGGCCTGCCGCTGTTCGTCGGTCTGGTCAATCAGCCGAACTAAGTCTTGTTATGAAAAATCTCCCTCTGCCCATACGGCAGAGGGAGGTTTTTTATCCTGCTGCACGAAGTTCTATCGCCTTACAGAGCGGCGCATAGCTTCCCTTTGCGGCGGCGAAAATCTTCACGGTTTTTGCCGCGCCAGGCACGGGGATATCCAGTTCCTGCTGATTCAGGATCCGCATACCAAGCAGCTTTCCGCTCCCGTCGTACCACGCTGCGATAACGCTGCCGGTTTCCGTGCCGCTGCGCTTCAGATGGAGCGTTCCATCCTTCAGATAATAGGCATAGCCGCCCTCCGTGACGGTGATGTAGGGGCTGATCTGGATGCTGTATATCGTTTCCGGCCGCGACGGTCTTTGCAGCAGTACATACTGCAGCAGGTTTCCATTTACTACGGAGCCATAAATATCGCCTATTTGTTTCTCTTCGTCCGTAAGCGTATAAAGCACCTGTTCCTGCTCCGTTTCCGGATCATAGCTGTAAATCTTGTCCATCGTGTTATAGACCAGCCTGCCGTTGTAACTCGACAATCCTGAATAGCAGCCCCATCCACGCCACTGCCCATAAATCGTTTTTTTCGCGGTTCCCTGATATTCTGGGTTATTCGTCTCCATGATTTGGTTTCCGCTCAGGTAATACAGCTTTTCTCCAACTGCCACAATCGGACTATCGAGATCGCGCCAATAATAGTTATCGTATTTTTTACTGTCTGCCTGCACATCTGTGCCATATACCCAGTCGTCTTTTTCCAGATGTCTAAGTTCTGCAGACTTCATTTTTTCTTCGCTGATGCAGAAATACTTGCGCCCGGACTTTGCGAACCACGTCGAATCGTCCCATGTGACATCTATATGATACCAGGCCCCGTCAAGCTGTACCAGCGACCAGACATGTCTCAAGCTGTTGCTCTGCACCCAGCTGGATGTGACGCCAGCCCGATTCAGAAGCAAACGGTAGGCCAGCATATAGCCCTGACAAACGCCCGTTCCATTGATCAGCATACGGTATGCGTCTCGAAATGTAAGCGTAGAATCGTATTCACAATGCACAGCAATGTAATCGTGCAGATACATGGCTTTCGTCAGGTCTGAACAATCGCTCCTGACTTTCTGCATGATCTCCGCAAGTTTCTGCTCCAACACAGTCTGCTGCTGTCTGATCTCCTGCTTATCTTCGTCTGTTAGCCGGTCCACCCTATCGCTTCCGTTCACCGTATAGCACGGAGAGACAGACGATATAATTCTGCCACTAGAGGAAGGGATGTAGGTGTAACTGCAAGCGCTTACTACATAAAATAATTCCGGACTTTCAAATATAGCTTCAAGGTAAAATTTCAGTATGCTTGCTTCGGGAATCTCGTATTGCGAAATGTCGATACTGCCCTGCATTTCCCGTATGCCCTGTTTTAACGTGCGCTTAGCTGCTTCCCAGTTTTCAGTGTTGACCGGTGACTGTGCATCCTGCGCTTCCGCCAGCCTCTGCGCTTCTAAAATATCGATCTCATCGATGGTTTTGATGTAAAGTTTCCCTGCCGTCTGTTCCGGCTCCGGCGCTTCTGCCAGTGCGGTGACGCACAGCGCGCACATGAGGGCCAATAGGCTCAGAATCAGGGTCAGATATTTTCTCATGTCGTCCTCCCTTTCCATTGCGCCGCAGCTGACAGCGCGCATGCACTGTCAGCTGCGGACAGTCTCAAGCTTCGATCTGAATGTTCTCCGGCGCCCTGGACGGCTTGCCGCCCTCCAGGAAGAACAGCCTCAGTTCGCAGTTCCGGTAATCCAGCCCGTGCGGGAGTTTGCAGCGAATTACGCCGTCCCGCGCCTCCGCGTAGACCATCCTGACAAAGCGTCCGTCCTGGTAGGCCGCAAGAATGACGCGGACGCTCTGCTCAAACGGCTTATCGTCCGTATTTCTCGGCGGCTCGATTAGGTCGCTGGATGGCCGTATGGTAAGTGTCGTCTCGCCTGTCGCGCTGTCGGTACTGGCAGACGCGGTAAACGCAGATTTCCATTGCGCATAGAGCACGCGCGGCGAATCTTTGATCAGGATGGCGTATGTTCCGATCTCATAACGTGTTCCGCTTCCGTCCGGCTTGGTGTTCCAGCTTTCGACCACTCTGCCGTCCTCGGAAACCAGCTGCTGGCAGCTTTCGGCGCGTATGATCCGGCTCCAGTTCTTGAAGGTCGTACCGGTCGCCACAAGCGCAACCTCGCCCGGACTGACCGACGCAGCAAAAAGCGTCGTGTCATCCGGCTCCTGAACTGTTTCGCCCGGCAGATAGCAGCGACTGTCTGCCGTTTCTGTTCCGTTTTCGGATGTGTACCAATAGACCAGATCGCCATAACTGGCGGCATTCTGATAGACCAGCTTCGGCGCAGTCAGCGTGTCGCTGTTGCGGTAATAGGCAACGTAGCTGTCAGCTGGAACGTCTTCTCCTTTCAGGATGCCGCTTCCCCGGAACGCGATGTACGGATAACCGAGGTCCTTCCATGTAAGCGTGAACGCAAGCTGCGGATAGCTCCAGATCGTCGTGCCATAAGAATTGCCCGTGCTGCCCTCTGCACCGATCAGATCGGCGTACTGTTTTTTAAACCCAGCGCTGCGCAGGTTGTAGCCTTCGCCATACTCAAGCTGAAGCGTAATGGATGCAGCGCCGTCGGCTGTCGTGCCGCCGTTACCATCCACTGTCGTCGTACACATGACCGGTTCGGTGCGCAGCTGCCACATGTCGCCGATCTCACCCTCGCCTACGGAGTTCTCCGATGCTTCCCTGCTGGTTCTGCCGTAATAGTGAGTAGTATCCGTATCGATATTGAACTCTTCTTTCCCGCTCAGACTGGCGATCGCCTTGCTGTTTGCACCAGCGGTCAGCGTCATGTGCGGGGCTCGGCTGAGAATCAACGCTTTCATCTGGATTGCGGGCTTGTCCGCCTCTTTTGCCGTAATCGTCAGGCTGGGATGCTCCCCCCATGCGCAACTCTCATCGAGACAGAGTTCCCCCACACAGCTGAGTGTTCCGTCAATCCAGTTCTCACCGCCTATTACGCGTACATTCGCCGCACACGGGAGAGAAATGTCGCTGCCCTGATAGCCGCGCAGTTCCATTTCAAGCCTGCCGGATTCAACATGGAAGTATGCCGACCATCCATCAAACTCGAAAGAAGTGTGTCCAGCCTCAACCGCATAATCTATACCATCGACAGTCAGCTTTCCGTCTGGCAGCCAGCGGGCAACCGCATTGATTTCCTTCATATCCTCCGTAACGGTTAGGGACTCGCCTGCTGCGATCATACCGATCTGTTGATACCTTCCGTTCTGGTCGCGGTAATAGCAGCGCCACTGCGTAAACCGAAGGCCATCCGGAGTCTCGGAGGGTTCTGGAAGGACATAGGAAGAGCCGATTTTCGCAGAACTGATCTCCTGACTGTAATCCACATAATTATACAGTTTAACCGGGACACTCCCTGTTTCCAGCCACTGCGCGTAAAGCTTTTTGACATTACCGGGAATCCCTCTGTTGAACGCGTAGCTGGTTCCCGTGCCGTCCGGCTGTGTGTTCCAGCTGAACAGCTGTGAACCATCCGTTGCATCCCAGCGTTCACTGTAGTTTCCGTAAGACCCTATGACCTTTTTGCCGTATTTACCGCCGTTATCAAACAGCTTACCGTTGGCATAAAAGACAAGGCGATACTCTCCATCTGCCACAGCGCAGAGCGTTGTGCCGCTCTGAATGCCGTTTTCCTTCTCTGTGATGCTCTCCCCCGGCAAGAACTGTTGGCTATCCTTCGTTTCAGATGCCTTGCCGTCCTCGGTATACCAGTACAGCAGATCACCGTAGCTGGCATAATTCTCAAACTGCAGTTCCGGAACCGCTGCTGTGCCATTCTGGTAATCTACAAATACAACACGTTCCCTCCTTGTTTTGAAGAAATGCGCAGGATCCAATTTCGTCTCATTCTTCAGTTCACCGCTGACACGGAAGGCAAGGAAGGACGCATAGCCAGTCGGCACCCATTCCAGTTCAATCGTGCAGTCCCTTTCTGGGACAGACACTTCATAGGTGCTGCCAGCCACATTGCCAACAACATTATGATAGCCGGAGCACCAATAGCCCGGATAGGTAAATCCAATCGTGTGGTAGCTTGTCATTTGTCCGGCTTCGACCTGTTTGCTGACCTGCGTTCCACCGTCCGTTGTCGTCGCACCTCCGCCCTTTACGGTCAGTGTGCTCATATGCGGGTGGATATACAGGTCGCTGATCGCGGCGGGCATGTCCGAAGGATCGAGCGTAATTTCAGCTGTTTCTCCGTTCAGAACGCCGGAATAGCTGCAAGCAGCTGTGCCCAATTCAAGGGCTGTTCCATCCGCAAATACATTTTTACCTGCGCCTGCGTGGAACTCCATATGCGGCGCGCGGCTGTTTATCACGCGGACTGCCATGACTGCGGGCGCACCCTCACCGGCGAAAGCCCGAAGTGACGCATGGCTGTCGTCGCTGCACGCGGTTACAAGTTCCAGTCCATCGATACATGCGATTGCGGGTTTTCCCGCTGCCGCTGTGATCGTGTTTTCACCAAATCCGACTCTCAGCTGTGTATACGCAGGCAGGCTGATCGCCGATCCCTGATATCCGTACAGCTGCACGATAAATAGCCCCTCATATGGATAATACCGTACGCTCCAGTTTTCTCCGAAAAAGCTGCTGGTTCTATTGGAAAGCGAGAAGCTTCTACCTCCGATCACAAGCGGCTCCGCCGGAAGCCAATAGGCGTTGAGTCTGCATTCAGCTGCATCTGCCGGGATCGTGATGGTCTGGCCGGACAGATGCTTGTTCTCACGGATTCTTCTTCCATCCGCATAGATGAAATCCACATCCCAATACGGCTGTTCCTGTCCGTACAACGCCCCCAACTCCGGTAGTTGGATCTGGCTGCCGCGCGGAAGCCATTTTTCTTCGTCATAACCCACCGCACCGGCGTAGAATCTGACGCGCACGCTGTTTTCGGGGTCGGCCCACTGTGCGTAGAGGCGGACAAGGCTGGTGTGCGCCGCCGGGACTTCTTCGCCGTCCGCCGCATAGCTTGTGCCGGAGCCGTCGGGCTCAGTGTTCCAGCCGGTCAGGACTTTCCCGTTCTGGGAGCCTCTCCTCATCGTCCGGCGGGCATTGCTGTCCTCCACAACGGCCATGCCGTTCGGGAATGTCTCACCGTTTGCGTAGAAGACGATGCCCGTTGTGCTGCTTGTATACCGGCCATAATAGCCCACGCCTGCTGTCAGCGCAGTCTGCTCCTGTCCGGGCAGAAGATAGGTGTACCCGTTTTCGGTTTTCCGCTCCCAGCAGAGGAACTCATAGGTCACCGACGTCTGCCCGTACTCGTTGGTATATCCGGCCTGCTCCGGCGCTTTCCATCCGTCCGCCGCCGCGTCAACGGCCTTTACCTCTGTGAAGTTCGTTGCGTTTACATAGAACACGGCAGGAACCTCCGCGTTGCAGTCCTCCCAGAACGCTGTCAGCTCCAGATCGCGGTCTGCGTTGAACAGCGCCCCATACCAGTTGCCGTTTTCGTCCTTATAGAATCTGACATACTTTTTTGCCTGCGTGAAAAGGTTGGTAAGGTCGACAAGGCCGTATTGATTCACCGTCCGTGTGACTGTCTGCGTTTTTGCCTCGTCGCTGTAGACCGTGATCGTGACACGCATCGGCTCGCCTGTCGTGACGCGCACAACGACACCATCCTGCCGTTCCTCGTTCACGCTGCATACGCTTCCGTCGTATCTGAACGAACCTGCCGTATATGCGGGGCCGTTCAGGCCATCGAGCGTGATGTTCCGTCCGCTCAGGGTCAGTCCCTTGTCTGTCCGAACAGCGGGCTTGCCGCTGACGGTGAGCGAACTGCCGTTTGCCTGTTCCTGAAGCGTCAGCCACGAATAACCGCTGGCTCTGACCGCAGGCCCGGCCTCGTTTGTGATCTGGTTCTGCCCAGTGTAGTTGAGGATCGCAATCACGTCCGCTGTCTCGCCCGCGTTATACGGTGCGCCAAACGAGATTGCGCCTCCCGCGTAGCCGTACAGGCTGATGCAGAGGGTCGGCAGGCCGTCGCCGTTTTTGGTGAGCACCGCGCCCCATCCGCTGCCGGAGACATGCGGGTACTGTTCGCTGAGATAATAGCGCTGCCTGTCGACGACCAGATAATGGGAGATATCCCGCATGACGAGCTTCGTCACGAGGTCGCCTGTTTTCGTTTCGTTTGCCTCGCAGCGTCCGTCGTTATAGACGAAGCCGTTCGCAGCCGCATATGCCGCGGCGGCTCCGCCGTCGAGGGTGATGCCGCCGCTGAAAATCTGCAGACAGCCATCCGTCTGAACGGCGGGCTGGCCGCTGACGGTGAGGGATGCCGTCCGGCTGTAGCGTTCAATGGTCAGAGCGGTATAGCCTTCCGCGGTGATGCCTGCGCCGGACTGCGCCGTGACGGTGTTGGTTCCGCTTATGCTGACCAGCGCGTAGACCTGCTTGGCTGTTCCGACACCGGTTGGATCGGAAATTCTGATCGGCCCGCCTTTATAATCGTTCAGGGCCAGCACGAGCAGCGGCTCGTTGTCGCCGTTCAGGAACGCATAGGCTTCCCAGCCGTCTCCGGTCACGGTTCCTGTGCCGATGGTGCGGGTTTCGCCATTGATGGTGAGGGTGTGCGTGCCGGGGTTGGGTGCGGTGGTCTGCGGTTGGGTGGAATCTTCGGTGGGTTGGGCAGTTTGCTGGGGCTGGGCGTCGGCGGCGGGCTGGGCCGCAGTTCCTGCGGCGGAGGCCGGGAAGACGGCGCAGAGCAGCAGAATAAGCGCCAGATTCAGCGCCAGCAGGCGCTTGAGTTGTGTTTTCATGTCAATACTCCTCTCTCTTTTGCGCATGGATGAGAAAAAGGGCCGCTGCGCGGGGCAGCGACCCTTTTTTATCTAGCTTCAGCGCCCCTGATAATATCTGTAGAGGAAAGTCACGATCTGTGCGCGGGTGCAGGAAGCGTCCGGGCTGAAGGTCGTGTCGCTGGTGCCGGTGGTGATGCGGTTGTCATAAGCCCAGAGGATGGCGTCGTAGTTATAAGCCGTAGTCTTAACATCCGTGAAGGGGTTAAACGTATTGGGCTTGGATGCAGAGGCTGCGCGGTAGAGGAACGTTGCAACCTGTCCGCGGCTTACTGTGACGTCGGGGCCGAAGGTGGTAGCCGTGAGGCCGGTGGTGATGCCCTGCTCAACTGCCCAGAGAACTGCGTTGTAATAGTAATCGCGGGAGTCCACATCCGTGAACGCGCATGTGCGATATCTGGGCATCGGGGAACCGGCTGCACGCCAGAGGAAGGTGACAGTCTGTGCACGGGTGCAGACGGCGTCGGGGGAGAAGGTGTAGCGGCCCGTGCCGGAGGCAATGCCGTTTTCTGCGGCCCACTTGACTGCGTCGTAGAAGTAGTCGAAGCGGCTCACATCATGGAAGTTGAAGCTGCCGGAGTTGCCGTTGATCACGCCGGGGATATAATCCGTGCCGTCGTCAACATAGGGAATCAGCTTGCCGGTGAGCGTCGTATAGTTGTGCGTGTCAGTCGGGGTGAAAGTCCATGCGTATTCCTTGCCATCCTTAAGCACAGTCGTGAGGGGCAGATCCCATGCGATGGTACCGGCCGGGCGAATCGTGCCGACAGTCAGCTTGGTGTCAGCAAGGGTCTTGCCGCTCGTCTCGATCTTGGTGTAGGCGGGCGTGCCGGCCGGGGTCGCCTTGGTGATGGTGAAGGTCGCAGTCTTGTAACCGTAGCTGCTTGCATCGGAGTAGGTCGCAGTGACGGTGTAGGTGCCGACAGTCAGCGGGAGGCCAGCTGCGTCGAGCGTTGCACCGGTCGCTACATTGGGGGCGTAGGTATAGTGCATGCCGCTGGAGTGACCTGCAATGGTTGCCTTTTCGTACTTGATGCCGGAGCCGGTGTAGACAGCGGAGCCGGATTCAAAGACGATGCGGTTGGAGACGTTGGTCTTGTCATAGGCCTGGATCTTCAGATCATAGGTGCCGGCTTTGTAGTTGCTGGAGACCGGCGTGACAGTCACGTTGAAAGTTGCTTCGCCGGTTCCGCCGTTCAGCTGGTAGGTGATCACGTTTTCGCCATCGACCACAGCGGGCTCCTGCGTGAAGATCGCGTCGCCGCCAGCGGCGGTGAGTGCGATGGAGAAGCCAGTCTCCGTCTCGTCGGCGAGGAAGAAGTTGGACGGGAGCGTGCTGGTCTTCACCTCAGTCTCGGTGCAGAGGCTCGAGATGGTGTAGACGCTCAGGTTCAGGTCAGCCTTTGCAATCGTGAAGGTCGTGTTCGCCGAGCCGGTGAAGTTGCCCTTACCGGTGACGGTGACGGTGGCAGTACCAGCGTTGACGTTGGAGGCGTAAGAAACGGTGTAATCCTTATCTGCCTCAAGCGTTCTGCCGCTGATCGCAACGGTCACTTCCGGAGTATGTGCCCTGGTGTTATAGGTCACGTCAGCGATAGGCGCGAACGTGCAGCCGGAAATTTCCGCAGAATTGATAGTGAAGGTCTTTTCCGTCGAGCCCGTGAAGTGATCGCCTATACCGGTGATGATGATCTTCGCAGTACCGGCGTTGATGTTGTTCTCATAGGAAACCGTGTAGTCGGTATCAGCTGTTAGCGCAGCATCATTGAAGGAAACGGCAACTTCAGGCTTCCATTCCTTGCCAGTATAGCCATAGGGGCCGGCATCATAGGTGATCGCAGCGCTGGAGATCTGCGCCTTGCTGATGGTGAAGGACTTTGTGACCTCACCAGTGTAGTTGCCCGTGCCGGTGACGGTAACGGGATAGCTGCCTGGCTCAGTGCCGGTCAGGCCGGTGACGGTGTAGTCCGTGTCTTTGGTCAGCTCTTTGCCGCCGACGGTGACGGTCACGGTCTGAGTCAGTTCATTGCCGGTGTAGACGAGATTCTCGCCAAAGGTGACATTCTCTTCTGTGAGTTTGCGGGCAACGACCTCAAATTCCTTCTCAGCAGTGTAGATGGTGTCAGCATCCTCGCAGGATGCAGTCACTTTGTACTTGCCAACGGGGAACGGCTGGTCAGAAACCTGATTGCCGTCCTTGTCGAAGAACTTGAACGTAACGTCGCCTGCACCTGCCGGCTTGGACTCGCCGACGCTGGGGGAAACAGTATCGCCGTAGGTGACGGTAGCAGGAACGTCGATCTGGAGCGTATTCGCGTCGGTGTTCTTGTCAATGATCTTGATGGTGAGCGTACCGGACGCCTCGTTATAATTCGCCGAAGAGAATTTCAATGTAGCCGTGTCAGACGCGTTATTAGCAGCATCTGTCTTATCCGTATCTCTCAGCGTAAACGTGACAGAACGCATGTCATCGCTTGGTAAGTAACCTGTAATCAGGCTATTTCCCGCGTGAGTAACCTCAATTTTAATGCCGTCCTGCGTCAGACCGAAATCAGCCGGAGTAACCGTGACTTCCTTTGTACCGAAGAGCACGGATTTTTCTGCGTCCGTCGGCGTGAGGTCACCCTTGTTGATCTTCCAAGTGTGCTCGCGCGTGAGAACATTGTCCTCGTTGAATTTGTAATTGGCCGGGTCTACCAGTTCAAGCGATGCAGAGGCCCTATATTCACCGACGGCCTGCGCCTCAGTGTCACCAGTATACTCCTTAACTTTGACGATACCAACAAGATCCTCATCAATTTTCAGCTCGACAGAATGGCTTTTCCCGTCATAGGTGAACTCGTTGGCACTCCATGTGTTAAGCTTATCGGTAATGTCGATTTCCTTCTGCGCGACAGTCACGGTGACCTTGCCGGTAACAGTGGCGTAGAGGTCCGTGTTGGTGGGCGTGAAGACTACATCAAATTCATTCACGCCAGCATTGTCGACCGTGGTTTCTGCATTGTACTTATTCGACCATGCGAACGTGCCCTCAACAGGCTTGCCGTTAAAGGTTGCAGTGCCGGTCGGAATGAGCGTGGAGAGCAGATCGCCGTAGGTGGCGTTGATCGGATTCGGCGTGATCGTCGGGGCATCCTTATCCGCAGTCGTAGCCGTTACAACAGCTACGTTTCCAACGATATCAACCGTCTGCTCATCGCCGCCGTTGACCGTAACCGCCAGCGTCTGTGCATTAAGCACATGGTTCTTGTCTGCCTTCAGAACAATCGAGATACTGTAAGTTGTGCCAGCCTTGAATCTCTCTTCCTCAAGCTGATTGCCATCTTCATCAAAGCAGGTGGCACTCACAGACAGACCAGATGTCGCCGTCTCTACTGTCAGGCCAGAGACCAGCTGTCCCTTGGCAAAGTTGCTGATGGCTACCACGGGCGCGGTGATCTCCTGCTTGGTGATCGTGAAGGTTGCGTTCTGAACAGTCACGCTCTCGTCGATTCTGCAGTTGTCTCCATTCGGCTCAGCAGTGACAGTATAGGTACCAGCATCTGCTGCAGCAACATTCAGTTCATTGCCGTTGTTGACAACGAAGCCAGCAGCGTCGTTGCCTTCTGCATCCTTCACCTTGAAGGTGACGAAGCTGGTGATGTCCTTGTTGGAGGTAGACGTTGCGCCCAGAGTGAGCACTTCGTCGCTGCCGTATACAACTTCATTCTTGCTGACAGAGGTAGCAGCAAGCGTGGGGGCAGCGCCCTCTACCACGCTGACATTGTCTGTATGAATTTCCGAAAAATCAATGCCTGCAATGTTGCTCGATGCCGTATTGATTTCCTCGGCAGCTGACACCGCGTTGGGGCGCGTAGTATCAAACTCAAACTTCTGCACGCCATTTTCGGCTCCAGCTTTCACTTTGAAAAGGATGTAAGCAATCGTAATCGACTCGTTCTTATTAATTGCTTTCTGTCTTTCAGCAGATGCTTTTGTAAACTGAATCAGTCCCGGAACATCGACGTTTTCAGAGCCGATCCACTTACTGTTATAATTGAAACCATTGTTTTCCTTTGGCAGTGCTTTCGCAATCGGACCTACAGTAATTTCTTCACCAGCATCTTCATCTTTATAGATAAAGCTGTAGGGCTCAAATGCGGTTTCATCATACTTGATGAAAAACTGGCCGCCTGCCCAGTTCAAAGTTTTCTCAGCGTTATTCGTAAGCGTAAGCTTCACCGCAAGCAACTCATTCGGCTTGGCACTTGTAATTGCGCCTGTATCCGAAATATAGGTGTGGCTCTTTACTACATACGAAACAGCCGTCAAATTAACCGACGGTGCGGGTTCGAAGCTGATCTCGCCGCCTTCAGCGGCAACCGGTGCCACAAAAAGGGACAGCAGCAACGTAACTGCCAGCACCAGCGCAAGAATTCTTTTCATAGTTTCTTACCTCTCATTTAAAGTCATTATTTTCCGACAATCTGAAGTAGAATTGCAACCGCGTCATTTGTATTGACCGTATGATCGCCATTCACATCTGCAGCCATCAACTGCTCATCTGTCATTGTGTATTTGTTAACAACATAAAGCAAAATCGCGGTTGCATCGTTTGTATCTACTTTGCCATCGTTATTTGCATCGCCCAGTTCAATCAGCGGCTTCTCGCCGTACTTGAACGATGCGACCTTCTTGAGCGCCTCGTCGGTCGTGCTGATGTAGATGTTGTATGTACCTACCTTCAGCGCTTTAGGCTTCAGTGTGAATTTCACTGCGCCGTTTGCGATGCTCATCTGGTCGATGTACTGGATGTTCCCGTCTGTGGGGACGGGGCTGTCGCCTTCGAGAAGCAGCACGAGTGAATACTCGCCGGTCAGGCCGCTGCAGTTCAACTCAAACTCGTTCGCGTCCGCGTAGAAGCTGCCATTCTTTGTGCCGTTCAGCACCGTCAGGGGCCCCGTCACATTGTAAACGCCAAGGACTGTGTCTTCTGCGAATGCGGCGGCGGTGAGCATGGCGAGCATCAGCACCGCAAGCAAAAGCGCAAGCATTCTTCTTTTCATGCCGCTTCCTCCATCGTCATAAATTTATCTGCATACCGCAGCAGAATCGCCGCGATCTGTGCACGGGACGCGTTGGCTTCCGGCGCGATGCGGCTGCCGCCGGTGCCGGAAACAAGTTCGTGGTAAACCGCCCACCATGTCGCATCCTTCGCCCAGGAGGCGATGGTTCCGCTGTCGGTGAAGGTCTGCTCATAAACGCCGGTCAGCATCTGTTCCGAGCCGCTCTGGCCGCCGTTCAGACGGAAGAGAATGGCCATGGCCTGCTGGCGCGTGATAGGCGCGTCGGGGCCGAAGCGTGTATCGGACAGGCCGTTCACATAGCCCTTCTCCACGGCCCAGCTCAGCGCGTCCTGATACCAGCTGGCGCTGGCGTCGGCAAACGAGGCTGCCTTGGCTGCGGCGGGCTTGCCGCACATACGCCAGAGCATGAGAACGAACTGCGCACGGGTCACGGGGGTGTCGGGTCGGAAGGTGCCGTCGGAATAGCCGGTGACAAGGCCCAGTTCCGCTGCCCGCTCGACCGAGTCAAACGCCCAGTGCGTGCTGGTCACGTCGCGGAAGGAGCCGGACTTGACTTCCTCCTGCGCGCCATCCGCAGGCTTTTCCTCATCCTCGGGCTTTTCTTCATCCTCAGATTTCTTATCATCCTCGGACTTCTTATCGTCCGTGCCCGGCTTTTCGGCGTCAGAGCCGGAACCGCTGCCGCTGTCGGAGCCGCTGCCCTGCACGATCAGCGCCGGGAGCGAATAGGAAAGCGAAAGCGCCTTGCCGTCAATGTCAGAAAGGAGCGCATCGGCGAGGGTCAGCTTCGCGTCGCCCGCAGCCTTGACACGGAAGGTGAACACAACAAGGCTGCCGTCGGTCTTGACGGTCTTGGTGCCCGCCGCCGCGATAATCGCGCCGATACCGTCGCGCGTGGCATGCGTATTGTTTGCAGAGAGCATGTCGCCGATCAGTTCACCGTTTTCAACGCCGGTGCATTCAACAACGGAATCGTCATAGCCCAGCTTGATCTGCACAGCACACAGGCCTGTGTTGCCGGACAAGTCAACCGTAACGGTAAAGGTCTGCCCAACCTCCGGAAGCTTGTCCGGGGCCGTGAACTTCAGCGTCGCACCTGCGGCGCAGGCAAGCGGCACCAGCAGCTGCACGGCCAGCAGCAGTGCGATACCAATGGCCAGTATTCGGTTGCGTTTCATTCTTCGCATTCCTCCCTTGTCTCGGTCTGGCTTTCTGTCAGATCCAAAACTGTAACAAAATGTCACAGTAGCCTACACTACCCCTAGTATTAGTACAATAATTATATACGAAGTGATCTGCAAATGCAAGATGCTGTCTGCTTAATTTACAGCGAATTTGTAAAATCTTTCTTTATTTTGCGGTGCCCGCCTCCCCTTTTTTCAAAGGCGGCTGCGGGCAATCACCCGTGGCGGTAGATTTTTTTGTCCAGTGCAAAGATACGGTTGGAAAAGCTTCCGACGGGCAGATCCTGAAGCGCTTCAGCGTAAATTTCCATACGGCTGTCGATCAGGTCGATCTCAGAGAGCAGTTCTGCCTCGGCGCACATCGGGCGCACAGCCGCGCCGAACTCCGGCTCGCCGTGGTGCGAAAGGATCATGTGCTGTAAAAGCAGACTTTTTTCCTCCGGGATGCCGAGTTCCTGCGCACACTGCTGCACCTCCTGCGCGCCCATCACCAGATGGCCGATCAGCTGGCCGGACAGCGAATAATCTGTGACCAGCCCAAGGCCGGAGAATGTAAATTCCTTTTCCTTTGCGAAATCATGCAGCAGTGTCCCCGTCAGCAGCAGACTCCGGTCGATGATCTCGCCGTAAAGTCCGGACAGAAAATCTGCCAGCCGCAGCATATTGGACGTGTGCATGAGAAGCCCGGACAGGAAGCTGTGATGGACGCTTTTGGCCGCCGGAATGGAGCGGAACGCGTCCAGATGCCGCGCGAGCATCGCACGGGCGACGGACTGATAATCCGTATCCTCCATGGAGTCGATCATGCGCTCAATCTCCGCGACACGCGCATCCGTGTCAATCGGGGCGGTTGGCACGAGAGTGGAAAGGTCATACTGGTCGTTCCCGTCCGCCATGCGGATGCGGCCCGCCGTCAGCTGCGGTGCGCCCTTGAATTCCGATACCTGCCCCCGAATCTTGACGACGCGGCCGATATCCTCTGGTCGCGCACCGATGGGGCCGGAGTAGTCCCATACCTTCAGATCGATCACACCGGATCGGTCTGCCAGAACGCCGGATAAAAACGGCTTCCCCGCCGCCGTCGTCTTCAAAAATGCGTCTTTCAGGACATAGAACCCCTCTACATCGTCGCCGGTGTGCATCTCGGCGATCAGCTTGTTGTATTCCATCGTTCGCTCCCTCGCTGTCTTTCAGATGCGATTTATTATAGCAGTCTTTCTGCCGGTCTGCAATCATACAAATGAAAAACCAGCGTCTGTGAACAATTCATAAAATCTGTGCGAAAGCGGGCGCACGGGCGGCACGCCCAGTTGTTTTTTGTCGCTTTTCGTGATATACTGAGACAAAATCGGAGATCAGGAGGAACAGCAGGTGGCTGATTTTTCAAAGTTTCGCACGGCGGTCAGCGGTTTTAACCGCACCGACGTTGTCAATTATATCGAATCGACGTCCATTGAGCACCAGAAGGCCCTGCGCAAGCTGACTGACGAGCGCGATAAGCTTGCCGCTGAAAATGCGCGCCTTCAGGTCGAACTGGCAGGTCTGCAGAAGCGTCTGGAGCAGGCACAGGCGGACAACGACGCGCTTTCCGGGCAGGTGAACGCGCTCGCGCAGGAAGGCTCTGATCTGGCGGAGCAGTTGAAAAAGGCCGAAGAGGCGCAACAGGAACTGCTGACGCGCCCCGACCCGCAGCCGTCGGAGCCGGTGCCGCAGCCGGAAGAGCCGGAAACAGAAAATGAGCCGGATGAACCGGTGCAGGAACCGTCGCTTACCGAAAAAGAGTTGACCGCCTACCGCCGCGCCGAGCAAACCGAACGCAACGCGGCTGTGCGCGCCCGGCGCATCTATGCGCAACTGTCGAATCTCTGCGAGGACGCCCGTACCCGTTATATGGATTCCGGCGAGGAGATTGCCGCGCTGGCAGCCGACCTGTCCACCGGCCTTTCCCGGCTTCAGGACGCGTTCGCTGAGGTACAGGTGATCTTCGACGACGCACAGAACGCCTTCGACGATATGCAGCTGCCGGAGACAGCCGCGGAGGAGCCGGAAGAATAAAAGGCTCCCCTGAAAGGGAACTGGCGCAAAGCGCCTGATGGATTGCAGCAGGCAGGGGCGAAAAGCATAGACCGATGCACCCCCGTGTGCACCACCAAATTTCATTGTAGGGGCCGATGCCTACATCGGCCCGCGCAGATTGCACCGGTTTTACGGGAATTCTCGGCGAATTCGTTATATTTTTTGGGCCGACAGAGTCGTCGGCCCCTACAGCGCCCCCCCGCTCTCTCCTGTAGGGGCGGACGACTCTGTCCGCCCGCAGAATGTACCGGTTTTACGGAAATCTGCGGAAAATTCGCAACTTCCCAGCGGGCCGATGTGGGCATCGGCCCCTACAGGACTGCCGCAAATCCGTACTGCCCTATAAATCCGCAAAGTCTTTATGCACCCTGACTCTTCCCTCCCACGGGAAGATTTTTTTACCTGGAGGTATCTATGAAACTGGTATCCTGGAATGTCAACGGTCTGCGGGCGTGTCTCGGCAAGGGCTTTCTTGACTACTGCACGCAGGAAAACGCCGATGTGATCTGCCTGCAGGAGACAAAGCTTCAGCCGGAGCAGGCGGTCTTTGAACTGCATGGCTATCACCGCTATTTTTATTCTGCCGAGAAAAAGGGCTATTCCGGCACGGCGATTCTGACAAAGCAGGCCCCGCTTTCTGTTCGGTATGGACTCGGACTCGACGAGCATGACCATGAGGGGCGGCTCATCACTGCGGAATACCCAGAATTTTATCTTGTCTGCTGCTATACGCCCAATTCTCAGGATGGATTGAAGCGCCTCGATTACCGCATGCAGTGGGAGGACGCGCTGCACGCATATCTGCTGCGGCTGGACGCGGAAAAGCCGGTTGTTTACTGCGGCGATCTGAACGTTGCACATGAAGAGATCGACATTAAAAACCCGAAAGCAAACCGGCAGAACGCAGGGTTTTCCGACGAGGAGCGCGCAAAGATGACGCGGCTTCTGTCCTCTGGCTTTGCCGACACGTTCCGCCGCCTGCACCCGGATCTGGCGGGCGTATACTCGTGGTGGAGTTACCGCTTCCATGCGCGCGAAAATAACGCAGGCTGGCGTATTGACTATTTTATTGTCTCCGAACGGCTGCTGCCGCGCGTGGTTTCATCGGAAATCCGCACGGACGTGCTCGGCAGCGACCACTGCCCGGTCGTGCTGGAACTGTCCGTATGACGCAGGAGGAATTTACCGCCCGCTATATGCCGCAGTTCAGTGAGCAGCAGAAGGCCGCTGTCATGGAGACGGAGGGGCCGGTTCTGCTGCTGGCCGTGCCCGGAAGCGGAAAGACGACAGTGCTGGTGACGCGGCTCGGCTATATGGCGCTGTGCTGCGGCATCGACCCGGCACGCATTCTGGCCGTGACCTACACCGTCGCTGCTACGCGGGAACTTCGCGCACGCTTTACCGCACGTTTCCCGGACCTTGCCGGGCGAACGCCGGAATTCCGCACGATCAACGGGCTGTCAGCCAAAATCATTGAGGCCTGCGGACGGCAGCGCGGCCCAGCCTTTGAACTGCTGGAGAACGCCGGAGAACTGGCCTCACTGGTCGGGCGCATCTATCAGGAACTGAACGGCGAATATCCCACTGACAGTACCATCCGCGAGGTGCGCACGGCGATCACCTATTGTAAGAATATGATGCTAAGCACGGACGAAATCGCCGCGCAGGACTTCAGCTTGCCGCACTTTGCCGAACTCTACGCGCGCTACTGTGCCGCGCTGCGCGAAGCGCGGCAGATGGATTACGACGATCAGATGGCCTACGCGCTGGCGATTCTCAGAAAGCGGCCCGAAATTCTGGCAGAATTTCAGGAACACTATCCCTATCTCTGCGTGGACGAATCGCAGGATACATCCCGCGTGCAGCATGCGATCATTGAACTGCTGGCGCAAAAGACCGGGAATCTCTTCATGGTCGGCGACGAGGACCAGAGCATCTATGGCTTCCGCGCGGCCTATCCGGAGGCGTTGCTGCGCTTTTCTGCGGTCTGGCCGGGCGCGAAGACGCTGCTGCTGGAGGACAATTACCGCTCTACGCCGGAAATTCTGCGGCTGGCAGGCATGTTTATTGAGGGAAACCGGGAGCGCTATTCCAAGACCATCCGCGCAACAAGGGCGAAGGGCCGCCGGGTGCATCTTGCGCACGCAGCCTCGCGGCAGGCGCAGTACCGGTATCTGCTGGCGCTGGCTGGGGAGCAGGGCGCGCCGTTTTCCGTTTTGTACCGCAACAACGATAGCGCCCTTCCGCTGATCGACGCGCTGGAGCGCGCCGGACTTCCATACCACTGCCGCAGCTTTGACGACACTTTTTTTACCCACCGCATTGTCTGCGACGTGCAGGACATTCTGCGCTTCGCCGCAACGCCGGACGACGCGGAACGCTTTCTGCGCATTTATTATAAATTCGGTGCCCTGATCTCCAAGGAGGCGGCGCAGGCCGCCTGCATACAGAGCGGACGTACAAACACGCCGATTCTGGACTGCCTGCTGGCGCAGGCAGGATTATCGGATGAGGGGCTTGAACGCGTGCGGCGTTTAAAGGCGGGGTTCGAGGCACTGGAAACGCTGCCCGGAGAAGCGCTGATGCGCACGATCTGGGGCCCGCTGGGCTACGGCGGTTTTGTGACCGAACGGCGGCTCGATCCCGGAAAATATTTCATTCTGCAGATGCTTGCCGCGCGGGAGCCGTCGGCGGAGGCGTTTCTGGCCCGGCTGGACACGCTGCGGCAAACCATCCGCGTACATACGGACGCGCCGGATGCACGCTTGACGCTTTCAACGATCCATTCAAGCAAGGGGCTGGAATATGAACGGGTGTATCTGCTGGATATCCACGACGGCGTGCTCCCGTCCCGGCCGGACGCGGCAGACGGAACGGCGGACGAGCGTCGGGAGTACGAAGAAGACCGCAGGCTTTTCTACGTCGCCATGACGCGGGCAAAGGACGAGTTGACACTGTTCGATTACCCGGATGCACCATCCGCGTTTATCAGGGAGGCGCAGGGCTATCTGCCTGTTCCGGTGCGCGCAAAGGACGATTTCGCTGCCATCGTGCCGGAAAACGCCTGTGGTCTGCGTTATCGCCACGAAACGCACGGCGAGGGACGCATTCTGGCGCAGTGCGAAGACGAGATGCTCCTTGCATTTCCGGACGGTGACAGGCTCATGCGTGCGGGACAGATGCTGCTTGAGCAAAGCCGCGCGGAGGTCTGGCAGGCGCCGGGAGCACCTGCCGCAGCACAGACAACGCCGAACGCGCAGACGCTCGGGCCGGGGAGCGTCATCCGGCATAAAAAATACGGCATGGGCCGTATCGTATCCATAGACGGCC
>ENA-OROK01001783-OROK01001783.1-human-gut-metagenome-genome-assembly--contig:-NODE-1783-length-19994-cov-5.509755_pt1 | contig 19994 bp, 12 predicted proteins | sample MGYA00242127_ERZ509046 | MGnify/ENA primary metagenome ERZ509046 (study PRJEB26280, sample SAMEA2338728) | human gut metagenome | biome: human gut; feature: human-associated habitat; material: faeces... | reverse complement strand
TCCCTACATGAGTCCCGGCTGGGGTTCCACCTCCGACTACATCGTGCTGTCGGACGGCGATACCTGGGATGTGGCCATGTTCACCAACTGGAGCTTCTGGTCCAGCGGCGGTGCATTTACCTGCTTTGACAAGGACGCGTACAATGCCCGCCCTGGCATGGAGATGACGATCTCCTCTCAGGCTTACGGCACGACCTTTGAGGGCAGCGACTTCTATCCCTTCTCGAACCTGGATGTGTTCCTGTATAACGACAAGTGGGAGCAAATCGAGCAGTACAAGGAAGCGGCTGACGGAAAGAGCACCTTCTCCTTCACCGCCCCCACAGAGGAGGGCACCTACTACCTCGTGGGCATGGACCCCAACCGGACGATCCCCAAGGACGACAGCGGCGGCACGAACTATGCCAAGATCGCACCGGCCACGGCAATCTTGAATGTATCTGCTACCGCTGAGTTGGAGCGCCCCTTCCAGTCCATCTCTGTCAACGGTACGAAGCTGAATGCAAAGAACATTTCCTATGAGGGCATCGTTACCCTGGGCAGCGAGGACAACGAGGAGTTCAAAAATGTCTACGAGGAGATTCCCAAGTACCATGTGATCGTTCCGGAAGGAACAGAGAGTGTTGACATTACCTACAACGAGGGTGTGGATATTTACCACGCAGACGCTACTGCATACGGCTATGAGACGGACCTTGCTGTAGATGCGGTGTCCTCGGCAACTATCCGCTCTGTTACCTTGAAAAACAGCTACGAGGCCAACAGTGACGGCACCCAGACCGTCACCACCCCCGTCACCCGCTATATCCGCAATGCGGACGGAACAGCCATGGCGGTCACGCTGGAATCCAGCAGCACTAATAATTTTAGGCCCGTCGCCCTGTTCACCTTTGAGTATGCAAAGGCAGACACGAAGCCGGATGTGGCATATGGGGATGTGAACGGAGATGGCATCATAAATTCCACGGATGCAGCAATCGTCTATCGCTCGGTTAATGGAAGATACACACTGACAGATTCTCAGAAGTTGTCGGCAGATGTTAACGGCGATGGTGCTGTAAACTCCACAGATGCTGCGTTGATCTATCGTTATACAAACGGGAAAATGAGTAAATTCCCTGCAGAATCCTAAATACCATAAGGAGGTTAAACACAAAATGAAAAGAACTCTTTCCATTCTGTTGACAATCGCCATGATTATCAGCCTTATCCCTGCTGTATTTGCTGCTGATGTTCCGACGATGTCAACAACAGTTGATAAGACAGAGGTTCAGCCGGGTGATACGATTACGCTTACACTGTCGATCGACAAGACCATTACGAACCTGAATAACTGGGAGTGGGCAATTTATTTTGACAAGACTGCTTATGTCAAAACCAGCGGCGAGCTTGAACCTGGATGTATGTCGGGCACGGGCAATACTGGCGCAGTGGGAGATAATGTTGATATCCTTGGTAAAAATGCCATCCGGGTATCCGGCCTAAGCACTACAGGCGACCCTGTCACTCTTAACGCCGGCAAGATTGCCACTGTTACCTTTATGGCAACGGAGAACATCACGGCAGAAAACGCTCGCATTGAGGTCAAAACCGAAGCGCTGCCTGACTATGATACGCTTAAAGACAACGATGTCAAATTAACCGGCAACATCATTGATGTCACAGTGAAGTCCAGTGAAGCCAAGGGCTACACCGTGTCCATGGGTGCGGACAAGCAGGTAGCTTCCGGCCAAATCGTGGAGATCCCTGTGACCATCGGCAACAACGACGGCAAGAACGCCTACAACGCCTACGACATGACCTTCTCTTTTGACCCCACCATTCTGACGCTGAACATGGAAGCCACCAACATCGAGGGTTATCGCGTGATTCCCGGCAGCGGCACCGTGCGAATCGTGCGTTACGGTAAAGCCGCCGAGCTGGGCGATGCGCTGACTCTGAGCTTTGTGGCAGCCGGTCAGGGTAAATCCGATGTGAAAGTAACGGAAGCGTATGTAGATACCAATGCAAACGCCATTGAGTTTGACGCACCTGCGGCTGCCATTTTGGATGACACCGCTGTTATCACCGTCAACGGCTACACCGTGACTCTGCCGGACGACTTCACCCGTACCGACGCGGAGGGTTCCGTGATCGAAGCGGGCGGCAAGCTGACCTTCGTTCCCAAGGACCCCAACTATGACTACACCGTGACCGTCACCGTGGGCGGCGTGGAAGTCCCCCCTGTCATTGGCGAGGATGGCACCTACACGGTTTCCAATGTCAACGGCAATGTGGTGGTCACCAGCACTAAGACCCCCAAGACTTTCACTGTCGCCCAGGGCGAAAATACCACCGGTGCTGCGACTGCTACCTACATGGAGGACTACACCTTCAAGCTGACCCCTGTGGATGGCTACACCTATAACATGACCGTGACCATCGGCGGCAAGGACTACACCGGCTTTAAAGCCCAGGGGAATGACGATGGCACTACCACCTACACCATCCCCGGTGCGGATGTGACCGGCGACATCGTTATCAACAGCAACAAGCAGGTCAAGCAGCCGGAGACCTTCACTGTCACCTTTGACGGCACCGGCGCAGGCGAGGCCAACGGCGAAAGCTCCGTCAAGGAAAACACCAACTACACCTTCACCGTGGCCAAGCAGGAGAACTTTGAGTACACCATCACTGCCACTATGGGCGGCAAGGCCGTGACTGTCACCGAGGGTGCTAACAACACCTACACCATCGCCAATGTCACCGGCAATCTGGTCATCACCATCGAGAAGAAATCCACCCTGACCATGGAGGTCACTGTTTCCAAGTATGTAGAGATGGATAACAAGACCGTGTTCCTGGTAACCGTGACCGGCACCCCCGAAGAGGGCAAGGCGTTTGCCTACGGCGATAATGTCATGTATAAGACTACCGCTTACGGCCAGAATGTTTACAGCTGGTTGGTGATCGTGGACAAGAATGAGACATTCGACCAGGCTACGGCTGAGGCCAAGATCACGCAGGCCAGTGCTACTGCCGAGGAAGTGACCCAGAGCTATGATGTCAACGAGACGGGCCTTGTGGACATCAACGATGCTCAACTTACTTATGACATCTACAGCGGCAAGTACACCGACTTCGAAAAAGTCTCTGTGCGGAAGTTTCTGCGCGCGGATGTGACCAAAGATAAGGTCGTCAACTCCACTGACGCCGTTGCGATCATCGCAAACAGCAAATAAAACCAGGCGGGGCCATAGCTTCCCCTCCCAAAGGGGAGGGGAAGCTATCCGCCGCATTTTGGGCGTTTACCATTGTCCCCTGTTTTAGGAGACGATGGTAAGAATCCAAAACAAGTATTTGGGGGATACCCGTATGAAAAAACACAGCGGCCTATATAGCGCCGTCAGTATTTTGCTGGTCATTGTGCTGATGGCAGGGATCAGCCTCTCACTTCTCTCCTCCGGGCGGACAAGGCCGGACAATCCCATCAGCACTCAGCCGGATCGGCTCCAGGCGGAGTCGCTGCAAGGATCCGGCAGCACCGGCGGGCAAAGCTCCGGCAAGGATAATACAGAGAATACGGATACTGCCCAGGATCCATCAGAGCCGCAGAAGCCTGATGAGCAACAAAAGCCCGATGAGCCGCAGAACCCGAATGAGCCGCAGAAGCCTAATGAGACACAGAAGCCTGATGAGCCACAGAAACCCGACGACACCAAGCCGGATCCATCAGGTCCCACAGACCCCACGGATAACCCCGGCAAGGGCGACCAGGGCGGTTCCAAGTCAGACGATAACAAAGGCGGCTCCGAGGATTCCGGTGACCATGGTGATGGCACCGGCGGAGACGACGGGGACCACGGCGGCAGCGGCGGTGACCACGGCAGCGGCGGTGAAGAAGACGATACGCCCCGCATTTATACGACTCTGAAAACTCAGCAGCTTACCAAGGCAGAGTTGCCCGACGGCAAGCTGACCTTTGTGGCCTATCCCCTGGGTAAAGGTGATCTGCATATCCGTGTCCGGCTGAAAAATGAGACCAATTCCGGAAACGGATTGCTGCTTACTTCTCAGAATAACCAGGACTATGAGGCACAGCTGGATTTCAACGCAGATAACCTCTTTGTGCTGTCTCTTTATGATGGGGAGACCTTTCTGGGACTTGTTCAGTACCGGGTGGGCTATTACGCGAATCTCGCGGACGACACCCACCCGACGATGGGGGACTATCCTCCCTCCATCGTCACCAATCTGGACGGGGCCAGCCTGGACATGACCTCCCAAACCTTCCCCTTGACGGTGATCGCCCGCGCCAACGCCGAGCTGGGGGCCGGTGTGATCTACTCCAATCAGATTCGGGTCACGCTGGACGGCAAGACCGTGGAAAAGAGCTACGGCGATTCCCAGCCCACCTATGAGCTGTATTTCGAGCCCCCTCAGTTGGGCGATGAAGAAACCCACATCGTCCGGGTGCTGGCCTGGGATGGTAACGGAAACTCCACCATGAAGGTCTACACCGTCACCTATCACCAGATCAGTGAGGGCGACCCGGCAGGCTCGGTGGATGTGGTGCTGGATGCGACCACCATCGGCCTGGGCATTCTGGATACCGGTACGCTGGACATCGTGGAGGGCGAAACGGCGGCATCCGTGCTGCTGCGCTTCCTGCAGGAGCGCGGTTATGAGCCGGATTACCAGGGGTCTGCTGCCATGAACTTTTATCTGCGCCGGATTAGCCGGGGCGACATTGCCTACCGTGCCAATGTCCCGGAGCATCTTTGGGAGCTGATCCTGCGGGACGGCATCACCACCAATGACAACTATGACCGGGACAGCATCGGGGAGTTTGACTATACCCAAGGCTCGGGCTGGATGTACTCCATCAACGGCACCCTGTATGAGGGTACCGGCATGAGTGGCTACAAGGTCCGCAACGGCATTACCATTTATGTACGCTTCACCCTGTCCTACGGCAAGGACATCGGCGGCTACGATTCCACCGGAGGCGGCTACGGTTCACTGAGCAGCTACTGCGGCCTGTGGATCAACGGCGGCTACCAAGCCCTGGGCCACGACTTCGTGGAGACGGACCGTTTGGAACCCACCGAAACAGAGGATGGTTACATCCACTATCGCTGCTCCAAGTGCCATGAGGAGAAAACAGATATTCTCCCGGCCACCGGCGGTACGGAGCCATCCCCCACCGCCGCACAGGCGGCCCCCGCCCGGCTCCTGCGGCGGGGATCGGGCCTTACCCCTTATCAAAACAAATTCCATAGAACCTGGGAGGCAGCAGCATGAAAAGAGCAACACGAATATTAGCGGCACTTCTTTGCGTGCTGCTTCTGCTTCCGACTTTGGCCCTTGCGGAAAGCGCTCCCTCGCTGAAAAAACAGATCGCACAGAGTGCGGAGGGAATGTCCGCTCTGGGCGGCAAGAAGGGTGAATTGCTGAAAGACCGGGAACTGTTTCCTGCAGGCGATTCCGTCTGCGATTGGCTGGCCATAGCGATGGCACTGTCCGGCACAAGGGAGAGCTATTCCGACTATTTAGCGGGACTAAAGGCCCATGTGGAGGACGCATACGCCAAAAACGGATGCCTGGACCGCAACAAGGCCACGGAATACCACCGGATTTCTTTAACGGTGCTGGCACTGGGGGGCAACCCCACCAACTTCGGAACGAAGCCCGACGGCTCGGCCATTGACCTGATCGCAGAGGGTACTTACAACTATGCCCGTGATCCGGGCGCTCAGGGCTTAAATGGCTGGATATGGGCGCTGCTGACCTTGGATGCCGGGGACACAGAGGTCCCGGCAGACGCCCTGTATTCCAGGGAGGACATGGTAAATGCCATTTCCGTTGCTCAGGAGCCGGACGGCGGCTTCGGCCTGATCCCCGGAAAATCGGATGTGGACATCACCGCTATGGCGGTGCAGGCCCTAGCTCCCTATCGGGACCAGATGGAGACCGAGATCGACGCAGCACTTTCCTATCTTTCCGGCCAGCTGACGGACACCTGCGGGTATATCGCCTACGGCGATGAAAACGCGGAAAGCACCGCCCAGGTCATCCTGGCCCTGTGTGCGCTGGGCATTGACCCGGAGACGGATAGCCGTTTTGTTAAGGGCGAGCACACCCTGCTGACGGAGCTTTCCCAGTTCCGGGAAGCGGACGGCACCTACCGCCATGTGCTGGAGGGGGCCGGCGACGGCCTGGCAACGGCCCAATCCGTCCTGGCCTTAGTGGCTGTGCAGCGTGTGCGGTCCGGGCAGCCGTGGGTGCTGCATTTTGACGGCACTCAAGCGCCCCGTGAGGCATTCGGCACAAATGGAATCATCATCTGCGCCGTGATCGGTGCGGTAGTCGTAATCGCCGCCGGTGCGATCTACATCATCGGCAGAAAGAGGAAAAAGGCATGAACAAGCTGACAGATCAAATTCAGGCAGAGGTCAACAAGGTCGTTTTGGGCAAGGAGAACATCGTCCGCAAGGTGCTGCTGGCCATCCTGGCACAGGGCCATGTGCTGCTGGAGGATGTCCCCGGCGTAGGCAAGACGACGCTGGCCAAGGCATTTTCCAAAACGCTAGGTCTGGACTCCAAGCGTGTCCAGTTCACCTCCGACACCCTGCCATCGGATATTATCGGGTTTTCCGTATTCGATAAGGCAGACGGCAAGCTGAAATATCAGTCCGGAGCCATTATGACCAATCTGCTGCTGGCGGACGAGATCAACCGTACCTCCAGCAAGACCCAATCCGCTCTGCTGGAGGCTATGGAGGAGTTGCAGGTCACCGTGGACGGCGTGACCCGGCCCCTGCCGAAGCCCTTTATCGTGCTGGCAACGGAAAACCCGGTGGGTTCTGCGGGTACGCAGATGCTGCCCGCATCCCAGCTGGACCGTTTCATGCTCCAACTGAGCATGGGCTATCCCAATCGGGCCAGCACGGCGGCACTGCTGAAGGATCGCCATCATGTGGACCCGCTCTCTGCCTGCCAGACAGTGACTTCCCCTGCCGAGCTGGAAAAGCTCATTGCAGAGGTCAGCAATATCCATGTGGCAGACCGAATTTATGACTATATTGCAGAGCTGGTGGATCTGACCCGCTCCAACGCCTATGTGACTCTGGGTGTCAGTCCCCGTGGCGCTTTGGCTGTGACCCGTGCGGCCAAGGCCAACGCCTACTTAGAGGGCCGGGACTATGTGATCCCTGACGATGTGTGCGCCGTGTTCCCGGATGTGTGTGTCCACCGTCTGATCCTCAACTCCAAGGCGCGGCTCCAGGACTATACAGCGGCACTGATCCTGCAAAATGTACTTACCTCCGTCCAGAAGCCGGATGTCCGGGAATTTTCCAGCAAATGAGAAAAACGATCTTAGGCAGCGCCCTGTGTTATCTGATCCTGCTGCTGGCGTTGGCGGCGCTGCTTCTTACAAGCGGCTCCTTCTGGGCGCTGGCCGGACTCTGCTTGCTGCTCCTGCTGCCCCTGGCCTCCTGGGCGGTCAATTTCTATGTCCGCAGGCACCTGCAGGCGGACATTCTGACCCCGGCCACAGCGGCAAAACGCACGGCAGTCAGCTGTTGGGTGCGTATCCGCAACGGAGCGTTTCTGCCCGTAATGCGCTATGGCTGTCAGGTCTCTATCCGCAATGATCTCACTGAGGAAGATCAGACAGTGACGCTGACCGGCAGCATCGGAGCCAAGGGCGAAAGCAGCCAAACCATCCTGCTGCAAAGCAGCTTCTGTGGCAGAGTGTATGTGCAGATCAGCCGGTTTACCCTGCTGGACTATCTGGGCCTGCTTCCCATGAAGGCCCTCGTGAAAGCGGATGCCCGTCTGACCATCCTCCCGGACCTGTATCCAATGGAGGCGGACATGACCGCCCGACCGGCCTATGCCGACGACGGCGCTTCCAATCGACGGGGTGAGGACCGCAGCGAGGTGTACCAGCTCCGGGAGTATCGCCCCGGCGATGACATCCGGCAAATTCACTGGAAGCTGTCTTCCAAGTTAGATGAGCTGATTCTGAAAGAGGCCAGCCAGCCGGAGAGCCGTTCCCTTTTGGTATTCTGGGATAAGCGCACCGGCGGTAACCCCCAGCAGATGGACGCACTGGCGGAGGTCGTGTCCTCCGCAGGCATGGCACTGCTGCAAAGCGGTGTACCCTATACCCTGTGCTGGACGGACCGGGACGATCTGCAGGTCCAGGACATTTCAGAGGAAAACCAGCTTTTGCAGGCCATCCCGGCTCTGGTAAAGACCAGGGGCAGCGCTGAGTGCCGCCTGCCCAAAACTGACGGTTACAGCCGAATTCTCTGTTTCGGCACAGCGCCGGAAGAACAGCTGCTCACGGACGGACGGGTGCATTTCATCCTCTGCACCGAAGAACAGTACTCCGGTGCGACCACCTTTGCCCCGCAGAATTATTCCGAGGCCATGCAGCGACTGGAGGTTTAACCCATCATGCGAAAAAATGAAAACGGACTCCAGTGGATTGTCACCGAAACGGCACAGAAAAAGCTGCACTTTCCCTGGGGCGCTTGGGTGGTCTGTGCCGTTCTGACGGTGGGCTTCTGCTTGCTTTTAACCGCTGCATTTCCCTCTGTTCCCTACCCATGGTGGGCCATGACAGCAGCTGCGATTTTGGTACAGGCGGCGTTGCTGATAGTATACCAAACCAGAATCGGGAACTGGCTCGTTCCAGCGGGCATCGGCGTGTTGCTCCTTCTGAGCTTGGCACTGAACAAGTTTGTCTTACCCGGTTTTGGAACACTGGCAAATGATTTCCTGACCCTGCTGACGAAAAAGACCGGGAAGATCTACCTGGACCTTGCGGCAGCGGATGCCCAATTTCTGCCTCTGGCGGTAACGGTTCTGCTACTGGCGGTGTCGCTGCTTCTCAGCCGCAGCGCATGGAGCGGACGGATGCTGCTGGCCTTGCCGATTCTGCTGCCCTGCTATGCAGCCCTGTTGCTGGGCTTGTTTCCCATAGGCATCGGCGGTGGGCTGCTGATTATTGGCACGGTGCTGCTGATGGTGCAGCACACGGCAGAGGGAGAAGCCCTTGCAGGCGTTCCGGCGCAGCTGATCTTGCCGGTCCTGTGTGCAGCGCTGTGTCTGCTGATTGGCCTGTCCTGCCAAGACAAGCTGAATACAGACATGATCGAGACGATGCAAACCCAGCTTCACCAGCGGCACTACGACAGCGATACCAATTCCATGCCGGAAGGAAACCTCAAGAACTTACCCGCCTGGAATAAAAGCGACACCCCGGCGCTGGAAGTCACAATGGAGCAGCCGGAAAAGGCGTATCTGCGTGGGCAGGTCTACGACACCTACACCGGCACCGGCTGGAAAGCAGCCGATACCGAAGAAACCGCCCAATATGAGGACCTTTTCTATTGGCTCCATGAGGCGGGTTTCTACGGCCAGAGTCAAATTGCACTGGCGGATGGCTATACGGAGACGGCCACACCGCTGTCCATGACTATACGAAATCTCTCCGCCTGTTCCGCCCACGGCTACTACCCCTACGCCGTCTACGGCAGCGAAACGCTGGCAGCGGACCGCATCGGGGACACGGACCTGCCCGCCGCAGAGAGCCTGTATTATCTGAAAGGCAGCGTCCCGGACTGGTATCAGATCCAGCGGAACCTCTCCACAGCCCAGGGCCGGGAAAACATCGAGACCTATCTATCCAAGGAGCAGGCATATGCCGACTATCTCCGGGCCGTGGACCTGCAAATGACCCAGGACAGCTGGGCCGTCCTCCAGCGGCAATTGAAGCTGGACACCCAGACCCGGACCATCAGCGACATCCGCACCATCATCTTTGACTATCTACGGGAATCCATGACCTACGATGAGACTGCCCGGACCATGAACGGCAGCGGCGACTTCCTGCAATATACGCTGGAGCGCAGCGGACACGGCTACAGCGTCCATTACGCCACGGCAGCGGTGCTGATGCTGCGCTACATGGGCGTTCCGGCCCGCTATGTGGAGGGGTATTACCTCTCGGCAGAGGATGCCGCCCGCTACAAGGCCGGTGAGACCATTACCCTGACGGAAGAAAACGCCCACGCCTGGGCGGAATACTATGTCAGCGGTGTCGGCTTTGTGCCGTTCGAGGTGACTCCCGGCTACATAGACGACGAGGAACTGTCCCTGGGCGGCGACAGCCCGGATGAGAATACCTATGAGAACAACACCCAGCAATTTGTAGAGGTGGAGCAGCCAGAGGAGATCAACGAGCACAAGCGGGACCGATTTACCTTCTCACTGAATGCCCACTACCTACTGCTTCTTCCCTTGCTGCTGATCTTGCTGCTGGCCGGGTGCATTTTCCATCGCCGCAGGGTGTTTCGGAAGAAGATGGCCGCTATCGACGCCGCAGACGACCGGGAGGCCATTGCCATGCGCTATGGCTATGCCGTTTGCCTGCTGCGCCACAGTACGGTGCAGTTCCCGGAGGATGCTGCGGAGGCCGCAGAACTGAATCAAAAGGCGCTGTTCAGCACCCAGGAGATGACCCCGGAGCAGCGCAAACAGATTGACTCATTTGCCGTGCGTGTACTGGATGCCTGCAAGGGCAGCTGGACAACCTGGGAGAAAATACGGTACAGGCTATGGAACTGCCTGTATTGAAAACAAGGAGGAAGGAAAATGCACAAAAGAGTAATGGCTCTGCTGCTGAGTCTGGTGCTTCTGGTTTCTGCCATCATGCCGACCACGGCAATGGCCGCAGAGGACGAAGGCGGCAGCTTCGTGTTCGTTGCCATGAACGCCAACAGCACCATCGTGGAGCCGACCCGTATCCATTATAAGGCCGGACAGACCATTCAACAGGCGCTGGCGGATTCGGACATTGAATTTGTCGGCCTGGAAAACGGATTCGTCTATGAGATCAACGGCGTTTCCGCCAATTACCTGCTCTATTATGACAAGGGCGGCTACAAGCTGGACGCTCCGGCTTCTTCCGTCAAGGCCCTTTGCTTCCATGTATCTTCGACTTATTCGGACGCAGCTATCCAGCTGATTATCCAAATGGCGGATTACCTGGACATGACCAACCATGTGCAGAATTATCCGGCAGCAGCTAACGCCTACGCGGCGGCGCTGAAGGGCCTGCGGACGGCAACTGCCGACTCGGCAGGACCATTGCTGAAAAACCTAAAGGCCGCCATTGCCGAATATGCGGCCCTTCTGGATGGGACCAAATACACCGTCTCCGCCACAGCAACCCAAAACGGCAACGCGGTGGAGGCACCGATCCTCTCCCTTACGGATGTCTATGGCAATGTTACCACCGGCACCGGCAGCGTCCAAGTCATCGCCGGCGACTATAAGTTCTGTGTGTCCGACGGCGGATATAACCGCACAGAGGGAACGCTGACGGTCTCCGCCGACGCCCAGGTCTCTGCGACTCTGCCCTACGGCGAGTGGTTCGGCAATATCCGGCTGCTGGATGTCGATCAAGAACCCTACCGCGCTGCACAAAACCGCGCGAACCACACGGCGCAGTATTGGATCGAGGATACAGCCAATGCTCTGAGCAGCGTGTACCTGAATGTTGTGATGGGCAATGTTCCGAATACCAAGACCACCAGGCTCCGCACCATTTATACCGGCACCAACGGCAAGGATATGTCGGGCATATCCCGCAGCTGGAACAGCACAGCCACATCCCTTACTTATCTGTTGACCTCTGGCATGGAGGGCAAGACCTTCGCGCTGGAAGCACAGTATACAGGCTCGGACGGCTACACGCAGATTCAGTCCTACGATGTTACCGTGACCCGTGTGCCCACGCTGAAGGCTCTGGCAGCCACGGCGGAGGGGACCAAGCTGCCCCTGGAGTTTGCGCCCAACACCCGGGAGTACAGCCTAAAAACCGTGTCCTCCACTGTGGATATTGACGCCGCACCATTTGGTGAGGATTATACCGTCACCGGAACCGGGGCGGTGCAGCTGACCGGAGACACGCAGGATCACATGATTCAGGTAGCAGCGCCCAACGGGGAGCAGAGCACCTATACCCTCCACATTCAGAAGGTAGCTTCCGTACCGGTGACGCTGGCTGTGCCCTCCGGCACAACGGTGCAGGTTTTCAACGGAGCTGGCTCCGAGATCGCACCGGTGGATGGGACCTATCATCTGGTCCCCGGCGAAAGCTATACCTGCATCGCCACGAAGAATACCTGGTATCACACGCAGATCACCTTCACGGCCTCCAGCGGACTGAGTGTGTCTGTCCCGGAGCCTGTTACCACCGACTGGCTCAGCAGCATGGCCTTCTATAACGGCACCTATGCCTCCAGCCGGATTGCCTACACCGCCGACAAGACCTTCTCTGCCGCCGACCACACCTACCACTATACGGTGTCCGACTGCAACAGTTCTGTTGCCATGCAGGCCACGGCAGAAGGGACCGTGACGGCTCTGTATCAGACCCAGAGCACCGTCCCGGAGACCCATGACCTTGCACAGACGGTAACGGTCACGACGCCTGTCAGCAAGACGGGACTTGCCCAGAATCTGACCTATGCCGTGGCCAAGGCCGGTTACGGCCAGACGGTGACGATCCGCATTTCCAAGACAGAAAACGGCACTACCTACTACCAGGACTACGATGTTCAGCTGCTGCGGCAGCTGCACCTGTCCAGCCTGACTGTTGCCACAAAGGACGAGACACTGCCCTTTGTAACTCCAAAGGGCGCAACGGCCCGCTTTGATCGAGATACCACGGATTATTATGTTAAGGTAGACCGGGAGACCACCGCTCTCTACCTCTCCGGCACTTATCCCAACAGCAGCGCAGACACGGCCTGCTGCGGCGGGTACTATGCCAAGGTCAACGGTGTGCGCTATGATACGCTGGAAAATGCAGAGGCAGCACTGAATACAGACCTTTATAATGAGGATATTTCGGTACAGGTCTGCCACGCAGATACCGGCAGCATCGAACTGACCTATACCGTTCATGTTCAGAAGAGTGACCCCATTCAGCTGACCATCCAAACGACCCCGGCGGATGCCACGGTGTTCCTGACCAATGACCTCAACGGCAAGCGCATCGTGGAGAAAAACGGCACCTACAGCCTGACCCCCGGCGGCAGCTATTCCTACACCACCACCTGCGCCGGTTATATCGGCCAAACGGTGGAGCATTACACCGCTCCCGACAAGGACGGCACACTGACCATTACACTAAAGAAGGCTCCGGCCAACGACACGCTCATCAATTTCGACTCTGCCTGGCCCCACTTACGCCAAAACAATGAGAATAACGGTGTGGTGGACTACAAAACGCCGGTCTATGCCAAGGATGCAGAGCTGTACTGGGCTACCTCCATTGGCTCCGGCTACGATGTGAACGCCTGCGGCTGCCCCATTCTGGTGGACGGTGCCATTTACACCTACTCCGGCTCCCGCATTTACAAGGTGGATGCTATTTCCGGTGAAATTCTCATCGACAAGCCTATGGACCACAATTCCAGCTTCGCCATCAACCCGCCCACCTATGCCAACGGCATGATCTTTGTGGGCCTGTCCGACGGCACCATTCAGGCATTTGACGCCAACACCCTGAACTCCCTGTGGATCTACCGGGATTCCATCGGCGGTCAGCCCAACAGTTCCATCGTCTATCACGACGGCTACATCTACACCGGCTTTTGGGTAGGCGAGATCAACGAAGCCCATTATGTCTGCCTGAGCGCCACCGACGAGGACCCCACCCAGACGATGGAAGAAAAGCTCCCCACTTGGTACTACACCAGCAAGGGCGGCTTCTATTGGGCCGGTGCCTATGTGTGCGACGACTTCCTGCTGATCGGCACGGATGACGGCGCTTCCGGCTACACCACCGGCAAGCCCAGTCTGCTGTCCTTTAACCCCAAGACCGGCGAACTGCTGTCCTCCTACAAGATGAATGTGACCGGCGACATCCGCAGTTCCATTACCCATTACAACGGCAAGTATTACTTCACCAGCAAGGGCGGCTACTTCTTCGAGGCCACCGTGGACGAAAAGGGCACCATCGAGGATGTCCGCACCTTGAAGCTCTATAACTACGATGACGACCCGGCCAATCCCGCCATGTCCACCTGTACGCCCACCATTTACAATGGCCGCGCCTATATCGGAATCTCCGGCACGGCGCAGTTCGGCGCATACAGCGGCCATAACCTTACGGTCATCGACATCCCCAACTGGGAAATTGCCTACACGGTACGCACCCACGGCTACCCCCAGACCAGCGGCGTTCTGACCACTGCCTATGAGGAAGAGACCGGCTGCGTCTATGTGTATTTCTTCGATAACTTCACCCCCGGTAAGCTCCGGGTGCTGGAGGACAAGCCCGGTCAGACCGAGGTATCCCTGAAAACGATGGAGACCTACACGGCCAGCGGCAAGTCGGAGACCTATACAACGCCCTACAACATCTTCACTCCCAGCGGCGCGCAGGCCCAATACGCCATTTGCAGCCCCATTATGGACGAGTACGGCACCATCTACTTTAAGAACGACTCCGCCTACCTAATGGCCGTGGGTAGCGCCATTGAACGCATCGAGGTCACGAAGCTGCCGGATAAGACGACCTACAATGTGAAGGATACTTTCGATCCCACCGGTATGCAGGTAACGGCCTACTACGCCAACGGCAAGACCCGTGATGTGACAAAGTATGTGACCTGGTCGAAAAATCCGCTGAAGGCCAGCGATACCGATTTCCAGATCACTTTCCCCTACGCCATGTACCAAAACCGAGAAAACAGCGAGACCCTGGAGATGGAATACGGCGTCCACTGTGACAAGCCCATGACCACCCTGACCCTGACGATTGGGGACCAGTCCGAGGTCAAATACGGTGATGTAAATGGGAATGGTAAAATCGATTCCACGGATGCCGCCATTGTCTACCGTTATGCAAATGGAAAATATCAGTTGTCTGCGGATCAACTTTTGGCAGCTGATGTAAATGGTGATGGTGTCGTGAACACGACGGATGCTGCATTGATCTACCGTGTAGCAAACGGAAAGCTGTCAAAGTTCCCGGTAGAGAAGTAAAGGCTCCAAACAGTTTTCGCATGATAAAGGGCCCCGGCCACCGCATTACATGGTGGCCGGGGTCCTGCTATGTAATTCAACTACTAATCAGCTCGTGCATTTGTTGACAAGATATTAGAATTACTTTTGAGTAAGAAATCAACGACATCAGCTTCCTTTGAAAGATCTTTATGAAGCTGATACATAGATTTTCCTACATCATATATCCCTATAGCACTCGAAACAATAGGCACAAAGCCACAAACAGCTTTTCCCAAACCAAACAATGAGGAGAGAACCTCTTCTTTATCCTGTTTTTCCCTTTCAGTTTCTACTTGGTCTAGAACCTTCTGCAGATTTGCAAATACTGATTCTGCAATTTCAGAAAAGCAATCTGGTGTTGCGATAATGTTGCAGGTTGCAGAATGGAAGAGCCTTCTAAACTTACAGCTCTCATTTTTGTCACGAAACTTTAGAAGATGGGGTAAGTCCATCTGAACAACCTGTGCAAGCTTTTCATTGCGCTGTATGGCACAAACATATTTATATTCATCAGTTGAACCCATTATGGGAGGAATTTTTTTCTAATAATATTTGTTTGGATACCATTCAAATGCATTAAATATAGGATGCATACCAGTTTTTAATGCAGCGGCAGAATGAATGGCATGTACAGCGAATGTCACTGTAAGAATATTAGGAATTGCTCCATAGTTTAAGACACATCTTACAAAATCCCAGTTTACATCTCCGTTCTGCATTCTCGATAGATTCAACAGTTGTTCACGGCCTTCAATATCTAGTGCATATTTTTCGTACTGTTGTGTCTCATACAAATTAACATTGATGCCGTTGGTAAGTAATATATCTGCAATTTGCTCATCCGTAAACGACTTTAAGATCTTCAAACATTGGGCATGATCACCCATGCTGTAGTCAATACCAAATAGTTGCTTTGCTACATCTAATGCCGTATTATGGGCTTTATCCATAAGATCGCATTGTTCGCTGTACTGGATAATAGCGCTCGTTGGGATAATTGCAGCAATCAAATCCTCCTTGTTGAGTACATACGGACGCACAGAGTATACGGAAAGGACTGATTCATAAAATAGATAAGTTACGCCTGTGTAGGATGCTACCTTGGTGTCCAATGGAAAAACTTCACTGAAAGGGTCGTTTAGTGCGACTAAATCAAAAAATACCGCATTTTGTTTTATCGTACTCTCGTACTTTAAAGTCGAATTGTTTTCTATTGTTCCAAAATATCCTATGCTACCACAGGTGTTCAATAAAGTTTTCACCTCTTCTATATTTTCTTTCCAAAATGCAGATACTGTGCTCTTAAAATTAAGCATTTGATCCACTAATTGGTTTTCAAAGAGGAGGTTCCCTTCGGATATGCGAATGCGATGTAATTTATCTCCTGATAAAAAATCTTCCAGAAATGTATTGGCGTCCATGCCGCTCCGACGATATTGTTCATAAAATTTTCCATAGAACGCATCCAAAAGATTATAATACTGCAGTTGAATAGCTTGTAGCGATTCTTTCGACGTTGAAGTCATCATATAAGCAAACCTCCTTTTATGAACATCGCAGATTGGGACGTATATTGTTTTTCAGGCAGTCGCTTTACTTAAAGTCCTCACATCGACTATCTGAATCTTTAACGCTATAAATGTATAGCTTTTGCCATTGTCTTGTTATTCAATCTGTATGGAACACAATCAGTCTCTTGGTACGAACGCCAGCCATTTCGCACCATACGCATCAAACAGGAATCGGTTCCCGGCATCATTCTCTACATAGCGCCGCCTGGTATGGTACAAGCCCCGAAGTTCATTTCGCAGATATTCATCTGTCGAGATTGGTTCCACCCAAAGGACCGAATGCTCAGCAAGTCTCGAAAGCGGAAGAGGTGTGCCCAAAGTACGACTGTATTCCGAGGATTGCGGCATCATAGCGAACAACCCCGCAGCATCCGAAAAGGGAATGCGTTCGCCATCGGATGTGATCAGTTCCTCCGTTATGGCATTGACTAGGAGCCAGCCATGCACAGGGGACCACACCGGCTTCTCGTGGAACAGCTTCAGGCATTGTTCGGGGATCGGTTCACCGGGAGCCACGGTATGATCGTCTCGTCCAAGCAGGTAATCCGTTGTGACACCATATAATTCTGCCATCCTGATCACCGCTTCTACGGGAGCCGCCTTGCGCTCGCTTTCCCATGCACTTAAAGTCGGCTGTGAAACGCCGAGCTTTGCTGCCATCTCGGTCAGCTTGGCTTTGTGCATCAAGCGGGCCTCTTTATATCGCTTTGGCATTTTCCGACTCCCCTACCCTTACTTCAAAATGATCCGCTCACCACGAGTCTGATTGTCTCTGGCAATATAGGATTCACACTTCAAACTCTTATAAACTCTGTTGATCGTGGAAACTGACACTTTCATTTCTGCCATGATTACTGTCAATTGCTATCTCCAATGTGCGTGTAATACGGTCCGGCTCCACAGATTCAACCAGTTCTGGCCGCTTGTGCCGTTACGGGCATCAACTAATACCGCCAGCAATCGCTTCATCGACACTGATGCGGAATGTACCGGGGTTTGAAATGGTGATCTTAAGGAACGCCTTGTCAATCATAATTCCATGACAGCTACTGTGATATTATAGTCAGGATGCGGAACAATAGCAAGCGGCTCTCTGAAAATTTTCTCTCACATTTTGGAGCCGGAATACAAGCCTATTATAACCTCGACATAATGTGAATTATGGCGAACTGAGCCACCCGGGCGCAGCTTTTTTCGACGGCGAGTTAAACATAATCAAATGCCAATTTGCCCACACGCAGTTATACATAATCAAAACGGTTGTAAACGCATCCCTTCCCTCGTGTAATAGGGATAGGAGGCGATCGTATATGAAAGAATTTGAGGAGTATCTGAGACGCATCGGAAAATCCGAAAATACTGCTTTGACATATTGCCGTAACATCCGAATGTATTTTAGTTGGTGCCGGGACAGCTTCGGGTCCGAGCCAAAGGAACTCTACCGTTCCAATGTTTTGGAGTACATCTCCTATATGCGCAATATCCGAGGCTATAGTCCGAAGTCTGTCAATAACCACCTGTCGGCGCTGCGCTGCTTAAACAAGTATCTGGTACAGAGTGGTCGGCAGTCAGACATGGCAGTTTTGGACAGTGACTTCATGAAGGTACAGATTCAATATGCCAGCCCATGCTCCGTTGATAAAAAAGAGGTAGAGGCATTCCGGCAGAGGATGTTGGAAAGCGGAAGCAAACGGGACTTTGCAATCGTGACCTTACTGGTCTATGCAGGTCTGCGCCGCAGCGAGTGTGTCGATCTGAAACTTGATCAGGTAGATCTCGTTGCAAAGGAGATCCGCGTCATCGGCAAGGGGGACAAACAGAGGCTTGTTTATATCAATGACCGGATCGCTGCAGCCATTCGGGAGTACCTGAAGGAGCGTAACGCAGACAGCCCCTACTTATTTGCCAGTCGACAGTGTGCGAAGCTTTCGGCGTCTCGGATCAATCAGATATTCAACAAATACTCTGATACAATCACGCCGAAGACACTCCGACACTTTTTCTGCTCCAACGCTTTGGAGAATGGCTATTCGATCCATGAGGTAGCCAACCAGGCCGGACATAGCAATGTGCAGACCACACTGATTTACAGCAATCCATCCGCAAAGCAGATGAAGGAAAAAGCCAATAAGCTTTGAGACACTATGAGAAAAAATGTTTTACGCACGGCGCTTGTTCTGATTTCAGCAGCCGTAATGGTATATGCAGCACACCGAATTTATCAAGAGCATTCTGAGTATCGTGAGGGTGCCGATTCTTATTCCGCCTTGGAAGCCTATATAAAGGAACCGCAAACGGAACCCATGTCTGAAGAAACAAAACCCGAGCAGGATGAAATGTCGGAAAATGCAATCGCATGGCCAGTGGTAGACTTTGCAGCTCTGGAGAGCATCAATTCTGATTGCGTTGCATGGATCAGAATTGACGGAACAGCGATCGACTACCCTGTTGTACAGGGGTATGACAACAGTTTCTATCTGAAGCATTTGTTTGACGGAGAATGGAACGGTGCCGGCTGCATCTTTTTAGACTCGCGTGTCAATCCCGATTTGTCAGACCGACACAGTGTTTTGTATGGCCATCATATGAAGAATGGTACGATGTTTTCGGATATCGCAAAATATAAAGATCAGACTTTCTATGAGAACCATACAACGGGAATGATTCTGACCCCAACAGAGAATTACCGGATTGAGTTTTTTGCGGGCTATGTTGCCGGCGCCGATGACGAAAACGCTTGGAAAGTAACATTTGCAACGGAGGACGAATATGTCGATTGGCTGAATGAAACTGTTGGCCGCTCTTGGTTCAATAGCGAAGTGATACCAACGGCTGAAGACCGAGTTATAACATTGTCCACCTGCAGTTATGAATTTAATAACGCCCGCTTTGTACTGATCGGCCGTTTGAAGTAGATTGTTTTGGATACCATAAAATAAAAAAGACCGCAGGCAATGCGGTCAAATCATTCGGGTAATGACGGTTGCGATTTTTTCAAGCCCGTGTTTTTCTATGTATCGGTAGGTTTCATACAGATCCGAGAAGGATAATGCCTCATGGAAATATTCCGTGTAGTCCTGGGCGGTTTTCAATAGCGGATACCGTCCGCCGGCATTAACGGCAATATAGTGCTTAGCGTTTGATACTTCTTCCATTTCCAATCCTCCCTACGAATCACACGATATCTATTATAATTGTTGTAGACGGCTTTTTCAAGGAGTTTGGTGAAACTCCTTGGGGACATAATGAATACCGTATCATAAGCGGAAAAGGCAACCGAGTTCTGTTTGGGTCAACTCGGTTGCCTTAATTTAATCACATAAGTCTATCACAGATAGTTGATGG
>ENA-OROK01001769-OROK01001769.1-human-gut-metagenome-genome-assembly--contig:-NODE-1769-length-20082-cov-4.714835_pt1 | contig 20082 bp, 15 predicted proteins | sample MGYA00242127_ERZ509046 | MGnify/ENA primary metagenome ERZ509046 (study PRJEB26280, sample SAMEA2338728) | human gut metagenome | biome: human gut; feature: human-associated habitat; material: faeces... | reverse complement strand
ATTTGCCGCAGCGCATGCACTTTCTGGGGTTCACGCCGGAGATGCGGGTGACGGTTTCGATCATGTTCTGATTGTTCATGCGTCCTCCTCCCCGCAGCCGAGCGCCTCGGCCAGCAGTTCTGTAAAGTAAACGACCGGAAGCTTGCCGTCTGTATTGTGCAGCAGATTGTAGCTGCACAGGGGACATGCCGTAATGAGAAGTTCCGCGCCCTGCGCTTTCGCATTGTCCGTGATCTTCCGTGCCTGCTTCGCGGCATAGGCGTTGTTTTCAACTGCCATATAGCCGCCGCAGCATTCATTGCGCTGTGCGTAAATAACAGGCTCCGCGCCGATAGCCCGGATGAAGTCCTCGAGCATTTTCGGGTTCTCCGGGTCGTCAAACTGCATCTCGCGGCTGGGCCGCAGGAGCATGCAGCCGTAATATGCGCCGATTTTCCTGCCCGTAAGCGGCTTTACGACAGCCTCTTTGACCTTGTCCCAGCCGATCTCGTCGCGCAGAACCTCGAGATAGTGCAGAACCCTTGTCTCACCAGCATAAGGCGTTTCCGGCTTTAAGTAGTTGTTGACCTTGGTGCGGATGTCTTCGCTGTGCTGCATGTCGCCGTTCACACGCTTTAAAACGTGGTGGCAGGCAGAACAGAGGGACACCAGCGGTTGGCCCGCGTCACGCGCGGCCATCAGTGCACGGACGGAAGAAAGGCGCGTGGCGATCTCATCGTTTGATTGCGGATACACCGCGCCGCAGCACTGCCACTCCGGAATCTCGCAGAGCGAAAAGCCAAGCTTTTCCGCCGCAAGCCGTCCGGCTCTGTCCAGCTGCGCGCCCTTGGTCTTGAGCGTGCAGCCGGGGAAATAGCTGTAATTCATTGTGACCCTCCCATCAGATCATGTTCTCCGGGTGGAACACCTCGTCGAAGCGCTCCGCCGTCAAAAAGCCGAGGCTCACGCAGGCTTCCTTGAGGGAGATGTTTTCTTTATAGGCTTTCTTTGCCGTCTTGGCTGCGTTTTCATAGCCGATATACGGGTTCAGTGCCGTGACGAGCATAAGAGAGTTGTGCAGATTGTGCTCCATCTTCTCGCGGTTGGCGCGGATGCCGCAGGCGCAGCGGTCGTTGAACGACACGATGGACTCGGCCAGCAGACGTGCCGACTGCAGGAAATTATAGATGCAGACCGGCATGAACACGTTCAGCTCGAAATTGCCCTGCGACGCGGCCATGGACACGGCCACATCGTTGCCCATGACCTGCACGGCGACCATCGTAACGGCCTCGCACTGGGTAGGGTTGACCTTGCCGGGCATGATGGACGAGCCAGGCTCGTTTTCGGGAATGAAGATCTCGCCGAGGCCGTCCCGCGGGCCGGAGGCCAGCCAGCGCACGTCGTTCGCGATTTTCATCATATCGGCGGCCAGCGCCTTGAGTGCGCCGTGCGCGAAGACGATCTCGTCCTTGCTGGTCAGCGCGTGGAATTTGTTCTCTGCCGTTTTGAAGTCCTTGCCCGTCAGCTTCGCAATTTCAGCGGCGACCGCTGTATCAAAGCCCTTCGGCGTGTTGAGGCCCGTGCCGACGGCGGTGCCGCCGAGCGCCAGTTCCTTCAGGGGCTTCACGGCCAGAAGCAGCAGTTCCTTATCCCGTTCCAGACTCGATCTCCAGCCGGAAATTTCCTGCGGGAAGGAGATGGGCGTGGCGTCCTGCAGATGCGTCCGGCCGGATTTGACGACGCCCTCGTTTTCCGCCTCCAGACGGCGGAACGTCGATACCAGCGTGTCGATGGCAGGGATGACCTTGTCCTCAAGCGCGCAGACCGCCGCGATGTGCATGGCCGTCGGGAATGTGTCGTTGGACGACTGCGACATATTGATATCGTCGTTCGGGTGCAGCAGCTTTTTGCCCGCAATTTCATTGCCGCGGTTGGCAATGACCTCGTTGCTGTTCATGTTGGACTGCGTGCCGGAGCCGGTCTGCCAGACGACGAGCGGGAAATTGTCCAGAAGCTGGCCGGAAATGACCTCGTCCGCCGCCTGTTCAATGGCGGCAAGCTTTTCTTCGGTCATTTTCTCAGGACGCAGGGCGCGGTTGGCGCGCGCAGCAGCCTTTTTGAGAATGCCGAAGGCATGGATGATCTCGGCGGGCATCGTCTCAATGCCGACGCCGATCGGGAAGTTGTTGTGGCTGCGCTCGGTCTGTGCGCCCCAGTATTTGTCTGCCGGGACGCGAACCTCACCCATGGAATCGTGTTCGACGCGATATTCCATTGTTTTTTCTCCTTCTATTATCAAATCTCGACCTGATGAATAACTTCCTTCAGCTTATCTGCGCTGGCGCGAAGCTTGTCAACCTCGCCGTCGGTCAGCTGGTTGAGGATCTTGCCGCGTACGCCCTGATTGTCAACCAGCACGAGCGTAGACAGGCACACATCGGATACGCCGTATTCGCCGTGCATCATGGTCGAGACAGTCACAGCCGTTCCGGCGGTACTCTGCACACACTTGCACAGATGACAGACCGACATCGCAACGGCATAGAACGTTGCGCCCTTGTTCTTGATGACCTGTGCGCCGGAGGTTTTGACGAACTGTTCAATCTCCTCATAGTTCTGGTCCCATTTAATGCGGTCGCAGTCGGGAGAATGCTCTTTATAAGAATCAATGTGATTGTTTGCAATGTGGACAAGGCTCCAGGGGACGAAGGAGGAATCGCCGTGCTCACCGTAGACATGCGCATGCACGTTCTTCGGGCTGATGCAGAAGCGCTTGGCAAGCGTTGACTGCAGGCGGCTGGTGTCGAGGATGGTGCCGGAGCCGATGATGTGGCTTTCGGGAACGCCGGAGATTTTGTGGAACACATACGTCAGCACATCGACCGGGTTGGAGACGATGATATAGATTGCATCTGGCGCGGCGGCGGTGATCTGCGGGGCAATGTCCTTGATGATGTTGACATTGGCCTGCGCCAGTTCCAGACGGCTCTGTCCGGCCTTGCGGGGAAGACCCGAGGTGATGATGACGATATCGGAGCCGGAGGCAGCGTCATAATCGCCGGAACGAACGATCGTCGGGGAACAGAACGGCGCGCCCTGATAGATATCCATGGCCTCGCCAAAGGCCTTCTGCTTGTTGACGTCGATCAGGACGATCTCGGATGCGATACCCTGGATCATCAAGTCGTTTGCGATCGTGGCGCCTACGCTTCCCGCGCCGATGACAGTAATCTTACTCATACACAAAACCCCCAATTTCAGTTTTGAATCAAACAAAATATACCGATATAATTTTATCGGTTATTACGATAAAATTATATCGGTATTCTGTTGGAAGCACCAATGCTTTTTTGAACGCAGGCATGCTCTTTTTGATATGGAAAAACGTCGCGTTTTTGCAGCAAATCATCAGACAGACACCTTGTGCTCCCGCACAAACTGAACAAATCCGGCTTCGATCTCACTCATTGCATATTGCTTATGATATACCAGCGCGTTGAGATACAAACTCTGGTTGTCGCTGCACGGGATCTGGACGAGATTCCAGCGCTGGATGCAGTGCTCCGGGATCGCCGGGGCCAGCATGTAGGAATTCGGAATGGTTTCGAGAAGCGTCATCTGGGCCAGGCGGTCAACACAGTAGATCTTCCGGCGCACCAGTTCCTCAGGTTTGCCCTGTACGCGGAACACATCGCCGTGGACGATCTCGGGCAGTCCGTCGAGTTCCGTGCGAAGGACGGAACTGCGCCCGGCAAGCGGGTGCGACTGGTTCATGGTGACAAGATAGTGATATTTGCTCAGAAGTTCAAAACTCAGGCCGCGGGCGCTGGTCTGCTCGTCAAAATAATCGCGGTATTCCGAACGGAAGCGGATTACGCCGATCTCTGTCTCGCCGCTTGCGAGCGTCTCAAGCGCTGTGCGCGCGTGGCATTCGCGGATGACCGCATCGACCGGCTCTGCCTGCGGCAGTCCGGCCAGATACTGTGCCGTCAGATCCAGCATGGCCGCCGAGCGCGGGATGCACACGCGCAGCCGGTTCGCCACGGCCCGCTTGGGGCCGAGCGCTTCAATGGCCTCCGTCTCGCGCAGAATGGACTTTGCGTGCTGCAGGAAGATCGTGCCGCGTGTCGTGGGACGGACGCCGCGCGTGGAACGCTCAAAAATGCGGAAGCCAAGCATCTGCTCCACATCATGCAGAATACGGCTGAGGTTCGGCTGCCCGATGAATAGATTCTCCGCCGCCTGCGAGATCGAACGGGTACGTTCAATTTCAATGATGTACTGCAAATGCTGTGTATTCATAGCCATACCGCCCTCTACTTTATATCATTTCTAATATATCACTTTTTGCGCTGTTTTGCAAGCGGGGGGATACCAGCGCTCTGCACAAAATCATATACCCTTTTTCGGGACTTCTTGGCGCTTTTCATGCCCGGACCGCATGGGCAGTTCGGCGAAGAAGGTGTTGACGCCGGTTTCGCTCTCCGCCCAGACACTGCCGCCGTGCGTCTGCGCGATGGCCTGCGCGATGGAAAGCCCGAGTCCGAAGCTGCCGTCGCGTGTCCGCGCGGCGTCAGCACGGGAAAAGCGGTCAAAGATCTGCCGCAGCGCCTGCGGCGCGATCGCCTCGCCTTCGTTCGAGACGGACAGGCGGCAGCGGTTTTTCCCGCACCGGGAAAGACGAACTGTGACTGTGCCGCCGGAGGCATATTTCCGGGCGTTGTCGAGATAGATCTCCACAAGCTGGCTAAGCTGGCGTCTGTCGCCGCTGACCATAATGTCCGCCTCCAACTCTGTCTGGAGCGTCAGACCGCGTTCAAACAGCGCGGCCTCGAACAGCAGCGCGCTGCTCTCAGTGATCTGACTGAGATCGCATGGCGTGAATGCACGCGACGCCTGTTCATTCTCGGCCCGTGCCAGCTCCAGAAGCCGCTCGACCAGCGCGCGCATCTGCTTCGCCATGGCGTCGATGCCGGAAAGGAAGGTCTGCTTCTGCGCCGCGTCGTAGTCTGGACTTTGTAAAAGTTCCGTGTTCGTCAGGATGACGGTCAGCGGTGTTTTGAGTTCATGTGAAGCATCGGCGACGAACTGCTTTTGCTGCCGCCACGCCTGTTCCACGGGCTTGACTGCGCTGTGCGCCAGCAGCACTGCAAGGCCGAAAAATACAAGCAGGCCGAGCGTGCCGAGCAGCGCTCCGGTCTTTAAAAGTGTGCGCAGCGTCTGCTGTTCACCGGAAATGTCTGCAAAGATCACGCTGCCGGTCACGCGGCAGTAGCGCAGGCTGTATTCCGGGATCTCGCCGATGGCGTCCCGTGAAGCCTGCGCCGCGGCGGCAACCATCCGCAAAAACGTCCGGTCGGTCAGATCGTAATCGCTTGACCCGATGGCAACCAGATTGCCGAATGCGTCGGTCTGCAGCACGAAATACGGCAGGTGCACCTGCTGCGGCTCCTGCCCTGGCTGGACAGGAGAGAAGGGATCGGCCGCGATGGCCTGCATCATGCTGATGGACTGGGTACGCAGGTTCTGCTTTGTCAGCGTATAAAAAAGTCCGAGGATCGCGCCAAGCATCACGGCAGCGACCAGCACGATTGCGAGAATGATCTTCAGCCGCAGCTTTTTCAGCATGTCTCATCAACCTCCAAATGATAGCCCAACCGCCGTACGGCCTCAATGCGCACATTCGAGCCGATGGCTGTAAGTTTTTTGCGCAGGAAACCGACGTAGACCTCCACATGGTTTTCTACAGCATTCGAGTCAAAGCCCCAGACTTTGGACAAAATAGCCTCCTTGGACACATTCTGTCCCTTCAGCTGCAAAAGATACCGCATGACATCAAATTCCCGCGCGGACAGCTGCAGCTGCCGCGCACCGCAGATCAGCGTCCCGGAAGCCAGATCGAGCGTTGTGTTGCCGAACGAGAGCGCGTTGACCTCCGCGCCCTGCCGCCGGAGCAGCGCACCGACGCAGGCCAGCAGTTCCCGTGCGTCAAAGGGCTTGGTGAGATAATAATCCGCGCCCGCATTCAGCCCCTCAATGCGGTCCTCAAGCGACGACTTTGCTGTCAGCATCAAAATCGGCGTCCCGCAGCGCTTCGCGCGCACCTGCCGTGCGACCTGATAGCCGTCCATGCCGGGCATCATTACGTCGAGGATCAGCAGGTCATATATGCCCGTCTCGGCATATTCCGCGCCTGTCTCGCCGTCGTGGACAGCCTCGACGGAGAAACCCTTTCCTTCCAGCATAGTCCGCAGCGAGTCCGCCAGCAGGACCTCGTCTTCAATGATCAGAATTTTCATAAGCAATACCTCAGGTTCAAGTTACTCCGAATAGAAAAATTGTAAGGGCCGATGTGGGCATCGGCCCCTACAGATTCACGGCTTGCCATCGGGCAAAGCAACTCCATCCTTACCAACTATATTCGTTTTCTCCGTGCTTTTCAAGGAAAACCGCAGAAAAAATGTCTCCCGACCGTTTGGCCGGGAGACAGGGGAGATAGAACCTTATGCCTTTTCGCTCTGCGCGGCGGTGAAGCGGTTCAGAATGGCTGCAAACTGGCAGCGGGTAGCAGTGCCGGTGGGCAGAAGCTTGCCGTCGGTGCCGTTGATGAAGCCCTGGCCGACAGCCCACTGCATGGCGGGAACGGCGTAGCCGCTGACGCTGTCATGATCTGCAAAGCTGGAGAGGCTTTCGGCCAGCGTGACGGCGTCCATGCCCTGATAGACGGCGTAGTTGAACAGGAACTTCGCAAGCTGCTCACGGGTGACGGCCTTGTTGGGCTCGAACGTTGTGGCGGAGGTGCCGCTGGCGATTTCGTTCTTGGCTGCCCATGCGACGGCTGCTTCATAGTAGCTGCCGGAGGCAACGTCGGTGAAAGCGGCCTTCTCGGTCACTTCGGGGCTGCCCGCAAGACGGTAGAGCGTTGCAACGACCATAGCGCGGGTGGTCACGCCCTTGGGGTTGAAGGTCGTGGCGGAGGTGCCGGTCATAAGCTTGTTCTCGACTGCCTTTTCCACGTCTGCCTTGAACCAGTCTGCGTCCAGAACATCGGTGAAGCCGGTCTTGGTTTCTTCGACAGGGGATTTCTCAGTGGGCTTCTCTTCGGCAGGCTTTTCCTCAGCCTTGGCGGCGGAGACGACGATCAGTTCCATCACGCCGGACGGCATACGCTTGCCGGCAGACTTTTCAGCCGTGAAGTCGGCCTCGGTCGTGCCGCAGACGAAGCGCAGGCCGGCTTCTTTAGCGGTCTTGGCAATATCGGCCACGGTGCCGTCAGCGGCTGCGCCGACACCCCAGACCAGCGCGAGAGCGGCGGGGACTTCTTCAGCCTTGCCGTCCTTGAAGTAATACTTGCCCTCGGTGATGTCCTTGTAGGTGGGGGCATACTTGGTGTACGGGCCGTCGTCGCAGACGAAGGAAAGGCTGTCGCCGTCGGCGAAGGTGACATCCGCGTCGGTCAGCAGCGCGTCGAGCGTGACGAATTCAGTCACGACGACATCCTGTTCGCCCTTCTTGAAGTACTGATAGCCGTAGCTGTCAGCCTTCGTTTCCGCAAGTTTCTTGAGTTCTTCGGCGGTGTAACTCTTCGCAAGCGTCTTTTCGCCGTCCTCGCCTGCCTGCGTGTAAACGCTCAGCAGTGCGTCGGCGGCGCTGGCCGTCACGGCAAGACCCGCGAACACCGTCACGAGCATCGTCAGCACGAGCAGCAGGGATACAAATTTCTTCATAGTGAGGTTCTTCCTTTCGTGTGGATTCTTTAATATTTCGAATATTTCAAAAAGCATTATGCTTTTTGAAGCAGATTGGAGAGCAGGCGCAGCATTCGCGCAAGTTCCGCGCGCGTTGCAGCTTCCTGCGGTGCGGCCAGACAGGCAGGGAAACGGTCGAGAATCGAGGCAGCATACGCGGCCTGCACATCGGCCTGCGCCCATGCGCTGCATTCTGCGACATAGACGGGCGCTGTGTCAGCCGGGATGGAAATGCCACGCATCCGGGCGAATCGAACCAGCAGTGCGGCAGCCTGCTCCTTTGTGACAGGAGTATCCGGGGAGAACGTGCCCGCGCCGGTTCCGGCAACAATGCCGTTCTGCGCGCCCCAGACGGCGGCCTGCCGGTACCAGCCTGCTTTCAGGTCGGTAAAGCCGCCATTTCCCTGCGCGGCAGGACTTCCTGCCATGCGCCAGAGAACGGTGACGAGCATGGCGCGGGTCATGGGCTTGTCCGGAGAGAACGCCTGATTCCCAGTTCCGGTCATCAGTCCTGCGGCCGTGCAGAACAAAACATCCTGCTGGCAGACAGCTTCGGTCTTGACATCTGCAAAGCCGGAAGCAGCCAGCAGCGTCACGCCGGACTGCTGCGAAACCGTCTCGAACGCGTCAAGCCCGGCGGTCTGCGAAACGGTCTTCGCGCTGTTGCCGCTGTGGCCGGAGGCGTAGAGACTGCAGTCCGCAATGGATACGCTGCCAAGCAACGCATGGACGGACTTTTCCGCCTCCACACGCAGGGTGCAGCCGGTCATAGCGATGGTGTCTGCTGACAAAACGGCGACATTATCGCTGTCTGTCCGGCCGAAGAAGGTCGCGTTCGTCATGGTCAGGTCTGCGCCGTTTGCGCAGAATGCGCCGCCGTCGAAGCCAAGCTTATCAGATTTGAATACGGAGATCAAGCAGTTTCCGATGGAAATTTTGCTCGTTTCCGCGCCCATAAAAGCTGCGTTGTTGACCAGTGCCTGCAATTTGAGACTGCCGGAGCCGCAGATCGTCAGATCGCCGCCGCTGATCACGGTCGGGCAGGCGTTTCCGGACGCGTCAGCGCAGCCAATCAGCCGGTTTTCACCCAGAAGCGTGAGCGTATTGCCACCCGCGAGAGACAAAAGCGTCTTGTCGCCCGTGATGCGCACATCCTGCAGCGTCAGCTTCGTGCCCATTCCCACTGTGAGTGTGAGATTGTCGAATTCTTCGCTGCGGGAGTCAAGGCCGATCAGCGTCACATCAAGGCTGTCCGCAATGCGGATCTCGCCGCTGGGGAAGTCTCCGTTTCCTCCGGCTTCGGCAGATCGAACGTGCCGGAGGCGGCTTCTCCGCCGGGCTCCGTGCCGTTTCCTGCTGTGCTGCCTGTGCCGGATGCGCCGCCGGAGCCGACATGGACATTGACGCTTACGCTGGATTCCCCGAACGAGGCGGTGATGACTGCGTTGCCCTCCGCGTTCACATGCAGCTTGCCGTACTGGTCAACCGAAACAACAGACGGGTCGCTGGACGCATATTGAAGGTTCGCCTGCACATAATCGGTCAGTGCGTCGTCCTCCGCGTCGGCGGTCACATGCAGGGCATGGTCGCTGCCAACAATGAGATCGAGATTGTCTTCCTCACTGGACAGAACCGGTGTGCCGGAGAAGGTCACAAGGATTTTATAGACATATTTGGCCGCGGAACTGGTTGCGGCCTCCTCCGGGCTGGCTTGCCCGAAAAAGAGGTGAAACCGGTTTCCTGTCGAAAACAGGCTTTCGTCTACATAGCTTTCAAAGTCAAAGCCGGATGTGTCCCACTCGGTATAGTCCTCAAGCGCCAGCATCGGTTCGACCTGATAGGCGCCGACCCATAAATCGTCGCCGCCGTCCCATGCGTAGAGTTCGCCTGTTTCCGGGTCTGCGGCAAGATTCGGGAAGTAATAGCGCGGCTGGTCCAGCAGGGCATATTTCGTGAACGAGCGGTACGCGCCGTTGGAGTGGTCCTTCGTGAAAAAGTCAATGGAGGCGATGGAATTCACATCGACGCCCGCGTAATCCAGCAGATCGCGGATGTAAAACCCGCGTGCGTAGACCAGATATGTCCGGCCGCTGCCGTTGGAATAGGAATAGAATTCCTCGTGCGTGTCGAGCGCGCCGCCGTACCAGTCGTCAAGTTCCTGCCATGTAAATTTTGCTTTTTCGACGAATTCATCCTCTGCCCAGCCAAAATAGCCGATGCAAACGGAAATGCTATCCGTCACCGAATCGGCCAGCGCTGGAAGCGCCAGCGCCGCGCACAGCAGAACCAGCAGAACGCCCCGTGTCAGAAGCTTTTTCATGGCGTACCCTTCAGCGTAGAGTTTGCGAGCATGGCTCGCGCCTCGTCCGCGCTCAGATCGTAAGACCAGAGCAGCCTGAATATTTCCTGTGTCTTTTCTACCATATCATAGGCATAATACTGCGGATACAGAAGATTTCCCAGCCACCATACGCCCAGCAGCATATTAAGACTCGGGGGATTGGAAAGCCAGTTGTAGGGCATGGATGGAATCTCGTAATACCGTCCGGCTTCGATCGCGCGCAGCGGCTGCCACGCCTCGTCGTCTGCCGCAGTCGAGTAAGTGCTGCCTGCTGTAAATAAAATCACGTCCGGGTCAAAGCGGTAAAGCTGTTCGAGATTGATGGGATTGCCGCCGCCCTTATTGCTGACGTCTTCGACCACGGCGGCATTTTCAATGCCCATGAGGTCGAGCACCTGCGCCTGAATGGAGCCCTTTGCGTTCGTATTGAGCCCGGACGAGCCGGACGTGTACAGGACAGAAATACGCTCCGCATCCTGAATTTTCAAGGCATTTTCCTTCGCCATCGAGACGGTTTCTTCGACGAACGCCGCTAGTTCTTCGCCGCGCGCTTCTTTTCCGCTCAGAATGTTCCCGAGCGTTCGGTACGCTTCGGCCATATGCGGAAGATCTGCTTCGATGAAGATCACGGGCATGCCGATCTGCCTTTGCAGCGCGTCCAGATCGGCGGCCATGTTGTCCTTTTTATCGCCCAGATCAATCACGATCTGCGCACCGGAGGTCAGAATGGATTCCAGATTCAGCGTCGATTTGCTGCCATACATCTGGCCGGTCGTCGGCAGATCAATCAGGCGCGGGTCGAGATATTTATACTGGCTCGAAGACGGCGTTGCGCTGATGGTCGTCATGTATTCGGGCGCAATGGTCGCCAGAAACATCGACGCGACTGCACCGCTCGGGGCCACGCGCGTGAGCGTTTCGGGAATATCGACCGTCCGACCGAGAGAGTCCGTAAAGGATACAGTCGGCTCTGCCGGTTCCGTCTGCCGCTCAGACGCGCAGCCGGACAGGCTCCCGCACACGAGCGTCAGCGCCAGCAGAAGCGCAAGAAATTTTTTATATCGCATGGTTATCCTCCGAAGAAAATAGCGTTTGGGAAAGCAGTACCAGCAGGAGCTGCTTCTGCTCGCATTATACCAGCAGCCGAATGGGATTGCAATGGAGCGTTTCGTAATTTCAAACAAAAAATGATAAAATTCCGCATTGCCGAACGCACAGGACCCCGCCGGGCGGCGAATGCCCGGCGGGGTCCTGCGAATGTGCGGTGCGGATGCGGAGAGGAGATGTCAGAAATGTCAGAAAGGATGACGAGGAATTGGAACGAACAAGTGCCGCATGCCTCCGCGCATTCCGCTGTCCGTTTCAGCAAACTCATCATACCATCCTAAAGCCATGGATGCAAGCTAATGTTTCGATATAACTGAATATATATACGACGATATCGAAATAATGCGAGGCGCTCAAAGCGAAGACTCAGGAGGGTGCGTCCGAGTCATCTGTCTCGTCATTGTGTGTCCGCTTGTTTCCGGACAGCAGCAGAACGAGCAGCAGCGCCAGCAGCATCGGCAGCGCCACGACGGGCGCGACGAGCAGCGGCTCGATCTGGATGCCGTCGGAGACGAGCCGGACGGCCGCTTCCTCCTGCTCGGTTTCAACGCGGTGGCCGCGCACCAGAAGCCGGTGGGAGTTGATGCCGTAGGGCGTGCAAGTGACAAGCGTACACAGGTCTTTTCCGGACTCAATCTGCAAGGCAGTGACGTCCTCCGGCTCGACGATCAGGATGCGGTCAACCTCGTAGGTCAAAACCTCGTCGAGCACGCGGATGATGAACGTATCGCCTTCGACAATCTGATCGAGATTGGTAAACAGCTTTGCGCTGGGCAGTCCGCGATGGCCGGAGAGGACGCAGTGTGTGCTTTCGCCGCCGACCGGGAGACTTGTCCAGTCCAGATGTCCGACCGCGATTTGCAAAACGGAATCGCTGGTGCCGTGGTAGATCGGCAAAGAGACGTTGATGGACGGAATCTCGATATAGCCCATGATGCCGGTGCCGCTGATGTCCAGCAGACTCTCATACTGCGCCTGCTGCTCCTCGGTCAGGAAAAAGCCGTTTTCCCGCGTCAGCAGCGACCGGTTATAGTCCTCCGCCGCCGCCAGCAGCTCGTCATAGGCGTCCTGGTCCAGCGCCTGCACGTTTTGCGTGTAATCCGCCACAGCCTTCGAGGTGGCGGGCGTTCCAGTAGTCGCTGACGGTCGGATACAGAAGCAGGGACACGCCTGCAAGCAGCACGAGGATCAACGCAATCGTGGACAGATGTTTTTTCATTTGCAGGCTTCTCCTTGATGCTGTGAGCGGTGCGCGGCCGAGGCCGCGCACCTGTTTCCTATAAGCTGGGATGATTAGCCTTCAGTCTTGCCCATGCGCTTTTTGGTCACGAGCAGAATCACAGCGCCGACAGCCAGCAGACTGCCGACAATGTAGAAGATCGTCGTGCCGATGCCGCCGGTAGAGGGCAGTTCCGTGCCGGTCTGGTTTTCAACCTTGACATCGCCCGTAGAGGTTTTGTTATAGGTCACGGTAGCCGTACCGGCATCAGTCGTCTGATCGATCGATGCAGTGATAACAATCTCGATCGGCTCTTTCAGCATGTTGTAGCCTGCGGGAGCCTTGATCTCTTCCAGATAGTAAGTACCGGCATCCAGACCGCTGATCGTGAACGTACCGTTTTCAGGAGTGGTAAAGACAGTCGCCTTGGAGGTCAGATTGGAGTCATAGGTGTTCTTCGTCCAGCCGGTGACCTTGTTGCTGCTGTCAGCAACGACGTATTCCTTCGTTGTACCTTTGAGTCTGTACAGAACAAACTGTGCGTCCTTCAGATTGACCTCTTCGTTGTTCTTCTTGGTGAACTTGATGACCTTCATTTCCCAAACATAAGTGCGGGTTGTGGACTTTTCAGTGCTATGGGTGTTATCATAGTCCAGCCATGTGTCGTTGGGGTTGCCGGTACTGGCAATCACGGCCTGATTGTTGACCGTTGCGGAGTATTCCACAGTCACAACGTCGTTCGGCTTCAAAACGCTGGCATTGTCTGCATCATGGAATCGGAGTTCAAACGTGCAGCCGTCGGTGAGGCCGGAGGTAACGAGATCGTAGTTTGCAGCGGCAAAGGTCTCGCCGTTGACCTTGACGGTCACGCTGGCCGGATCGAAGGTCAGACCTGCGCTCATCTTATCGTGCAGGATATAGGCGACCGGGTTGCCGTCCGTAACGGTGATGGTGGTCTTAAAATTGACGGTGTCGCCGATGTTGGCGTCGTTGGTCTTGCCGTAGACACCGTTTTCTTCGACTTCCTTATCAACAGTCGGCTTGCCGTTCTTTTCCTTGATGGTCACGTTCGGCATGGTGGTATCCAGCGAGCACAGCGCGCCCAGATCGGACTGAACCAGATAGTAGCCAAGCGGCAGGTTTGTAAATTCGACAATGCTGCCTGTGGCCTTCTGCTGGCCATCGTTAGCAATACCATTTGCTTTAGCGTACGCAATCGCAGCTGCGGCAAAGTCAGCGGCATTTGCGCCGTCTTTCCATGTCACATAGCCCATGTCATCAATCGTGACATAGTTCAGGCCTGCTGCTCCGGTTACGAAGAAGTTTGCCCATTTTGCGCTGACCTTGTAGTTGATTGCAGAGTAGTCTGTGTTGTGGCTGTCCAGATCGAAAATGCGGTACAGGGTGTAGGTTTTGTTGACAACCGCATTATCGACCTTAATGCTACCGTTGGTGTCAACTGCGAATGCCGAAATGCTCAGCGCCAGCACGAGCACAACGGCCAGCAGCAGAGCCAGGGTTCTTTTGATGTATTTCATTTGTTTTTGTTCTTCCTTTCTTGCTTTTTGTTTTTTATGATCCTGATAAACAGAAACGCGGTTTGTCCGCCATATGACCTCAGTGGGCATCCCTCCTCTTTCTAAGACAGATGCCTGCGAGCGCTGCGCCGCAGAGCAGCAGCAGTCCGGCGGTCATAAACCAGCCTGTGCCGCCTCCGCCCGTGGAGGGCAGGGCATAGCCGGCTGAGTTGACGGCAGTGATGAGAATATTCTCCGTAAGGCGGAACGTGCAGGAGCCGTTGTCCGAGTCCAGCGTCGTTCCGCCGGTCTGGAACGCGACGGCAAAGCCGTCATGGTTTTCCTCCGTGATCGTGACCTCGGAGCCATAGGGAAGCGTGAGTGTTTGCTGGTCGCCGCCCCGCAGCTGCACGGTCTCCTGAAGTGTGCTCCCGTCCGGTGTGGTGTAGGTGACGGTGAAGGAGAATTTTGTGGTAACGGTACTGTGGAGCAGCTGCTTTTCCAGCGTCAGGTCAACATCCTCATGCTGGTTTTTGATTTTCAGCAGAGCGCCCTTTCCGTCAACTTCGACAAAAACGTTCGGCTTTGTCACGATCACGGTTCCGTCCGCATTGACCTTGAGGGAGATCTCGCCGAGCGAATCCCGGAAGCCCGCTGGGACTTTCGTTTCTGTCAGCGTGTAGCAGCCGGGCAGCAGGCCGGTCACAGTCAGTTCGCCGGTTGCGCTGACCTCCAGATCCTGCGTCGCGGCGGGCGACTGCACTGGATCGACCGGAACGAGCAGCCACTTCTGTGCAGGAGAGTCGTTGTCGGCCCAGCCCTGAATTTTCTGACCCTCGGTGAACGATGCTTGACTCAGGTCAAACACGATATTGCTTTCGTGCAGAACGGCCACGCGCGGCTTGATCTTGAACGTGCCGTCCTTGTTGACGGACAGATACCACTTCTGGTTGTCGTGCGTTGTCGGCGTGCTGGCGTTTTCCCAGAAATGAATCAGCGTGCCGTTGTCCAGCTTACCGCTGTCCAGATCGAGCCATTTGCCGTTCGCAGCGCTCTGGAAGCTATAAGAACCGTCCGTTTGCTGGTAGACGCGAACCTTTTGCGTATCTGCGCCGGTTTTCTTTTGCAGCTGCGCGTCGAAGGTCGAAAGCGAGGTGTTCTGGCCGACGACATAATTCTGGTCGCCGGCAGCGGCGATGTAATAAAGCTGCGTTGTGTCGATCACATCTGCGGCGCTGGTGACGGCAGAGTAACTGCCGTCGCCATTTTTGACGACATTGATCGTGTCTCCGTCCGCGTTCTGGAGGCGGAAGACTGCGCCCGAGAGGGGATTGCCGTCTTGATCCAGCTTTTGCAGCCGCAGCGGGACAGTTCCGCGTGTGTTGGTGAACACGACCTCGTTCAGCGTATCCTTGACAATGATGCCTGTGGCGTTTGCACCTGCGCTGACGACGCCGTTGACCGTGTGCGTCGTGGTATAGCCGGCGGCGCTGTCTTCGACGATGGCGTAGCTTGTGCCGACCGGCAGGTTCAGAATTTCCAGATGCTCTCCGGCCTTCAGCTGGAAGCTGCCGCCGGAATGGAGATTAAACTGATCAATTCTGACGCCGTTTGCGTTATAGCGATAGCAGGTATGATCGTCCGTGAGCGCGCTGCCGTCTGAGCTGGTAAAGACGGCGTGGAACGTGAACGCCTGCTCCGGGTCAGCCTCGCCGGAGACCTCCTTGTAGACCATCAGGCCGCCCGTCGTCTGCTTGATGTTGATGCCGGAGACGGACGGGAGCGTGAAGTTCATGTAGCAGGTGGAGCCGGACGCGCCGCGCTCGGTATAGAAGACCGTCAGTGTGTGCTTCTCGGTTTCTGTCCGGCCTTCCTGACTCAGATAGTCCCACAGATCGACGTATTCGCCGACCGAGGAATGGACGCCGCCGATGTCGCAGACGAGCGTATTGTCCAAAAAGACCCACATATCGTCGTCGCCGAAGAACGTGTATTCCAGCGGCCCGATATAGTCCGGCGTCAGCGTGAATTCGACGGCATACTGCATGCCGAAGAAGGAGTTGTGCGCCTGCCCGTCGTCGCTGCCCGGAAGCGCTGTGGATTCATCTGTCCAGTTTGATCCGTTGACACCGTCATCACTTTTGAAACCCTGATAATAGATCGGATTACTGTAACTGCCGAAGAGCGGGTCTTTCTTTTCTTTCGCCGCGTCCAGCGGCCAGAAGTCGTTTGTGTAAATATGCGTGTGCGTCGTACTGGCGCTGGGCGACGGATTGAAGAACTTGTCCAGCCGGTCGATGGAGCCAAGCCCTGCGACGCTGGCCGCGGTGAGCGTATGGGTATCGCCCACCTGCTGGAACGTCAGACTGCTGCCGGAATAGGTGTGCTTGCCGTTGGCGTCGCCGTCGTTGAAGAGCTTCGGCGCAACGACCCAGTCGTCATAAACGATCTTGCCGTCCTGCAGTCCCTTTACCAGACCGAAGGTACAGCCGAAATGCGCTGGTACGCCGCTGTGGCGGTTCAGATAGATGTTGTCAAATTTGTAGTTGCCCATACCGGTGCCGCAGTTCGCGTTGCCGAAGGCCAGCACATCACAGTACGAATCCCATTTTCGCTGACCGTTCGTGCTGGTTCCGTAGTTCCCCTGCGAATTGATGCCCGTGATGCCGGTTGACCACTTTCCGGCGCCGTTCGTTCCGCTGGAAATGTCATAGTCATAGAACGCGGCGGGGGTGGTGAAGTTGTCCTGCACCGCATCGTAGACCAGCCGGAGCACAGTCTGCTTTCCGGGCTTGATATAAATGAGGCTCGGATCCTGCGCGGCGGCAGCCTGCCGGTTGGTGAAGCGGATGGAGTCGGAGTAGGTGTAAACATCCCAGTCGTCCGCGCTGGTACTGGCGCCGTCCCGGCCGTCCTTCAGCACCCAGATCTCCTTGATCTGATAGTGCTCGTTGTCCATCAGCTTGTCAACATATTTCGGCTCCGGCGCGCTGACATATTCAAAGGTATTGTCGGCGTACATCCGCGTCAGTTCCGGCGTAGTCGCAACGACATATTCCTGCGTTGCGTTTCCGGCATTCTTGCTTGTCAGCGTCCCGGCCTCTGTCAGGTGAAGCTCCCTTGTGGGGTTCGTTGTGCCGTTGGTTGGGAGCTTTTGACCGCTTGTGTCAAAAATGGTCAGCGCAGCGTGTCCCTCTGAGGCGAAGCGCGGAATTTCCGCGTAATACTGCACCGTGAATTCCGGATTCGCCGACGAGGCCAGCAGAACGAGCGTCCCATCCTGTACGCTGACCGTCAGCACGGGCACAGACTCGCCCGGCGCGACCGTTACGCTTTCGACCTCCTGCAGACCTGCATCCTCGTCCGTCTGCATGACGGACACTGTCACGCCCGTGTCGGCATCCAGTATATCTTCGTCCGCCTGTTCAAACAGGGAAGACAGAGCGGCGCTCTTGACCAGAACCTCCGCCGTCAGCGTCATTTCGCTGGTATCGACCGGCGTTTCAGCCTGTGTCAGTCCGATCTGCCGGACGATCCACTGCTCCGCGCCGCTCGATGCGGACGCAGACAGAAGCGTGCTGTCTGCGTCCACCGTCTGCACGGCAAGCGCTGTACCCTCCGGCAGCGGCTGGGGGCTTTCGACTGTGACGCGCAGATGCAGCTGTGCATCATCATAGCTGAAGTCCTGCTTGGCCGGTTCTTGCGGGAGATAGCAGGAATCCGTATGCGTATGCTCCGGAAGCGTGCAGAGAAGCGTTCCGTCCGCATCATAGCAGCTTTCCGTATGTGTATGCTCGTTCAGACCACATAGCGGCGTTTGCTCTTCCAACTGCTCGTAGCAGTCCGCCGTGTGCGTATGCTGCGGCAGCGGACAGATCAAAAGCCCATCTTCGCTGTAGCAGTCCGGGCCGTGCGTGTGTGCTTCCAACCCGCAGATGGGCTGCGGGCCAGGATCCGGTTCGTCAGGGGTGTCCGGTTCATCCGGGGTATCCGGCGCGCTGACGGGCAGGACGCCGTAGCCGAGGATCGAGGCGTCGTCCAGGGCATAGGTTTTTCTGACGACGCAGCCGCCAACATTGCCCTCCGCAGTTGTGATCGCTTCGGGCTGTGCGTCTGTGATGATGCCGACATGGTCGGCAAGGCGGTCGCCGTCTCGATCAAAGAAGACAAGGTCGCCCGTCCTTGGAGCCATCGTTCCGGCGGTGGCATAGAGTCCCGCGGCCGTCAGCTGCTCTGTCCAGTAGATGCAGCCGGAGGCATAGGGGAAGACGGACTGCTCGACGCCTGCATAGTGCAGACAGAAAGAGGCGAACATGGCGCACCATTCGCCATATGGATCGCCGAACCACGCGCCGTAGCGCGTATAGCCGTGAATCCCGCCGTTTTCATCCACGGCATAGTTGCGGCTGCTCTGCGCGTAGCCAAGCTGGCTGTTTGCGACTGCCGCGACATTTGCAGCCAAATCGTCCGTGAGATCCTGCGGGATTGTCCGCTCCCATACGGCGGGGGACTCCAGGTCGGCTTCGGGGTCTGAATAGCAGGCAAGACTGTGCTGATGCTCCTCCAGTTCGCAGATAAGCAGATCTTCATAGCAGGCATCGGTATGCTCGTGCTGCGCCGGGGCTTCTTCGTCCGCGCCCTCTTCCTGTCCGCAGATGAGCACCCAACTTGTGCGGTAACAGTCGGCCGTATGCTGGTGCCCGAGGTTCTCCTCCAGACCGCAGACGATATTGCCCGCTTCGTCAAAGCAGTCCGCCGTGTGCAGGTGGGCACCCTCGCCCTCTGCAAGTTCGCAGACCAGAATGGCCTCCTCCTGATAACATGCGTCCGTGTGGACGTGTTCCGGCTGCTCCGGCGTGTCTTCATCCGGCGCATCCTGTCCGCAGACCAGCACGCGCGCATAGCAGCTTTCAGGATCGTGGATATGCTCTTCCTTTCCGCAGAACGGCTGCTGCGACATTGTAACCGCTGGAAGGATCAGCGCATAGGTCGTGCAGAACACGACGATGCAGGAGAGCGCCGTCACGACGCGGCGCCATTTTTTCTTTTGGAGATGTGTTTTCAGATAGTTGATTGCCCGAACCGGCAGATGTCTCCGCATGCCGATACCTCATCTCTTTCCGCTTCTGTGCGTGTTTTGTTACATTAGTTACATTATCAATATACAGGGCCGAATACGTTGAGCGGCCAGATCCGGAAAATGACCTTGCCGACGATCTGCTCCGTCGAGACGCAGCCGACCGTCGTGTTCCGAGAATCAACGGATACGTCGCGGTTGTCGCCCATCAGGAAATATCGCTCGTCCGGCACCTGATACGGCAGTTCGATGTTGGTTTGGCCGTAAGCCTTTTCCATAAGATACGGTTCGTCCAGCAGCGACCCGTCAACGAAAACGTTCCCATTTTCGTCGATGTCAACCCACTGCCCGGGGCCTGCGATATACCGCTTGATGAGAAGCTTGTTTCCGTGATAGAACGCGGCGATATCGCCTGGCTCAAAGCGTGAACTTTTGATACTGACAACGATTTGGCCATCCTGCAGCGTCGGTGACATGGAACTGCCGTAAATGCGCAGCACCGGCATCCAGAGCGTAGCGATCAGCACCGCCAGCGCTGCGACGACGACCAGAATTGAAACCGTACTTCTGAGCGTCCGGCTATATTTGCTTTTATATCGCAGCCGCCTGCGTTCCGTCGCAAGCTGCTCTGCGGTCGGCAGGTCAACAGGCCTGCTTGTGCGCTTTCCCATGATTTCTCTGTTCCTTTTGTAAGATGCGGTTTTGTTCGGCGTGCGTCCGGGACTTGGCATATATGTCCCGGCGCGCCCTCATGAAAGTAAATGCCTCTTTGCGGACTATAATAATAGCAGTTTTTCCCGTAAATTTCAACCCTTTTCGACATTTTTGCCGATAATTATATGGATTTTCCTTGCTGATAGGAAAAGAAATCCAGACGGCCGCCGGATGGAATATCTGCCGTTTTCTCTGGCCGCGGGTCTGCAAAATAGAAAGGAATTGACGCTTGCGAACGTTTGTTTTCTATGGTATAATACCTTTTAAGACTGTCTCTTGGAATTTGATTGACAGAAAGGAATGAGAGCCATTCATGAAGGATATCCTACCCTATCTGAAGCCGTACCGCAGGCGCATTGCACTGGCGATGCTGCTGG
>ENA-OROK01001761-OROK01001761.1-human-gut-metagenome-genome-assembly--contig:-NODE-1761-length-20167-cov-4.460621_pt1 | contig 20167 bp, 18 predicted proteins | sample MGYA00242127_ERZ509046 | MGnify/ENA primary metagenome ERZ509046 (study PRJEB26280, sample SAMEA2338728) | human gut metagenome | biome: human gut; feature: human-associated habitat; material: faeces... | reverse complement strand
TAGGGAAACAGCTGGTCTGCCGCATGCATATCAATCGTGCCCTCGGAGTTGATTTCCTGCTTCATGACATCAATACCCATGGACGCTACTTTTTCTGATGACAGTCCTTTTCTTCCCAGGGCATCTACTCCGAAGACTGTATTTTCATACTCAGTGTACAAAAACAGTCCTGCTCCGTCAGAAATACCATTGCTGCTCTGGATCACATCAGCACCGGATACGGTTTTCAGCCGTTCTCCGATCTTATACGGCAGATTCTGAATGTAACAGATGCCGCCTTCATTAAGAAGCTCCCCGCGGCAGCTCAGATCAATGGATTTGAGCGGTCCTGGAGATAGGGAGATGTCGACCATTCCTCCTCCCTGAGGATGAAAGCCTCTTGCAAAATCATTCAATGTAATATTATAGCCCATTCTCTCCAGAAATGGAAAAATAACGTATTCACAGTAATCTATGGAAGGAGAGTAGTACACATTCGTACCGCCGTAAACCTTGAGATGCATGTGCGGTTTTTTCAACACGGCCAGCATACATGCCTGAAGTACAAGCGGTATGCTGCCTGCCGTCCCTACATCTATTGTATAATCCTGAAGTTCTGAATCACCTGGAGAATATCTCAATTCTTCTGATCCGGTGAATGCCCCCTCTAATTCTCCCCCGCAGATGGAAGCTATGGCTGAAACTGCGGCGACATGCTGCGGCCTCAGTCCTTTCTTGCTGCGGTTGGCACGGATATTTGTGATTGTAATTTCCTCATCCAGCAGAGCAGAAAAGGCCATCGAGGTACGGACAATTTGTCCTCCTCCTTCTCCCATCGATCCATCAATAGTTAACATTTGTGAATGAGTGTATGTAAAGATAGTATTACAACCCTTTCAATAGATTATCTAATATACAATTGATTAAGACAGACACTATGCGTCTATGTGTACAATCTCTGAGAAACTTGACCAATCCTATTGCACATCTTTTTCAAATGAGTTTTAACAGACATGAATGAGTAATTAGTCGATGTAACGCATTCATAGCGTATATCTAGGCATTGATCCATTATACAAGTATGTAATGAATGAAGATGTTTACATTCCTACATTTACACCTGATGAATTTTATGCATTGATACACGGACGACTGGAAAAAGATTCAGAAGATTCATTCATACTCTCAGCAATAAGATATGGAGACTTATTGAAACATGAGATTACTGAAATTGCAGATGATGCGGTAATAATTTTCTTTGAGTACACATATGGTTCTAAGAATGTCTGCTTCAGGCGTCAATTCAAGAGAGGAGTGGATTTTAATAGTAATATCCTTGATCTTACTCACAGATATGTATCTATAAGTGAATTTAATAAAATTTTATTACTCAAAGAACATGAAACACTGGAGATGCATGCTGATTTTGCATACTTTGAATGTCCAGTCATATTAAGACATTGTACAATTAGTTGCAGCGACTTTGAGTATGCCATATTTAAAAGAGCGTTTGAAGCACAGGAATGTACGTTCCTGGAAAGAGCTGATTTTACTAACTCTGTGTTTTTGAAAGGTGCTGAATTCACAGGTTCTAAATTTTTGGAAAATGGAAATTTTCGCAGATCTATTTTTTCGTGGAACACATATTTTACAAACTCAGAATTTTCTAAAAATGCCGACTTTACAAGTTCCAGATTTCTAGGTGACAGTAATTTCACAGGTTCTAAAATCACAGGAAATGCTAAATTTATTCAATCAGAGTTTGCAGGAAATACAGAGTTTATAGATGCAAGATTCTCTGGCCACATAAATTATCATTGGTCTAAATTCCTTAAAAACGCCGATTTTACAAATTCTGAATTTCTGGGAGAGTGTAGTTTCACAGGTACAGAATTTTCCGGCTACGCCAGTTTCTTCTACTCCAGATTCTCAGAAGATGTCAAATTTGAAGCACCGATGTTCTCAGGAGATGTGAGTTTTTTTCGATCAGAGTTTCTAAAGAACTGTGATTTTATAAGTTCTAGATTTTTAGGAGAAGTCAAATTCACACAGTCTATATTTTCAGCCTTGGCTGACTTTACAAATTCAGAGTATGGCAGGAGAGCAAATTTTCGATATTGCAAATTTAAAGGAGATGCCAGATTTACAGAATCTAACTTCAGAGGAGACTGTGAATTCATAAGATCCGAATTTGCGAATCTTGCAGACTTCAGCAGCTCTAAGATCATAAACGCCAACATTGAATTGCCAGAGCCGACTGATTCGAAACAAAACGGCAATAATTTATGTTTTAAAAACTGCACATTCGAACAGATATCACGAATTAAGGGATACGGCACTATCGATATTACTGCAGCTAAGATTATCGGAAAATTGTATCTGGACTGGGATTATCTTAATGCAAAACAAAACAAGAAAGATATGTTTTTCAGAAAGGAAAAATGCGGCTGCAGATTAGAGAACAGGTCTTCAGGAGTCTTTCAGATACTGAAAGAAAATTATCGTCAGCTTGGGCAGTATGACTGGGAGGATGAAGCATATGTGGAGTATAAACGAGAAAAAGTAAGAGAAAAACATATAGAGCGTTGTAAAGAACATCCACGATATGCCAGATTTATACAAAAGGTAAGAAGAAATAATGAACGTCCGTACAGACCGTTGCCGTCTTTATTAGATTTAGTGGGAGAATATGGAACTAATCCGAAATTAGTTGTCTGTTGGATGCTTATTGTACCATTAATATTCGCAGGAGTTTATTATATAATGATGCAGTATGGGTCGGGAATAGAACTGGGAAATGACGGCCCGACTAATCCAGTACATAATGTTGCAAATGCCCTCTACCTGAGCAGCATTACATTCCTGACTATCGGATTCAGCGATATGTATCCGATTGAAGCAGTTCCAAGGCTATTCGTGATAGTTGAAGGATTTCTCGGCCTTTTCTTAATGGCGTATTTGACCATTTCATTCACAAGGAAAACTCTCAGATGACAACTCTGGAAAATTAAAAGACACTATTCCATTAGAAAATAGAGGAATAATCAATAACTGTGAGTTCAAGCTCACAGTCTAAATAACTAGTTCTGATGAGTCGTTACTAAATATTGTATGGATGTGTGTTATTATCTCGAAGGAACATTACAACATACACCGTTTGTTACAATAAATTAAAACTAAAATGGATGTACACGTCACTAGAATTATTGAAAAAATCCCAAGAGCCTCGCTTTCAATTATTGCAGAAGAGATTAGTGGTATGGTTGTTAAAAATACCAAGCCGACCAACCTTGTTACTTTCTTTAAGTCATACTTTGACTTTTCTGAGTCGTCCATTGTGTTGAATCCGGCAATTGCCCAAGTTCCTTTTCCACACAAAAATATGACACTGATTACGATCATGGCCAGTAAAAAAATCCAAGGTATATATTCAGACCCATTTGGAGATACGAGGGCAAAGATCAAAATTGCAATAATTAAAAAAGGAGATATTACTGCAAGAGCAGCTAACTTTGAACTATCGTCCATTCAAAACCTCCATAAACATGATGAGATTAATTCAGTACCTTTGCGATCAGTATATGCATTTGTAGTATAAACTAAAATTCGATAAAGATGTTCGCGACTATCAAGGTTGCAGTCAATAAAAACATCATATTCTTTCTATGACAGGAATTTCAATCTCAAATGTTGGATCGTACATATCAAAGCATAATTAACATTCTCGATGAACTGACTGCTCACATACAGTGCATAGACGAGTGTCAAACAATATTTACTCAGATTGTTTAAATCAACCATCTCATCTGCGTTCACTACAGACAAAAAAACCATCTCATATTCTCAGTGGAACATTGCAGATCAAGATTATTCATAAAGTGCGAGCACCGGGATTCGAACCCGGGCTTCAAGCTTGGGAAGCTTAAGTCATAACCGCTAGACTATGCTCGCATTAAAATATTAAAAAAGAGAGATGGATTACTTTACCATCTCTAACTGACTTATGATATTCCAAATCAGCGTGCGACCGTGTAATGGAATGTTGGGGTCATTTGCCAGTTCATCTAAAATAAAGATCGCGCTCGCGGCTTTGACATCCAAAGCTTCGTCTTGTTTAAGAAGTTTATCTTTAGCATCGTTTGCCCCGCGTCTGATGTTACGCGGCACAGAAGTATCGTCTGCCAATTGATCGAGCACATCGATAATCTGCTTTAAATTCGAATTGTCTGCCATAATTACACCCCACTTAAAGTATTTTTAAAATGTTTGGTTCAGAGTTCATCCTCGAAGAATGATTCTCCGCTTCTCTTAAAGGTAGTGACCACCATTGATGTGTTGGTCTCTTTTACTCCGGGTATCCCGTCAGTTTCAATCAGGAAGGACTTTAACTCTTTATACGTGTTAAAGCGGACCATCGCCATAATATCCGTTTCGCCTGTGAGAATGTAAACATCATCAACAGAACTGTTCTTAGATATTGCTTCGGCTATTAAATCTACATCTTTGGTTTCCACTTTTACGCTGATCATTGCTGTGACCTGGTCATCCCCATAGTATGAGGAGATTATCGAGTCATAATCTGATCCATCTTTACTGCTGCGCATATAGACACCCCTGAGTTCTTAGCTACACGGGTCTCATGCGTTTTCAAATTCTTCCTGAAGATCGATAATTACCTGCTCTAAAACTTCTTCAAGTGAAGAGCTACGGTATTCGCGGAGACCGCCGATATCACTTTGAACTCTGGCTATGTAGTCATTGTTATCCTTTATAAACTCAACGTTGCAAAGGCTCTCTTCCACCATAACACCTCTCAACAAAATTTTAGTCTGATTGGTGCAAACAAGATTTTATATATATCTCTTTTGTCAAAAATCAACAAACGTAAATACCTTGATTCAGCAAAATGCTTAATCTAATGGCGTGTTTTATACCTTGATCATATGGATGCTCAGATCATCAGCGGAAAGGAAATCTCAGAACAGATTCGTGAAGAATTGAGAAAAAAAGTTGCATATTTGAAAGACCGCGGCATTACTCCCGGTTTAGGAGTGGTGCTTGTAGGGGAAGACCCTGCATCGAAAATATATGTAAATAACAAAATCAAAGCCTGCGAAGATCTGGGACTGAAATCCAAAGCAGTGATTCTCCCAGCGGAAGTGACGGAAGACGAGCTGCTGAAGAAAGTAGATGAATTAAATGCAGACCCGGAAATCCATGCGTTTCTGGTACAGCTTCCGCTGCCGAAGCATATCGATGAGAATAAGGTAATCAACCGCATCGATCCCCACAAAGATGCAGATGCGTTCCATCCATTCAACGTAGGAAGGATGCTTATCGGAGACCCTATCTTCATGCCCGCCACCCCGCACGGCATTCAAGAGATGCTTGTGAGGTCTGGAAACGACCCGGCAGGAAAGCATGTGGTGATTATAGGCCGCAGCAACATTGTCGGAAAACCTGTTGCCGCAATTCTCATGCAGAAAGGAAAAGGCGCCAATGCTACAGTTACTGTATGCCACTCCAGAACAAGCAATCTCCAGGAAATTGTAAAAACCGGGGACATTGTCGTAGCGGCCATAGGATCTCCCAGATTCATCACGAAAGATATGATAAAAGAAGGAGCAGTCGTGATAGATGTCGGAACCAACAGGGTGGAAGATGCCACAGCAAAGAAAGGCTACAGACTGGTGGGAGATGTAGACTTTGAGAACGTGAAAGAAGTAGCATCTGCGATTACACCGGTTCCGGGAGGAGTCGGACCGATGACCATTGTCATGCTGATGAAAAATGCCATCTCAGCAGCATACAAAGCGAATAACTTAGAGATGTAAGGGAAAGTATTAATCAATCAGCAACATTAAGGCGTGTTGGTATGTTACGCGAATGTCCAGAGCACGGCTATTTCAGAGGCGATTTCTGCCAAGTATGCGGAGAAGAAGGAAAATACCTGATGAATGATGAAGAACTGAGCCGCATCAGCAAAGCTATGGCTGGCTCGCTTCGTCACTTCCCTGAAAAATTTGGTCTGGAAATGGACGAACAGGGATTCGTGTCTATCCGCGATTTTGTAGATGCGATGAAGAAAAGTCATCCCAGATACCGCTGGCTCAGACCACATCATATTGTTGCACTGATTGAAACTGATGAGAAAGGAAGGTATCAGATCGTCAACGGGAATATGCGCGCAACATATGGTCACACAATAGATCTGGATCTGAAGCATCCTACCGATGACATTCCGGACGAACTGTATTACCCGACAACCCAGGAAGAAGAAGATATCATTCTGGAAACGGGACTCAAGCCCTCAGATCGTAAGATGGTGCACCTCTCGAGAGCATATGAGGACGCTTTAACAGCAGGCAGGGTCCGCACGGATTCTCCAGTCATACTGAAGGTGGCTGCAGCAGATATGATCAGCGCAGGTATGGAAATTCAGCATGCTGCAAAAACAGTGTTTCTCACCAAAGAAGTACCTCCAGAATACCTGACAGTTGTCAATGACGAATGATACTGCAGCAAAACACGTTATAGCATATTACTGGGACGCATTTGACCCGGTAGTACTGCTTTATAATTCTCAGAATAATTCCATAGATAAGCTTGGATTAACACAGATCAATTTTTCAGCCTCGGAGAACAAAATCTGCACAGGAAAGATGGAAGATGATGAATACATCCCGTGTCCGCAGCAGGTGAAGCTTACTAAGAATACAACATGCATGAAATGCAGCTCTCCTGCCATACCAGTGTTGGAATGCGTTTTTGAACCTAGATGCGAGGGGGAACGGTGCGGCAGTCCTCTTTTCTGCACAAGACCGCACGTTGTGTATCTTGCACTTTACAGCAATCTGATAAAAGTCGGCATGACCTCAGAAAAGAGATTCAAAGAACGCATAACAGAACAGGGAGCTGATGCAGCCGCGGAGATCTTTGTGTGCAGAAACAGATTGGAAGCGAGAACCCTTGAAAAAGAGATTTCAGCAAGATTCAAAATTCCTCAGGAAATAAAGCCAGGAGCATTGATGAAACAATGGGTCACTGCACCATCCATGCCGCAGATGCAGAATGTATACAGCACATATTTACAGAAGATAAGCACCTGGAAAAAACCGCTGAATAAAGATCTGGATGCCTTTGATAAGTATCCCATAACAACAAGACCGAAGTCGCCTCCGAAAATTGTTCACTCTAAAGGAAAGCATACCGGCAGCGTAATGGGGATAAAAGGCAGGTTTTTAGTCTACAGCACACCAAAAGGAGCAAGAGCATTAGACCTTTCTGATTTGGTAGGAAGAACGATTTTCATCAATGCTGATGATGATTCCAGATAGAGAGAAATATTATATACCCAGTAACCGTTTTTACCCCGCTCAACTGAAGTTGATTCTGTGGTGGGATGCACAGAAACTCTAGAGATAGCGTCTCGCCTCCGAGCGGAGGTCAAATGTATTTAAAACAGATCGAGTTGGAAAACTTTAAGTCATTTGGAAAAAAGCTTACTGTTCCACTTCTTGAAGGATATACTGCAGTAACTGGCCCTAACGGGTCCGGCAAATCAAACATATCGGATTCAATATTGTTCGTTTTAGGTCCCAAGAGCTCTAAGGCAATCAGAGCCGGCAAGCTTTCTGACCTGATATTTAACGGCGGAAACAATAAAAATCCTGCTAAATACTGCAAAGTTTCACTTGTTTTTGACAATACAGACCGCACCATCCCCATAGATGAAGACATTGTGCGCCTCACCAGAATGATTAAGATGTCTGCTGACGGCGAAGGCTATACTTCTTATTTTTACGTCAATGACAGAAAATCGTCACTGTCTGAGTTTGACATGCTGCTGTCCAATGCCCGCATAAGCGCCGACGGATATAACCTGGTACAGCAGGGAGATGTTACTAGAATTGTAACCATGTCTAATGTTGAGCGCAGAAGAATTTTAGACAACATTTCCGGCATAGCAAAATTCGATGAGGAGCTGAACAAAGCAAGCGAAGAAAGAGAAGAAGCGAATGCGAACATTGAACGCATCAGCATCATTCTCAACGAGATACTGGCTCAGATGAAGCAGCTGGAAAAAGAGAAGGAAAATGCGCTTAAGTATATGGAGCTTGAAGAGAAGCTTACCATATCCAAAGCCAAGCTGGCCAAGCGCAGAAAAGAAAACACGCAGGTAGAGATAAGAAGCCTCCGCGACCAGATTGAAACTTTCAACAAGCAGATCGAAGACGGCAAACTGAAGAAATCAGAGATATTCATCAAGATAAATGAAATCGAGGGAGCCGTAGTTCAGATTGAAGAGGAGCTTGTGTCAAAAGGCGGAGAAGAGTTCAAAGAGCTGCAGAAAAAAATCGATGTTCTGAAGATTCAGGTTGCAAGGATGGAGGATAAAGTTGCAACATCCGCGCAGACTGTTACAGAACTTGAAGAGTCCCTGGTTGAAATTGGAGAAGAACATGATGAAATGAGCCAGGAAGTCTCAGAAATGAAAACCAAGCTGGAAAAGAATCGGAAAGAGTATTCTTCCGAAGAAGAGAAGCTGGCTAAATCCAAAAAGGAACTGGAAGAGACTCAGAACCAGATTTCCGCCTGCGATGAACAGCTTGCAGATCTTGATGCAGAGATCAGCGAAAGGGAAGCTTCAGTCAGAGAGTCTGACAGGGCCCTGAATTCCATGAAGATGGAACTGGAAAGACTGGTCAGCAGAGAAAACCGCTTTGACTCAGACATAACAGAAGCAGCTGAAAGGGTGAATTCTCTGGACTTTGAAGTCAAGGAAATAGACTGGAAGATCAAAGAGATCAGAGACAGTGAGAAAACTTCTGAGAAAGACTTCAGGGAGCTGCAGGAAAGACTGATGGCTAAACGCAGCGCGGAAACAAGACTGATGAGAGAGTCTGACGAGCTGGAACAGGCCGTTAAGAGCCTGACTCGGGAATTAACGCGCATTAAGGCTGAAGAAGAGGCTGCAGGAGATGTTGCAAGAGGATACAACAGAGCAGTCCGTGCAATACTGGATGCCAGGGATTCTTTAAAGATCAGGGGCATCCACGGCACAATAGCAGAACTTGCCGAAGTGGATCCGGCATATCAGACTGCATTGAATATTGCTGCTGGAAACAGAATGCAGGCGATAGTCGTTGATGATGATCAGACTGCTGCAGAATGCATACAGTATCTTAAGAATAACAGATCCGGCAGAGCAACATTTCTGCCTCTGACAAAGATGCTGGACGGCCGCCCGAGAGGAAAGGCAATAATGGCAGCCAAAGATGCCGTGGGATTTGCTATAGATCTGGTTAAATTTGACGAGCAGTACCGCGCCGCCTTCTGGTATGTGTTAGGAGACACAGTAGTCGTTGATACATTAGACCAGGCCAGAAAGCTGATGGGCGGCGTGAGACTAGTGACGGCAGGCGGAGAACTGCTGGAGGCCTCCGGTGCAATGGTCGGAGGAAATGTGGAACAGTCCAGCCTTAAATTCGGGTCGTCATCAAAGGGAAAGAAAGAAGAGATATCCCAGCAGCTTGAAAAGGCTCTGCTGGCCTCGGAGAGTTTATCTGTGGATCTAAAGGACCTCCGCGATGAGATTCTAGATCTTGAGAGACAGCTGCACACAATCACCGGAACAGACAAGTCTTCATCGATAACTCTGGAAACTCTGGAAAAACAGCGCAAACAGCTGAAAGAAAGATATGACCAGGGAGTGGAGCAGAGAAAAGAGAAAGAAATCGAGAAGCAGAAGATATCTGCTGAGATATCTGAACTGTCTGGAAAGATTGAATCTCATGAGACTGAATTGAATGGAATGAAGGAAACTCTGGAAGCCGCCCGTGCCAAGATGGAAGAGATTGCACCGAGGGAGCTGTCTGACAGACTTAAATTCCTTCAGGCTCAGACTTCAGAGCTGGCAGTAACCATGGCCTCGCTGAAGGCGGAGATCGATACACTTACAGCAACAATAGGGATGACCGAACGCAGACTGAATGATCTTGAAAAAGAAAAGCTGCAGACGATCAATAAAATAGAAACAGTCAAAGCAGAAGGAAAAACCGCTGCAGAAGGAGCAGAGAAAGCCAAAGTGGAACTCACAGCTCTGAGACTGATTGAAGAGTCGATGGGAAATGAGATCAATATTCTGCGCAAGAAAAGAGATGATCTATTCAAGCAGAAAGTCAGGCTCGGCTCTGAAAAGGACAAGATTTCTGCAGACATTGAAACTGCCGAAGGAATGATCATCAACATCAATACCAGAATAGGGCAGTGTCAGGACAGCATTAAAGAGCTGGAAGAAGAGCTGCAGAGTTATAATGTTGACATATCTGATGAAATTCTTCCTACGATCGAATCTCTGAAAGAGATAATAAGACAATGCGAGAGAGCAATGAATGCCATGGGGGCGGTGAACCTCAGGGCTCTGGAAGATTACTCTGAAAGGAAAAAGCGCCATGATGAACTTGATGAGGAAATCAAGAGGCTCAGCGCACAGCGCGATGACCTGCTCAAACTAGAAATGGAGCTGGGAGATAAAAAGAAAGTTGCGCTGATGAAAGTTTACGAAGGCGTAAATGTAAACTTCAAACAAGCTTACTCAGAACTGTCTCAGGGAGGAGATGCTGACTTAATTTTAGAAAACCCTGAGAATCCGTTTGAAGGCGGTCTCAGCATAAAAGTTAAGCCGAAGCAGGGAAAGGTTCTCAGGCTTGATGCGCTCAGCGGAGGAGAGAAATCGCTGACAGCACTTGCATTCATATTTGCTATTCAGGAATACCAGCCGTCTCCGTTTTATCTTCTGGATGAAGTGGATATGTTCCTTGACGGAATAAACGCTGATATGGTAGCAAAGAGAGTGCAGAAGTCATCAAAGACAGCTCAGTTCGTACAGATTTCACTGAGGAAGATTACTCTCACCAAGGCCGATCATATAATCGGTGTTACAAAACAGGGCGGAGGAATCTCAAACGTAATTGTAAGGCCTAATATCTCCGGGATTGAAGACTTCCAGAAGGAGTTTGGAATCTCGGACGAGAAAGAGGAGGGTAGCACATGAAATTCACTGGTACAGAGGGTGTCCTGCAGCATCTTCTATTTCACAAAGCAATAATCAATGAGGATGATGCTTCAGAGAAAATTGACAATTATTTAAGAATCCTGGAAAGTGCTTCAGAGACAACAAGCAGCGACCCTCTCGACCGCTCCATTGAAACAGTATTCGACCTAGTATTGAATAACGACATGGATCCGTGGGACATCGATCTGATGCGCTTTACACAGCTTTATACTGAGAAGGTAAAGGACAGCGAAGTGAATTTCGTACTTGCTGGAAAATTAATGCTTATGGCCTGGTCAATCCTGAGGATGCAGAGTGAGAGGATTCTTATAAACTCTGAAGAACAGGAAGAACCGATTGACGAATTTTATGATGATTATGGCAGCGAAAGGGAACTGCTCTGCATGCCTGATGAAGTATCCCTGTATGAAGTGGTCAGACGCAAAGGTTCCAGGGCAGTCACTCTGGTAGAGCTTCTGGAAGCCTTCGAAGAGGCAAGAAGAGAAGAGGAGCAGAATTTATCCAGAGTCAGAATCAGAGAGGTCAAGCCTAAAGATGAGAAGTTTGACACAAAGGCTCACAATGATGACATGGAACGCGATGTTGAAATGATCTGGGCCAGGATTATGAAATGCGGACCAGGCGAGATTGACATCGAAGACATCTGGGAAGGAGGCCGGGAAGACCTGGTGACTATATTCATGTCCGTATTGTTCCTGGCAAGAGATGGAAAAATCGATCTCTGGCAGGAAGATGCTCCTTTCGGCAGAGTCAGACTTCAGGTAAGAATTGAAAAGGACATTGCTACAATTGAAGACATCTCTTCTGAGGTAGCTGAAGAGATTGTAATTGAGAATAAAGACTCGGTGGTGTGAGATGGATCTGGATCCAGTAAGAATAATCGAGGCTGTTCTATTTTCATCGCCTCAGCCCGTTAAGATATCAGATATGGAAATACAGACACAGCTGCCGTCTGCCACCGTCCGCAAAGCAGTAAAGGATCTAACATCAGAATATGAGAAAAAAGAGACGTCTTTGAGAGTTGCCAAAGTGGGAAGCGGATATGCTTTGCTGCTGAAGGATGAATACGCGCCTTTCGGCAGAGCTTTTGCTCCTAAGGAAATTCCAGACAACATACTTCGGACAGCCACCTGGATAGCTTATCATCAGCCGGTAATGCAGAGCGATCTTGCTCATGCTCTGGGAAGCAAAACATACACAGACGTCAGAGAGCTTCATGAGCTCGGACTCATATCTATGAAAAAGAAAGGGCACAGCTATGTGCTGAGCACCACCAAAAAATTCCCGGAATACTTTGGAATAAACGGCACCAGCCCGACCGCTATCAAAAAATATCTAGAAGAAAGAGCGAAAGGAAATTAAGCTCTTGAATGCGATTTAAGATACGGTATGAAGGTCAGAGTTTCAGACCGTATTAATACGGAAAGTTTAAATCAAGAATCCACAATGCCACTTGGAAGTGAGTAATCATGGTTATGCCCCTGGCTTTACTGGAGAAATCAATGAACCACCGCATATCCCTACTACTCAAGGATGGAAGAATCCTTGAAGGAAAGTTAGCGGGTTATGACGATTATATGAACATGGTACTTGAGGAGACTGAAGAGCGTACAGCAGAACAGACCCGTCGTCTCGGAACTGTAGTTCTTCGCGGCAACAATGTCGTAAGGATCTCTCCAATGTAAATCTAAGATTATAATGAACGCATTAATCTTAGCTGGTGGACTCGGAACACGGTTGCGTCCACTAACAAACTATCTTCCCAAGCCGCTTATTCCATTAGTAGGAAAGCCGCTTGTAATGCATATTATTGACTCTCTGCCGAAAGAGGTTGACAGTGTAATTCTGGCAGTATCATACATGCGTGACAAGCTGGAAGAATACTTTAAGGAAAACGATGTGGGAAGAACGATAATTTTAGTCAGTGAAGAAGAGCCTCTGGGAACAGGAGGCGCTATCAAAAACGTTTCCAGATATCTTGATGATACGTTTATTGTCATGAACGGTGACGTTGTTTGCTCATTAGATATCAATGACATGCTGAAATTCCACAAAACACACGGCGGGATCGGCAGTATGTCACTCTGGACAGTGGATGACCCTTCAGCATTTGGTGTTGTAGGTTGCAAAGACTCTAAAATAATGACTTTTCAGGAAAAACCGAAAAGAGAAGAAGCACTGTCCAACCTGATAAACGCAGGAACGTATATTTTTGAGAAAGAAATTTTTGACTATATTCCAGACGGGGTTGTTTCGATAGAGAAACAGGTATTTCCCAAAATTCTGGACAAAGGTATGTACGGCTATGAATTCAATGGATACTGGGTAGACTGCGGAACCAGAGCCAACTACATCACAGCTCAGAAGATTCTTTTAAACAACGGATATGCACATGTTTCCACAGATGCAATCCTCGAAGATAATGTGAAGCTTACAGGTCAAAATCTCATCAAAAGAGCACATCTCAGAAACTGCAATATCGGTCCCAATGTATACATTGAAGACGATGTGCTAGTATCATCAAATGTAACAGTATCAAACAGCATGCTGCTGCGTGGTTCGCTGATCGAAGAAGGATCAACAATAGAAGGTTCTGTCATCAGCCAGGGCTGCATAGTTACAAAAAATTCTGTTGTGACTGATACTATATCAGCAAAAGATTGAATTTTACACTTTATAGATCATAATTTTTGCATATTTTATCAAACATTTACAATTCATTAGCCTGAGCCAGCATACTTTGGTGTATCACCACTGCAAATGAAGCTGTTTACAATAATCGAAAACGTTTCTTAGTGGAATTGCTGCATTTCATTCACAAGAATGTCATTGAATGACAAAAGCAAAAAAAGTATAAGCACCAAAGACAATATGAGATCAAGGCGGGGGTTGACGGTTCCTTTGCAGGAACCGGGCTCGTAACGTGAGCCAAACGGATTGGACTTTTACATCCAATCAAGGATCGCTACGACTACATTGTCGATCGTAACGATCGTCCAGATGCTCGACCTGGAAAAAAGGTTCATTTCTTCACCTCCTCCCAAATGCGAGGATCCGGCCCGGCGGGGATGAGTGGTAGTCACCCCCGCAGGGCTGACTCTCCCTTTTTTCACAATTTCTTGCGACATCCGGGATTTTTCGAATTGACTTTTTGATATTTAATAAAAGAGCATCATGGTAAGAAGTGCGGCTAAAGCCTTGATGTTGATAGCGTCTCCATTTTTAACTGAATCAAACGTATGAAAAGATTGTTAGCAGTTCTGTTATCCAGCTTTGTTCATCAATATATAATGTTATTATGCTATATACTGCCATATAGAATACAATCTAAAGAAAGATAGGGAAGTTCAAATATCATACATTGCTATAAAACAACATTGAGTCTGATTCATAAGGTGTACTTGTTATGGATGAACGTTTATTTGGAACAAATGGTGTAAGGGGAGTAATCAATCAAGACTTGTCTGCACAACTCTCAATGGACTTGGGAAAAGCTATTGGAACCTGCATGAAAGGCAATGTCGCGATCGGTAATGATCCAAGAACATCTGCAGATATGATTAAAAGTGCAGTTGCTGCCGGAATTATGTCTTCTGGAGCCAATGTAATTGATCTGGGAATGGTTCCTACTCCAGTTGTACAGCATTATGTAAAATCCAATGGTATTGCAGGAGGAGTTATGATCACTGCATCTCACAATCCTCCAGAATTCAACGGCATCAAATGCATAGATGCAGACGGAACAGAGATGCCAAGACAGAAAGAAGAAGAAATTGAGAGGAGTTATTATAAAAAATCATTCTCAAATATGTCTTGGGATCAAGTCGGTTCGATGTATCCAAGATCTGGAGCTATCGATGCGTACCTTTCATCCATCATAAAATTGGTTGATGTTCAGGCAATAAAAAACGCCGAATTGAAAGTCGTTCTTGACTGTGCAAATGGAGCCTCGACAGTTTCATCACCAAGACTCTTGAAAGATCTGGGAGTCAGGGCGATTACTCTAAACGGCAATCCGATGGGAACATTTCCAGGACATCCGTCAGAGCCTACCGAAGATCATCTGAAAGATCTGATAGCGACTGTAAAGGAAACTGGAGCGGATTTGGGAATAGCTCATGACGGCGATGCCGACAGAACGATATTCATAGATAACAAAGGTCATTATCTCTACGGAGACAAAAGTCTGGCAATAGTAGCATCAGAAATGGTCAAAGAAAATAATGGCGGCACAGTAGTGACTCCTGTTTCATCTTCCAACTGTGTAGAAGATGTTGTGACCGCAGAAGGCGGAAAGATCGTTTACACCAAAGTAGGAGCTCCGGTTGTATCAAGAAAAATGATCGAGATCGATGCAGTCTTTGGAGGAGAAGAAAACGGAGGATTGATCTTTCCAAAGCATCAGTACTGCAGAGACGGCGCCATGACTGCCGCCAAAATGCTTGAAATTGTATCAAAACAGGGACCTCTGTCAGACTTAGTAGAGAAACTTCCAAGATACAGTCAGGATAAACGCAAGACTGTGTGTCCAAATGATTTGAAAAATTCAGTTCTCTCCTATCTGGTAAAACAGTATGAAAAGGAAGAGGTCAATACCATTGACGGTGTAAAAATCTGCTACTCTGATGGATGGACTCTCGTAAGACCTTCTGGAACTGAACCTCTATTCAGAATATATTCTGAAGCAAAGACGGAACTGGAAGCAAAAGAAAGATCTGATGAGTGCGAGAAAGTTCTAGCAGAAGCAATAAGAAAATACCTAAAATGATCTGAAACCGGGGACAGTGCTTTCTAAGCCTGTACCTATTTATAATTTTTATAAAATTAATATATGCAATTAAAAACCAATAAGATAATTCTAATAAAACGTCATTAAAAGGTTTGGGGTGCTTGTGTGCACCCATATGCATAGCTTACGACAAGAGGTTTTACAGGCATGATGTCCGAGCCTGTAGACTATGGATTTCGCTAGTGCTACACTACAATGGCTTACTCATTTAGACGATATGAGTATGCCTTTGCAATAGTAGTAATTGGACATAGCATCCAATATATTTATAGTTACGTATCGCACTAAAATACAACGAATCAAAAACAATATTTAAAACAAATAAACTACGAAAATGTTTTGGGTGTCTGCACGAGACACCCGTAGCGCTTAACGTATGTATAGTGCATAAAGCTAACACTCCCTGACCATAATGGGAGGTTATCGAGGACGAGACTAACTTTAAAGTGGTTAGCTTTATCGCAGCTATAGTTGGAGATTACATCCAATTATATATACATTATCACTGCATAATTATACAATGAGATTAAGTGTATTCACATGATCAAAAAAAAGCAGAGCATGATCTATGAAATGGCGTGACTGCAATATCTGATATAGAAAAATAAGTGGGGCTGCAGCCCCATGCTGGTTTTATACTTTTATAATTTTACGTTTTCCCATTGCGACCATGTACAGAACTTCGTCGCCTGGTTGCAGGTCTGCAAATTCTGGATCAGCAGGTAATGAGAATTGTTCGTATGTTTCAAGGTCCATTACATTCAATTCGTCACCAGCAAGATTCAGGATCTGTCCCTTTCTCTTGTCGATCATTGGCACCTGGATTTTATGTTTCACTGGGTGCACAACGCTTCTCTTCTTTCCATCATACAAGCCTACAGCTTCTATACGAGCTTTAGCTTCGCCGTGTTTTCCAGGTTTGGATGTATCGATGGAAATGATCTTGCAGGGTTCCTCATCAATAAGCATATAACGGCCTACTTTGAGTTCCCTTACTTCAGCCTGAGTCCACATAGTAATCTAAAAAAGGGAAAACACCAGCTATTTATATAACTTGCTGGTCGAAAGCGCAATATTATGGAAAATTTTATTTTGCCTTTCTATTTTTGTTATTATTGCGTTTTTTAGGCTTGCGGTTTTGTCTTACGGGTTCCTTCCTTGGCGGAGGTTCGGGATACTTCTCCTGAATCTCTTCTACCCTTTTGCAGAGATCCTCATAAAGCTGATCTCCAATGAATTCGCCTTTAAAGTAGTCAATCTTGGCAGCCAGCGATAATTTATTGGACATTGCTCTGGCAATCTTTCCCCTTTGCCAATATGCAGCCTTGTGAATCAGAGGATGCTGGAAGATTATACCGTGCTTAGGCGGTCTTTTGCCCTGTTTCAGGTGTGCGAAGAGAGCTTTTTCTGCACCTAGGAGCTGGACTGTTCCTGCAGGCATAGTTGTAAGACGCTTCAGACCCCCTGCCAGAGAGATTAATCTGGCGGCAAGACTGTGTCCTACAACTGCAGAAAGATTTGGTGCAGCCTCGTCCATCCTGTCCTTGATGTATTTTTCAAGTTCCTCTTTTTCCTCGTATAAATAATGAAGTGAGGAGGCAAAATGCCTTATTGAGTTCAGATCAACTGGCTCTAACTCTGATCCTACTGTCTCCAAGCGGAGATCCAGAGAATCCAGAATATCCTCCCTTGACTCTTTTTCAGAGATCATGCGGGCATAGCTTTCATCAGCTGCATAGTCTGAAAGTTCTGGAAAATAGAGCCCGTACCACTCATGCAGTCTCTCACTAACAAGGTTAATTGTTTCTATCACATCATCCAGGGCTCTGACGGCCTGCACGATGACCCTGTCCGGCGACAAAGGCTCCCTGATTCTCATTTTTCCCAGTTCAATCATTACTTTCTGCATAAGCTGGGGAGAATAGCCAAAATCTTCAGGGTGAATGAATGAAGAATCACAGAATTCCGGTCTGCCCAATGAGGACATCCTTGCTTCAGCCACATGAATATGCTTTCCAGCCAGCTGTTCCTCTTCTGTAAGGATTTCACCGCGCTGAACAACTGAAAGCTTCTGCGCAATGGTGTTTGGATTCTTATCAAACAGGATACTGCGGACTACTTTGTCTTTGTCAACTAAGAATACTCCAAACCACTTTGTTACAATTATCATCGGCATGCACCATCATTTGCTCATAGCAAGTACCCTTTCGATTTCATCTTCTGGAAGACCGGGTACCTTACCGCATTTCAATTGTAAAGTGGCAATGTATTCAAGGGTTTCCATTCTGAAGAAGGCATCCATCAGATCTTTGCCGACTACCAAAGCGCCGTGGTTCTGCATCAGGCAGGCTTTGCTTGGTCCCATAGTGGCAATTAATTTCTCAGCCAAGCCGTCTGAACCTGGAGTATCGTAAGGTATCATCGGCACATCTTTTCCTAGGATCATTAAAGATTCTGGAGTAAGATTCGTACGGAGATCTTTTTTCTGGATGGCAAGAACTGTGCAAGAAACAGGGTGGCAGTGGATGACTGCATTTACATCAGGCCGGGAACGGTAGATCCCTAAATGGAAGGGAGTCTCGATTGATGGTTTTCCTTTTCCGATTATCTCCCCTGATGAAATGTCAATTTCAATCATATCGCTACCGGAAAGCATTCCTTTGCAGACACCTGACGGAGTGATCAACATAGAGTTGCCAGCCCTTACACTCATATTGCCACCGCTGGCAATTGTCAGACGCTTTTCATAAAGCAGCCTGCCGATATCAGCCAGATCCTGAGAAAGTTGTTCATTCATAATTGCACCATCATAGTTTTGCAGAATTTATGCGGCTTATCTCGCTGGGAGACAAGACCCCAATTTCAGTTATGAAACCTTTAACATACTTAGCTTCAGACATATCGAATGATGGATTGAGTGCGCTGCATCCGTCTGGAGCTATTCTGTATCCATCTATTTCTGTAACTTCCTCTTCACTGCGGTCTTCGATAACAATCTCTTTTCCGCTGGCAATGCTGAAGTCAAATGTTGAAACTGGAGCGGCTACATAAAATGGAATGCCTAACTCATGAGCTAAGACGGCCTTATCATAGGTCCCGATTTTATTGGCAAAATCTCCGTTTGCAGCGATTCTGTCGGCTCCGACTATGATCATATCCACACCTTTTCTCATCACTGCACCTGATGCTCCATCGGCGATAATCTTGTGCGGGATCCCCTCGTTCAAAAGTTCCCATGCAGTTAGTTTCATACCCTGCAGCCTGGGACGGGTTTCAGAGGTATATACGAATATATTCTTACCCTGATCCCTGGCAGCTCTCATAGGTGCAAGAGCAGTCCCGATATCCACAGTTGCTAAGGCACCGGCGTTGCAGTGAGTCATGATGACGTTTCCATCGGCAATTAATTCTGCTCCATATTCACCGATCTTACGGCATTTATCTACAATCTGATCAGAGTAATTGTTCGCGGCAGTGACCAGATTTTCATTATTTTTTGCAGCCTCGAGCATTTTATCTACAGCATAGAACAAATCAAAAGCTGTCGGCCTGGTAGATTTCAGAACAGTTGCTGCTTCCAAAAGATCTACTTCCTGCAGAGATGCTAAAGCCATGCCATAAGCCGCAGAGGCACCGATAGCAGGTGCACCGCGGACTGTCATATTTTTGATAGCCTCGGCTACATCAAGATAATTAGAAAATTCGATAATTTTGAACTCATGAGGTAAGATTCGCTGATCGATCATTTTGACTTTGTTATCTTCAAACCATACTGCACGGATATCAATGGATCCACCATCAGTAAGAACTTTCATTTAACCACTTAGTTGTAGGAAGTCGCTTACAAATAATATACTTGTTGACAAAAAAGATAAGGGGGATTCAACCCCCTAAGTGTTTATCTGCTTGGAATCTCGTTGTCAATCAGAACTACCATCCCCATCTGATTATTATCTACCGGTTCTCCATTGATGCATATTTTTGAGAGCTCATCGACAGAGGAGCTGCTGTACAGGCAATACATGCGCACTGAGCAATTACCATACATGCTTGGTCCCCTTGTCATAGGAGACCATCCCAACCGCAATCCTTCCATGCCCAATACTTCTCAAAAGATGTTATCAATTGCTATTAAAACGATGTAAAGGAAAATAATAGATCAAAATAGTGATTGCTAGATGTTTACATAGGCAGTTAATATTTATTGTAAAATACTAAAAATTAATCAACAATGCTATTTTTCAAAAGATTGTCTTAAAAAAAGGTAAAAGGAAGGGGTTTGGTTTCAAGAATTTGAACTTGTTTAGAGTTCGTAGTTCTTG
>ENA-OROK01001758-OROK01001758.1-human-gut-metagenome-genome-assembly--contig:-NODE-1758-length-20171-cov-2.521774_pt1 | contig 20171 bp, 10 predicted proteins | sample MGYA00242127_ERZ509046 | MGnify/ENA primary metagenome ERZ509046 (study PRJEB26280, sample SAMEA2338728) | human gut metagenome | biome: human gut; feature: human-associated habitat; material: faeces... | reverse complement strand
CATTGATATACGGGTCAAGCTTTTGAGCAACAATCTTGAGCCCTCTTGCCTTTAAAAGTCTGCCGAGAGATGCGGCTGTGATACCCTTGCCAAGACCGGATACGACCCCGCCTGTTACAAATATATATTTTTTATTTTTCTTATGTTCGGTTATCTCCACGATTACACCTCAACTTCGCCTTCAAATACTTTTTCCGCATTACCTGTCATATATACCGTTTCATCAGTATAGTTGATAATAAGATCGCCGCCCTTGAGCTTAATCTTGATGTCTTCGCCCTTTTTGCAGAAACCGTTTTCACAAGCGGCAACCGCAACGGCACAAGCACCTGTACCGCAAGCCCATGTTTCGCCTGAGCCACGCTCCCACACTCTCATCTTGATTGTATGGTCATCGAGAACTGTTACAAATTCTGTATTCACTCTTTCAGGGAAGAGCTTATCGTTTTCAAACTCCGGTCCTACGGTTTCAATATCAAGATTATCAATATCGTCCATAAATACCACGCAGTGTGGGTTGCCCATTGATACGCAGGTGATGTTATAGTTCTTGCCTGCAATTTCAACAGGTCTGTCAACAACCTTGTCACCGTCAAGAACAACAGGAATTTCCTTCGGATCAAGAATAGCCTTGCCCATATCAACTCTGAGGCGGTTAACCTTTCCGCCTGAAGTATAAGCCTTGAGTTTCTTGATACCGCTGAGTGTTTCAATTGTAATTTCGTCTTTTTCGTTGATATCAACCATACCATGGTCATAGAGGAACTTACCTACGCAACGGATACCATTACCGCACATCTTACCCTCTGAACCGTCAAGGTTGTACATTTTCATCTTTGCGTCTGCAACCTTTGAAGGGCAAACAAGAATAATACCGTCGCCGCCGATACCGAAATGTCTGTCAGAAAGTCTTACGGCAAGCGCCTCGGGGTTGCTGATTTCCTGATCAAAAGTGCTGCAATAGATATAGTCGTTGCCTATACCCTGCATCTTAGTGAATTTTAACATAAGCTTTTCCTCTCTCATGTGGTTAATGTCGATAAGCTCCGTGCTGTGCTGTGAATAGTGGCTCTTGAGGCAATCTGCAAGTGCATTTGCCGTGTCAAGAGATGTAAGACACGGAATATTTCTTTCAACAGTCTTACGACGAATTTTAACAGAATCTCTTGAAGGAATTCTGCCCTTTGCAGATGTTGAAATAACATACTGAATCTTGCCCGATTCAATGAGTGTAAGAGTATTGTTTGTCTTGGACTCGTGAATCTTCTTTACGCTTACGGCGTCAATACCGTACTTCTTGAGTACATCCGCTGTACCCTCTGTTGCGTAGATTCTGAATCCGAGGTCGTAGTATTTCTTTGCGATTTCACCGATTTCAGCCTTATCAGAATTACGGACTGTGATGAACACACCGCCCTTTTTCTTCATCTTGTAGCCTGCACCGATGAGTCCCTTATAGAGAGCCTCCTCAAGTGTGCCTGCAACACCGAGAACTTCACCTGTTGACTTCATCTCGGGGCCGAGGTGGTTATCAACATTGATAAGCTTTTCAAAACTGAATACGGGAACCTTAACCGCAATGTAAGGACTCTTTCTGTAAAGACCTGTGCCGTAGCCCATATCTTTGAGCTTTTCACCGAGCATTGCTCTTGTTGCAAGGTCAACCATAGGAACGCCTGTTACCTTACTGATGTAAGGGATTGTTCTTGAAGAACGGGGATTTACCTCGATAACATAAAGTTCGTCTTTATAGATAAGGTACTGAATGTTTACAAGTCCCTTTGTACGGAGTTCGATTGCAAGGTTCTTTGAGCTTTCAATAATAATCTGAGTCATTCTGTCTGAGAGATTCCATGCCGGATAAACCGCAATTGAGTCGCCCGAGTGAACACCGGCACGCTCGATATGCTCCATAATACCCGGAATAAGAATATCTTCACCGTCACAAATGGCGTCAACTTCAAGCTCTGTACCCTGAAGGTACTTATCAATAAGAATCGGATTTTCAATATTCTGTGCAAGAATGATTGCCATATACTCTTTGACATCATCTTCGTTGAATGCAATAATCATATTCTGACCGCCGAGAACATATGACGGACGGAGAAGAACAGGATAACCGATTTTGTCTGCAACATCGAGAGCCTCGTCTGTTGTCATAACCGTTACGCCACGGGGACGCTTGATATGATACTTTTCAAGAAGCTCGTCAAAACGCTCTCTGTCCTCTGCCATATCAATGGCATCGTATGATGTGCCGAGAATATTTACACCGTTGTCGCTGAGGAACTTTGTGAGCTTAATTGCTGTCTGTCCGCCGAATGCAACAACTACACCGAACGGATTCTCTGTCTTTATTATGCCCATAACATCTTCGGTTGTGAGCGGTTCAAAATAAAGTCTGTCGGCTGTGTCAAAGTCTGTTGATACTGTTTCAGGGTTGTTGTTTACGATAACAACATCGTAGCCTGCTTTTTTGAGCGCCCATACGCAGTGAACAGATGCATAGTCAAATTCGATACCCTGACCGATTCTGATAGGACCCGAACCGAATACGATAACTGTTTTCTTATCGCTCTTCTGCTCTCTGATGAATTCCTCAGCTTCATTTTCCTTATCAAATGTTGAATAGAAGTAAGGAGTTTCAGCCTCAAATTCTGCGGCGCAGGTATCAACCATTTTATAAACAGGAACAAGCGGATTTTCAACCTTCCTGCCTGTGATTTTTTCAATTGTTCTGTCAAGGAATCCCTTGTTCTTGGCACGAACATAGAGATCCTCCGTAAGCTCGCCGTTCTTGAGTTCGTTTTCAACGGCAATAAGATTTTTGAGCTTTTCAAGGAACCACTCGTCAATGAGAGTGATGTTGTGAATCTGTTCTACTGTAATGCCTCTCTTGAGAGCCTCATATACGCAGAAAATTCTTCTGTCATCGCAAACGCTGAGTCTGTCATAAACCGATGCGTTTGAAAGCTCTGCAAATTCCTTGTCATTGAGAGTATCATGAGAAATCTCGGCACCTCTTACGGCTTTCATAATAGCCTGTTCAAATGTCGGAGCAATAGCCATAACCTCGCCTGTTGCCTTCATCTGAGTACCGAGTGTTCTCTTTGCATATACAAATTTATCGAAAGGCCATTTCGGGAATTTTACAACAACATAGTCAAGCGCCGGCTCAAAGCAAGCGTATGTTGTACCTGTAACGGCATTTTTGATTTCATTAAGTGTGTAACCGATAGCAATTTTAGCGGCAACCTTTGCAATAGGATAACCTGTTGCCTTTGACGCAAGTGCCGATGAACGGGATACACGGGGATTAACCTCGATAACCGCATATTCAAATGTTTCGGGGTTGAGTGCGAACTGGCAGTTACAACCGCCCTCTACCTTAAGTGCAGAGATAATGTTGAGAGCCGCACTTCTGAGCATCTGATATTCCTTGTCGGCAAGTGTTACCGTAGGAGCGATAACGATTGAGTCGCCTGTGTGAACGCCTACAGGATCGAAGTTTTCCATTGAGCAGACAGTAATAACATTTCCGTCGCTGTCACGCATAACCTCAAACTCGATTTCCTTCCAACCTGAGATACATTTTTCAACAAGCACCTGTGTGATAGGAGAAAGCTCAAGACCGTTTGATGTGATTTCACGAAGCTCTTCCTCGTTATCGACAATACCGCCGCCTGTACCGCCAAGTGTGAATGCAGGACGGATAATTACAGGATAACCGATTTCATCGGCAAACTTAACAGCTGATTCAACATCTGTAACAACAAGTGACGGAATAACAGGCTGACCTATTTCAATCATTGTGTCCTTAAAAAGCTGTCTGTCCTCTGCCTTGTCAATTGTTTCGGGGTTTGCACCGAGAAGCTGAACATTGTATTTATCAAGGAAGCCCTCTTTTGCAAGCTGCATTGAAAGGGTAAGACCCGTCTGACCGCCGAGGGTTGAAAGAAGGCTGTCAGGGCGTTCCTTTTTGATAATTCTCTTAACTGTTTCAAGCGTCAATGGCTCAATGTAGATTTTATCAGCCATTGCGTTATCAGTCATAATTGTAGCAGGGTTTGAGTTTACGAGAATAACCTCAAGTCCTTCTTCTTTAAGCGCACGGCAAGCCTGTGTGCCTGCATAGTCAAATTCGGCAGCCTGACCGATTACGATAGGGCCCGAACCGATTACCATAACTCGTTTGATATTCTTTTTGAGTGGCATATAATCATTCCTCGTTCAAGTAATTATTGTATCTGTTCTTATGCTGAATAGTAATCCGAATTTCGGACTCTTATTTTTTGTTGTTCTTCATCAATTCAATAAAACGGTCAAACAAAAATGCTGTATCATGAGGGCCGCCGCAAGCTTCCGGATGGAACTGAACCGAGAAAGCAGGCATATTTGTGTAGTTTACGCCCTCGCAGGTGTTATCATTACCGTTTACAAAGCTTACTTTGCCGTTTTCGGGCATACTGTCGCTTACAACAGCGTAGCCGTGGTTCTGTGATGTAATGTAAACTCTGCCTGTTTCAACCTCTTTTGCAGGCTGGTTTGCACCTCTGTGACCGTACTTGAGCTTTTCTGTTTTTGCACCCTGTGAAAGCGCAAGGAGCTGATGACCGAGACAGATACCGAAGGTCGGAATCCCGAAGTCACAAAGCTTTTTGAGCTCTGCAATAATCTCTGTGTTGTCCGAAGGATCTCCCGGTCCGTTTGAAAGCATTACGCCGTCGGGATTCATAGCCTTAATTTCATCCGCTGTTGTGTGGGCGGGAACGACTGTAAGGTTACAACCTCTCTTAACAAGCTCTCTGCCGATGTTATGCTTTGCGCCAAAATCCATAAGCACAACATTGAGGTCGCCGTTTTCAGCGTCAAAATGCTCTTTTTCTTTTATAGTAGTGCTTTCAACAGCCTCTGTAATAACATAGTTCTTAATCTCGTCAAGTTCTTCCTTTGTCACATCGGGAGAATAGGAGATTTTGCAGTTCAGCACACCGTATTCACGCACAATTCTTGTGAGCGCACGGGTGTCGATTCCGTAAATGCCGGGAATTCCCGACTCTTTTAAAAAGGTGTCAAGATCACCCTCACAACGGAAGTTTGAAGGAACTTGGCACCATTCTCGTACAATATAACCTTTCAGCGACGGAGAGTCACTCTCAAAATCGGCAGGGATAACACCATAGTTGCCGATTAAAGGGAATGTCTGAATAACCACCTGACCGTAATAGCTGGGGTCGGTGAGTGTTTCAAGATAACCTGTCATTGCTGTAGTAAAAACAAGTTCTCCCGTAGTTTCTTTTTCGGCACCAAACGCCTTGCCCTCAAAAACTGTTCCGTTTTCAAGGATTAAGTATGCCGCACGGCTCATAAAAACACATTCCTTTCAATAAACTAAAAAAATCGCAGTCAGTTCTCATATGTTCTGATAACCTGCTTTGCAACCTCAAGCTTGCTTGTTCTGAGATCCATAGCCTGTTTTTCAAGATAGCGATGCGCCTGATCCTCGGACATATTAAGGCAGGTAATAAGCAGGAACTTTGCTCTGTTTATTATCTTCATATCCGCAACCATATGCTTGAGCTTTTCATTTTCCTCAATCACACGGAACATACGCATCTTAAAACATTCCGTAAACTGCAAAAAGTGGTGAAACAGGTGCTTGTTTACGGGCTTTGCAATAACAAGAACACCGTGCTCTGTAAGTGCGTCATTCACATAATCCGCATTACGCTGCGGAACGATAATCACAACACTTGAACGGGTTGTTCCGGCAAAGTACTTTGAAAGCTCAATGCCGTTTTCCTTTTCAAGCGGTGCATTGACGCAGATGAGGTCAAAAACCTCACCATTTGCAAGCTCCTTAGCCTCCTGTGAGGTTTGGCAGACGGAAATCTCCGTATAGCCTTCGCTTCCGAGCAATTGTGACAAAGAAACGGCACTCTGTTCAGAGTGTGAAATCAACAAAGCATTTTTCAAGAACCTCACCACCGCATATTGTTTCATTCATCTTATTATTTTACAAGATTAACCCCTATTGTTATTTACTTAAAGGAATTATGACAATATTTTTTACAATTTTGTAAAAACATTTTCATTGCAAATTTGTTTTACACTTTTCAACATTTTTCGGGCAATTTTCCATTTGAACATTACTCAAACATATTACCGTATTTTTGTTTTTGATTATAGATTAAATTTTTCACTCTTACCACAACTTCATCGGGATAATATCCGCTGATTTTTTCAAAAGATTTTTCTATATCGGAACTCATAAACGAAAATTTTACCTGTTCACCATACAGTTCCTGAGCAGCATCAAGCTGTACATCGAAATCTACATCAAAAGGTTTTGCGTGAATTTTTGGGATTAAGTTGTAAATATCCTCTCCGAGAGGGTAATCCTCGGTTGTGTCGGCAAGCAGCGAAAGTCCGAAATCAAAATACGGACAAAATCTGTATTCGCCTGTATCATCATTCAGTATAAACGCAATATTATTGGTATGCCTGTCCTCATTCAGAAAAAATGCGTCAAGCTCAAGCATTGCTGTTATATATTTTCCGACATTTTTCAAACCTGTTTTATTCTCAATAAAATCAACGGTGCGGGAAATTTTATCCTTCACATCATCGTACTTCAAAAGATTTTTCGCCATTGATGACGCAAGCCATTGCTTTGACAAATGCTCAAGCGTGACAATGCTTTCATTTTTTTGGCGAAAGTTTTTTGAATAACAACCGTTAAGCTTTCGACCTGCAAATTCTATTTTTATCGGAAAATATTCCGCAAAATCGGTTATATTCGATTTCTTCAACAATTCAGATACAATAACCTCACACAAGCCCTCATATCCCATATGGTCTGCTTTGTACCAGAAATCATTTACAAGCCACTTTTGCTGATTGCCTTTTGAAGAAGCAGACTTTGTATCTATAAGTGAGTAATTGTCAAGATTGATTTCCTTAATCAAAAAGCGTACAGTTCCTTTCTTGTAAACCTTATATATTGGTTATCCTCAGCCGTTCTTCCGTCTGTTTTTTCAAGTATCTGCAAAGTATCGTAGCCGTCCGCTCCGATTTTTTTCAAAATAGTTTTTCGGAATGCCCTTGATTTCGGAAAACATCTTTCTTCAAGAAACTGTTCAAAATCGTTCCAATCCGGATTTTCATTTATACCGAAAGCTCTCTTCATTATATCATTGGTGCGATTCACAATTTTTATTTTCTTATCGGCAAAGTTGACATATATTTCCGTACACACCTTCTGACGGAACATAAAATCAAGCCGCATGACATAATTGCCGTTCAAGGGCTTGTTAAGATATTTTGAAATTGTCTGACGGCTTACATTAAAAGTTTGTGCTATTTCAGCAGTAGTTTTACCGTTTTTCTGCATTTCAATTGCATTTTTAACATCCGTTTCGGTCAACTTATTTTTTCTTCCGCCTTTAAGCCTGCCTGCAATATCCTTTAACTCGGTTTCATTATCTGTTCCGAACAAATCTATACAAAGCTTTCTGTAATCAGTCATACGCTCCACCGCCTTAATAGTGTCAAATATCATTCTTTACACTATCATTATATAGCATATACAAAACAAAGTCAATTATCTTTGCTAAACATTTATATGCCAAAACACCCCGAACAGCTATTGCCGTTCGGGGCGTCTCGGTTTATGTGAATTAAAAAGGATAGGTTAATTAAGCTATTGGGGATTATTCAATATCCTGCATAGCGTCGTAGCCTGTTTCGCCTGTTCTAACCTTAACAACATCTTCAACATCATAGATAAAGATTTTGCCGTCCCCGATGTGCCCTGTGTAAAGTGCCTTAACAGCCGCATCAACAACTGCCTTTACAGGAACCTTGCAAACTACGATTTCAACCTTCATCTTAGGAAGGAGGTTACTTTCAATAGCAACACCACGGTAATACTCTGCTTTACCCTTCTGAGCACCGCAACCGAGTACCTGAGATACTGTCATACCTGTGATGCCGAGCTTATCCATTTCTTCTTTAAGAGCTTCAAGCTTTGACTGCTTGAGAAGAATGTCAATCTTAGTAATCTTTGTGCCGTCGGTAGCCATATCATACTTGCCGGCAAGCTGAACGGGAACTGCCTGAGTTACAGGAACATTGCTGTCAACATCAAATGTTTCATCAAGTGAAGCTGTACCGACACCGATTGGCATAAAGTCTGCATATGCGCTGATAAGACCGTGCTCGCAGATATCGAGGCCCTTCATTTCTTCGTCCTTTGTAACACGAAGACCTACTGTCTTTTTGATGATTGTGAATACGATAATCATGCAAACAACTGTCCAAGCTACGATTGTAACAATACCGAGAGCCTGCTTACCAAGCTGAGCAAAGCCACCGCCGTAGAAAAGACCTGTGATACCGTCCTGACCGTTGCCTGTTGCGAAAAGACCTACTGCAAGGCCGCCCCACATACCGTTTACGCCGTGTACCGAGAATGCGCCGACAGGATCATCTATTTTAAGCTTGATATCAACAAATTCAACTGCTACTACGATGAGGATACCTGAAACGATACCGATAACTGCTGCGCCGATTGCGTCAACATCTGCACAACCTGCCGTGATTGCTACAAGACCTGCGAGTGATGCGTTAAGACACATTGAAACATCAGGCTTGCCGTTCTTGATCCATGTAAAGAGCATGGTTGTTACTGTTGCAACTGCCGGAGCAATTGTTGTTGTAAGAAGAATCTGACCGAGACGAGCGCCGTCTTCAGCAGCGGCACCGTTAAAGCCGTACCATGCAAACCAAAGAATGAATACACCGAGAGCACCGAGTGTGATGCTGTGACCGGGGATAGCGTTTACCTTGCCGTTCTTGCCGTATTTACCGATACGGGGTCCGAGAATGATTGCGCCGACAAGTGCCGAGATACCGCCGACCATATGAATTACGATTGAACCCGCAAAGTCGATACAGCCGAGCTGTGCAAGCCAACCCTGACCGTTCCAAACCCAACCTGCTTCAATCGGGTAAACAACGAGTGAAATAATTGCGCTGTAAACACAGTATGCCGAGAATTTTGTACGCTCTGCCATAGCACCTGAAACGATAGTAGCTGCTGTAGCACAGAATACAAGCTGGAATACGAATGAGTTCCAATCAAAGTTCATCCAGTCTGTGAACATATTGAGGTTGGGAACACCGATGAATCCTGCAACATAGTTCTCAGACATCATAAGTCCGAAGCCTAACAAGCTGAATACAACCGTACCGATACAAAAGTCCATCAGGTTTTTCATAATGATGTTACCTGCGTTTTTAGCTCTTGTAAAACCGGTTTCAACCATTGCAAATCCGCACTGCATAAAGAACACGAGTAATGCGCCAATCATAAACCAGACGCCTGTGCCTCCGTAAATTAGTTCTGCCATATAAATCTCTCCTTTTATCAAAATAACAAAAACGGCGTGGAGTTGACAGTTTAATTCTGTCAATCACACGCCGTTGTGTTACCAGTTATACAATATAAATAATGTTATTTAGTATAAATAGAGGTTCTATCAATCACACACCGAAAAGAAGTTCGCCGTATGAAGGATAAGGCCAGTATTCCGAAGCTGTTTCTGTTTCCATTGCGTCACCGACAGCTCTGAGTTCCTGCATAAGTGCAAATACTGTTTCTCTGTAGTACTTAGCATACTTGAGGTTGTCATCGCTGTAGTCGCTTGCCTTGATAACAGCCTCTTCAAGCTCTGCAGTTTTCTTTGAGAAACATACAAGTTTGTTTGAAAGGCTTGTAATAAGGTCTTCCTCAACACTTGTAGGAATAGCGTCTGAAAGTGCCTTCTTGGCAAGTGCTGTATCCGTAAGATCTCTTACATATGATGTAACGGCAGGAAGAATGTTCTTCTTAGCCATATCAATCATTGTGAGAGCCTCAATGTTAATCTGCTTAGAATAGCTTTCAAGCTCAATTTCATATCTTGCACGGATTTCGTCTGCCGAACAAATCTTATTCTTAACAAAGAGGTCAATATTCTTCTTGTCAAGGAAGTGTTCCATTGCGTCAGGAAGTGACTTGAGGTTAAGAAGTCCTCTTCTTTCAGCCTCTTCAACCCACTCGGGAGCGTAGTTGTTGCCGTTGAAGATAATGTTCTGATGCTCTGTGAATACTTTCTTAACAAGAGCCTTGATAGCTGCGTCCATATCATCCGCATCTTTAAGCTCATCGTAGAACTCTGAAAGTTCTTCGGCTACCATAGTGTTGAGCATATAGTTAGGACAGGCAATGTTAAGTGAAGAACCAAGTGCTCTGAATTCAAACTTGTTACCTGTGAATGCAAAAGGTGATGTACGGTTACGGTCTGATGTGTCCTTCATAAAGTCAGGAAGAACATCAACGCCTGTTCTCATCTTCTGCTTACCCTTGCTTACATATTCTCTGTCATTGATGATTGAATCAACGAGTTCGCCGAGGTCATCACCGAGATACATTGAAATGATTGCAGGCGGTGCTTCGTTAGCGCCGAGACGGTGGTCGTTACCTGCCGATGCAACCGTGATTCTGAGAAGATCCTGATACTCGTGAACAGCCTTTACAACTGCTGCAAGGAAAAGCTGGAACTGAAGGTTGTTTTCAGGAGTCTTGCCGGGATCAAGAAGGTTTTCGCCTGTGTTGGTTGAAATTGACCAGTTGTTGTGCTTACCGGAACCGTTGACACCTGCAAACGGCTTTTCATGAAGAAGACAAACAAGACCGTGTCTTTCGGCAACTTTCTTCATAACTTCCATTGTAAGCTCATTGTGGTCGGTTGCAATGTTTGTTGTTGTGAAGATAGGAGCAAGCTCGTGCTGTGCAGGAGCAACTTCGTTATGCTTTGTCTTTGCAAGGATACCGAGTTTCCAGAGTTCCTCGTCAAGGTCTTTCATATAAGCAGCAACTCTTGTCTTGATTGCACCGAAGTAATGGTCGTCAAGTTCCTGTCCTTTAGGAGCTTTTGCACCGAAAAGTGTTCTGCCTGTATAAATAAGATCCTCTCTCTGGTCGTAAGCGTCCTTATCAATAAGGAAGTATTCCTGCTCCGGACCTACTGTTGTTGTAACTCTTGTAACATTTTCTTTGCCGAGAAGATGAAGAATCTTTACAGCCTCTGTATTAATTCTCTCCATTGAACGAAGAAGAGGAGTTTTCTTATCGAGAACCTCGCCTGTATAAGAACAGAATGCTGTAGGAATGTAAAGTGTTCCGTCCTTAACGAATGCATATGATGTCGGATCCCATGTTGTATAGCCTCTTGCCTCGAATGTGGCACGAATACCGCCGCTTGGGAAAGAAGAAGCATCAGGCTCGCCCTTTACAAGCTCTTTACCTGAGAACTCCATGATAACCTGACCTTCACCGTTCGGTGCGATAAAGCTGTCATGCTTTTCGGCTGTAATACCTGTCATCGGCTGGAACCAGTGTGTGTAGTGTGTACAGCCCATTTCAACTGCCCAGTCCTTCATAGCAGCCGCAACAACATTTGCAACGCTGAGGTCAAGCGGTTCACCGTTCTGGATTGTCTTTTTCAAAGCCTTGTAAGTTGACTTTGGAAGTCTTTCCTGCATCTTCTGGTCATTAAATACCATGCTGCCAAAAATTTCGGGAACTTTTGCCATTTTAATTCTCTCCTATCCATTTTGAAAATAAATTTTAATGGTCTGATTTTTGCTTTATAAAAACAGAAAAGGACACTGTAAGCCTCAGCTCACAGCGCCCTTGCTGTCTTTGATGTTGTTAGTATATTCCACTTTTGCGAATTTGTCAATACATTTTTTAAAAAAAGTTTTGAAATTGCAAGTTTTATTAAATTTCCTGCAAAATTAAACTGAAACACCAATAAGAGTTGCATATTTTCTACAACAATCACAGTAAAATGAAAGTTTCGCCCTTAAAAGTTGCAATTTTCCTTTATTTTCCCTTGACAAAGCACAATGTATAGTTATATAATCTAAGTGCTGATTTTTCTTGATCAACGATGACAGGGCATTTCAGAACATCAGCCGACCTGCACATTCACCTTTGCAGGATATAGCACAGGCTGAGCATAGCGGTTTTACCGCTGAGAAGAGATTGGGCATTTTACAATTACATATATATGATTGATTATTAACCGGCAGAACATTAATTGCCACTTTGAACCGATAAGTTTACGAAAGCAAACTTCCTTTTACATATATATGTATATAAAAAGTCCGCTGAATAATTTTTGTGATTAACAGGAAAGGGTGATCATTAATGGAACAGACAGTCAGAGAGAACAACAAGACTCTGTATTCTCCGAAGTTTGAACATGATAACTGCGGTATCGGAGCTGTTGTTAATATTAAGGGTATCAAGTCACACGACACCGTGGCAAACGCTCTGACAATTGTTGAAACTCTCGAACACAGAGCAGGTAAGGATGCCGAAGGCAAAACAGGTGACGGCGTAGGTATTCTTCTCCAGATTTCACACAAATTTTTTAAGAAGGCAGCTGCTGAAATCGGCATTAAGCTCGGTTCCGAAAGAGATTACGCTGTAGGTATGTTCTTCTTCCCTCAGAATGAGCTTGCAAGAAATCAGGCAAAGAAGATGTTTGAAATCATTGCAGAAAAAGAAGGTCTTACAGTTCTCGGCTGGAGAAATGTTCCGTCAAAGCCCGAGGTACTCGGTCACAGAGCTGTTGAATGTATGCCTGCAATTATGCAGTGCTTTATCAAAAGACCTCACGGCGTAAAGAGAGGTCTTCCGTTCGACAGAAAGCTCTATGTTGCAAGAAGAGTTTTTGAACAGAGTAATGAAGACACATATGTAGTTTCGCTTTCAAGCAGAACTATTGTATATAAAGGTATGTTCCTTGTCGGCGATCTCCGTAACTTCTTCCTTGATCTTCAGGACGATGATTACGAGTCTGCAATCGCTATGGTTCACTCCCGTTTTTCAACCAACACAAATCCAAGCTGGCAGAGAGCTCATCCTAACAGAATGATTGTTCACAACGGTGAAATCAACACAATCAGAGGCAACGCTGACAAGATGCTTGCCCGTGAGGAAACAATGCGTTCGGAGCATCTCAAGGGCGACCTTGACAAGGTTATTCCTGTTGTAAACACAGAGGGTTCAGACTCTGCAATGCTTGATAACACACTTGAATTTCTCGTAATGAGCGGCATGGAGCTTCCTCTTGCCGTTATGATTACAATTCCGGAGCCGTGGGATAATAACGGCACAATGAGCCAGAAGAAAAAGGACTTCTATCAGTATTATGCAACAATGATGGAGCCGTGGGACGGTCCTGCGTCAATCCTTTTCTCTGACGGTGACATTATGGGTGCGGTTCTTGACCGTAACGGTCTGCGTCCGTCAAGATATTACATCACGGATGACGGCAACCTCATTCTTTCATCGGAAGTCGGTGCACTTCCTATTGATCCTGCAAAGATTGTTACAAAGGAAAGACTTCGCCCGGGCAAAATGCTTCTTGTCGATACGGTTCAGGGCAGACTCATTGATGACGATGAACTTAAAGAGTATTATGCGTCAAAACAGCCTTACGGCGAATGGCTCGACAGTAATCTTGTTTGTCTTAAAGACCTCAAAATTCCTAATATGAAGGTTGAGGAGCATTCATATAAAGAAAGACAAAAACTCCAGAAGGCTTTCGGATATACCTACGAAGATGTTATGACATCAATCCTTCCTATGGCAAAGAACGGCACAGAGTCAATTGCCGCAATGGGTACAGACAGTCCACTTGCAGTTCTTTCAAAAGAACCGCAGCCGCTTTTCAACTACTTCAAACAGCTCTTTGCACAGGTTACAAACCCGCCGATTGACGCAATCCGTGAGGAAGTTGTAACATCAACAACAATTTATATCGGCGAGGACGGCAACATCCTTGAGGAGCGTCCCGAAAACTGCAAGGTTATGAAGATTCACAACCCGATTCTTACATCAACCGATATTCTCAAAATCAAGAATATGCACATTCCGGGCTTTAAGGTTGCGGTTATCCCGATTCTCTACTACAAGAACACAAGACTTTCAAAGGCTGTTAAGCGACTTTTCATTGAAGCTGACAAGGCTTACAATGACGGTGCAAATATTCTTATCCTCTCCGACAGAGGAGTTGACGAAAACCATCTTGCAATTCCGTCACTTCTTGCAGTATCCGCTCTTCATCAGCACCTTGTTGCAACAAAGAAGAGAACTTCACTTGCAATGATACTTGAAAGCGGTGAGCCGAGAGAAGTTCATCATTTTGCAACACTTCTCGGTTACGGTGCAAGTGCAATCAACCCGTATCTTGCTCAGGAAACAATTCACGAGCTTATCGGTGATGACCTTCTTGACAAGGACTACTACGCAGCAGTTGACGATTACAACAGCGCAGTTCTCCACGGCATCGTAAAGATTGCGTCAAAAATGGGTATTTCAACAATCCAGTCATATCAGGGCTCACAGATTTTTGAGGCTATCGGTATCGGCAAGGATGTTATTGACGAATACTTCACAGGCACAGTCAGCAGAATCGGCGGTATCACAATCAAGGATATCGAAAAGAATGTTGACAAACTTCACACAGCGGCATTTGATCCGCTTGACCTCGGTGTAAGCGATGAGCTTGAATCCCGTGGTTCACACAAGTTCAGAAGCGGCAAAGAGGAACACCTCTACAATCCGCAGACTATATATATGCTCCAGCAGGCAACAAGGACAGGCGACTATGAGCTTTACAAAAAGTATTCTCATATGATTTCCGAAGAAATGGATCCTGTAAATATCAGAGGCCTTTTCGACTTCAACTTTGCGGAAACTCCTGTTCCGCTTGATGAGGTTGAAAGCGTTGATTCAATCGTAAAGCGTTTCAAGACAGGCGCTATGTCCTACGGTTCAATCTCACAGGAGGCTCACGAAACACTTGCGATTGCAATGAATCAGCTTCACGGCAAGTCAAACTCGGGTGAGGGCGGCGAAAGCCTTGAACGACTTCTCACAAAAGGACAAAAGGTTGACAGATGTTCTGCAATCAAGCAGGTTGCGTCAGGTCGTTTCGGTGTTACATCAAGATACCTCACATCCGCAAACGAAATTCAGATTAAAATGGCTCAGGGTGCAAAGCCGGGCGAAGGCGGACATCTTCCGGGCAAAAAGGTTTATCCCTGGATTGCAAAAACCCGTCATTCAACACCCGGTGTATCGCTCATCTCTCCCCCACCGCACCACGACATTTACTCAATCGAGGACCTTGCACAGCTTATCTACGACCTCAAAAATTCTAACAAAGACGCAAGAATCTCTGTTAAGCTCGTTTCGGAATGCGGTGTAGGTACGGTTGCCGCAGGCGTTGCAAAAGCAGGTGCAGGCGTAATCCTTATTTCAGGTTATGACGGCGGTACAGGCGCTGCTCCGAGAAACTCAATCTACAATGCAGGTCTGCCGTGGGAACTCGGTCTTGCCGAGGCTCATCAGACGCTCATTATGAACGACCTTCGTAACAAGGTTGTTATTGAAACCGACGGTAAGCTTATGAACGGCCGTGATGTTGCAATTGCAGCAATGCTCGGTGCAGAGGAATTTGGTTTTGCAACTGCTCCGCTTGTAACTCTCGGTTGTGCAATGATGAGAGTATGTAACCTTGATACCTGCCCGTTCGGTGTTGCAACACAGAACCCCGAGCTCAGAAAAAGATTCTGCGGCAAGCCCGAATATGTAATAAACTTTATGAAGTTTGTAGCAAGCGAACTTCGTGAATATATGTCAAAGCTCGGTGTAAAAACCGTTGATGAGCTTGTCGGAAGAATTGACCTCATCAAGAGAAAAGAAGGCATCACAGGACAGGCTGCCGAGGTTGACCTTTCTAACATTCTTGATACAAACTTTGTTTCGGAAAAGGTTGAATACAACAAAAAGAGCCTTTATGATTTCAAGCTTGAATCAACGCTTGACGAGAGAATCCTCTGCAAAGAATTTGCAAAGGTTCTTGCAAAAGGCACAAAGAAAAAGGTTGAAGTCAATGTTAAGAACACTGACCGTTCATTCGGTACAATCTTCGGTTCTGAGGTTACAAGAAAGCATTACAACAACCTTGATGACGATACATTTACAGTAGTCTGCAACGGTTCGGGCGGTCAGAGCTTTGGCGCATTCATTCCAAAGGGACTCACACTTGAACTTGTGGGCGACTCAAACGACTACTTCGGCAAGGGACTTTCAGGCGGTAAGCTGGTAGTTTATCCTCCGAAGAACTCAACATTTGACGCAGGTAACAACATCATCATCGGTAATGTTGCACTTTACGGTGCAACAAGCGGCAAGGCATTCATCAACGGTGTTGCAGGCGAGCGTTTCTGCGTAAGAAACTCAGGCGCAACGGCAGTTATTGAGGGTGTCGGCGACCACGGTTGTGAATATATGACAGGCGGTCGGGTTGTTGTTATCGGCAAAACAGGCAAAAACTTTGCCGCAGGTATGTCCGGCGGTGTTGCCTATGTTCTTGATGAAGAAAGAGACCTTTACACAAAGCTTAACAAGGAAATGGTTCACTTCTCGGAAGTATCCGAAAAGTACGATATAATCGAACTCAAGACACTTATTGAAGAACATGTTGCAGCAACAGGTTCACAGAGAGGCAAGAAAATCCTTGATAACTTTGACGAGTATCTTCCGAAATTCAAGAAGATTATTCCGCACGACTACAAGAGAATGATGGCTGCAATTGCCGCTTATGAAGAAAAAGGTCTTACAAACGAGCAGGCACAGATTGAAGCTTTCTACGAAATTGTGAATAATAAATAAGGAGGGGATATTTATGGGAAAGCCAACAGGATTTATGGAATATAAGCGTGAGGATGCCCCGGCATACTCCGTAAAAGAAAGAATCAAAAATTTTGACGAATTTCACGATCCCCTCAGCAAAGAGGATCAGCAAAAACAGGGTGCAAGATGCATGGACTGCGGCGTGCCTTTCTGTCAGGCAGGAATGCAGATTGGTTCTGCATTCTCAGGCTGTCCGCTTAACAACCTCATTCCCGAATGGAATGACCTCATCTACAAGGGCAACTGGGAACAGGCTTACAACCGTCTTAAAGTTACAAACAACTTCCCCGAATTCACATCCCGTGTATGTCCCGCTCTCTGTGAAAAGGCATGCACCTGCGGTGCAAACGGTGACGCTGTCAGCGTAAAAGCCAACGAATACGGAATCATTGAAAATGCCTATGAAGAAGGTCTTGCAGACGCAAAAATTCCAAAGGTAAGAACAGGCAAGAAAATTGCAATCATCGGTTCGGGTCCATCGGGACTTGCCGCTGCCGACCAGCTCAATCAGCGCGGTCACTCTGTAACGGTATTTGAACGCAATGACAGAGTAGGCGGTCTGCTTATGTACGGCATTCCGAATATGAAGCTTGAAAAAGATGTTATCGAACGCAAGATTAACATTATGGAAGAAGAAGGCGTAACCTTTGAAACCTGCTCAAATGTCGGCAAAGACATCAAGGCAAGCGAAATTCTCAAGGACTTTGACCGTGTAATCCTTGCTTGCGGTGCATCAAATCCGAGAGATATCAAAGTTCCCGGCAGAGAGGCTAACGGCATTCACTTTGCCGTTGACTTCCTCAAATCAACAACAAAGTCACTTCTTGACTGCAACCTCAGAGAGGGTACATTCATCAGCGCAAAAGGCAAGAATGTAATGGTAATCGGCGGTGGCGACACAGGTAACGACTGCGTCGGCACAAGCATCAGACACGGTGCAAAATCCGTTCTCCAGCTTGAAATGATGCCTAAACTTCCCGACACAAGAAGTGCTGATAACCCATGGCCGCAATGGCCGAGAGTCTGCAAAACAGACTACGGTCAGGAAGAGGCTATTGAAGTTTACGGTCACGATCCACGAGTTTATCAGACAACCGTTAAGCAGTTCATTGCTGACAAGAACGGTAATCTTGTAGGTGCGGAGCTTGTTAAGCTCAAACCCGAAAAGGATGCTAAAACAGGCAGACTTATGATGAAAGAGGTTGAAGGCTCAGAATACAAGGTTGATGTTGAACTCGTACTCATTGCGGCAGGATTCCTCGGCAGTGAAAACTATGTAACCAAGGCATTCGGTGTTGAAACAAACGCAAGAACCAATGTTGCAACGGCAGAAGGCTCACACAAGACAAATGTTGAAAATGTATTTGTTACTGGCGATATGCACAGAGGACAGTCACTTGTTGTCTGGGCGATTCGTGAGGGCAGAGATGTTGCCAAAGAGGTTGACGAAAGCCTTATGGGATACACAAATCTTTAATTGATTACAAATAACCTGATAATCCTCAATTTTTCGATATACCGGTTAATAATCAGAAAGCGCAGGAGCGGATTTCCCTCCTGCGTTTTTCTTTGTCATTTAGGGTTTGTTTCTGTTGCATATCAATATGATTGATGATAAAATAAAGGATATATACAATGCAATAAAATGTGAGGAAATATTATGAGTAACAGACCTGAAACCAATAAACAAAGCTGTCCCGTTTACAAAAAATGCGGCGGTTGTCAACTGCAAAATCTGTCATATCCCGAACAGCTTGAATTCAAGCAGAGAAAAGTCGAAAAACTTCTCAAACGCTTTTGCACCGTTGAAAAAATTATCGGAATGAAAACTCCCTACCACTACCGCAACAAGGTTCAGGCGGCTTTTTATACGGACAAAAAGGGCAAAATCATTTCGGGTGTGTATCAGTCTGGCAGTCATCATGTTGTCGGAATTGACAGCTGTCAGACAGAGGATGTTATTGCCGACAAAATCATCGTTGCAGTACGCAAGCTCCTCCCCTCTTTCAGAATGACAACCTATAACGAGGACACAGGCAAAGGTTTTCTCCGTCACATTCTTGTGAAAAGAGGCTTTGCGACAAATCAGATTATGCTTGTGCTTGTGACAGGTACACCTGTTTTTCCGTCAAAAAACAATTTTGTAAAAGCGATTCTGCAACAGTTTTCCGAAATCACAACCATTGTGCAAAATATAAACCCCTACCGCACCAACCTTGTACTCGGTGACAATCAGAAAGTGCTGTACGGCAAGGGTTATATTGAGGATATTCTCTGCGGTTGCAGGTTCAGAATTTCGCCGAAAAGCTTTTACCAAATTAACCCCGTTCAAACCGAAGTTTTGTACGGCAAAGCAATTGAATTTGCAAATCTCAAAGGCAACGAAACCGTGCTTGACACCTACTGCGGAATCGGCACAATCGGCATAATTGCCGCCAAAAACGGCGCAGGCAATGTTATCGGTGCAGAACTTAACGGCGATGCCGTGAGGGATGCAATCGTAAACGCAAGAGCAAATAATCTGAAAAATATCCGTTTCTACAAAGCCGATGCGGGCGAGTTCATGAGAGAAGCTGCAGACGAGGACGAAAAGCCCGATGTTGTGTTCATGGATCCGCCAAGAGCCGGAAGTGACCGAAAATTTCTCGACTCACTAATCAAAATGTCTCCGAAAAAGGTTGTCTATGTTTCCTGCAACCCCGAAACCCTGGCCCGGGATGTGGCGGTGCTCTGCGCGGGCGGCTACCGCGCGGAAAAGGCTGTGCCAGTGGACATGTTCCCGTGGACGGAGCACGTCGAAACCGTCATGAGCTTTTCCAAGGGAACATATCCACATCGCTCTGTGAAGGTCGAATTCCCCCTTGAGGGGTTGAATGTCGCCCAGCTTCAGGGGAGCGCGACCTATGAGCAGATCAAAGCGTATGTTCTCGAGCACAGCGGTCTCAAGGTTTCTACCCTGTATATCGCACAGATCAAGCAAAAATATGGGATCATCGAACGGGAGTGCTACAACAAGCCCAAGAGCGAGGATGCAAAGCAGCCCCAGTGTCCGCCGGACAAGGAAGCTGCGATTGTCGAAGCGCTTAAATTCTACGGCCTGATTACCCCTTGAATATTTCATTCAGGAGGTATCCCTATGAGCCACAATGGCACGAACAACCTTCCCCTGCACATCCATGACAACAACAACGGTCTGGATTATACCCTGCACGGAGACTACTATCTGCCAGACTTGGAAGTGCCACCTGCTCCGCCGCTTAACCGCTGGGGTCGTATGGTCTTCGACAGGCTTCAGAAGCAGCATCCGGGGAGATTCACCCGAATGCTGCTGGACGGCACGCTGTACCTG
>ENA-OROK01001752-OROK01001752.1-human-gut-metagenome-genome-assembly--contig:-NODE-1752-length-20209-cov-3.434157_pt1 | contig 20209 bp, 18 predicted proteins | sample MGYA00242127_ERZ509046 | MGnify/ENA primary metagenome ERZ509046 (study PRJEB26280, sample SAMEA2338728) | human gut metagenome | biome: human gut; feature: human-associated habitat; material: faeces... | reverse complement strand
CTTGATGAAGGGCGCTCCCTGCCTGTCGATGCCGATCTTGCCCACGAGCAGGCCGGAGCTGGTCTGCCCTGAGGGATCCACAGGCACGGCTGTGTGCTGCGGCAGGAAGCGGGCGCGGGTATTGGGCCTTCCGAGAGCCATCTGCAGGATGCCCTCGGCCGTCTTTTTGGCTTCGGGATCGCCCGGATTGTCGCGGAGAATGCGGTAGGCCGTGACCGTGTGGTAGACGTAATGCGGTCCCTTCTTGCGGCCTTCGATTTTCCAGGAGACAAGATGGGGAATGCCCGTAAGGGTTTTGACGAGCACGTCCATGGAGAGATCCTGACAGGAGAAATAGCGCCCTGTCTGGAAGCGTCCCCCCGGACGGAGACGGCGTCCGTCACCGGTGCCGCTCATGCGGTCACCGGGAATGCGCGGCCTGCCGGAGCGGGCTTTTTCCGCGAACCTGCCGCGGCCCTGCTGATCTCCGCCGCGCGGGGCTTCCTGCCCCTTCTGGAAAAGCGTCTGAACGGTATTGCCGCCCTGCTGGTAGACGCGGCGGCAGGGCTGCACGCAGCGGCCCCTCAGGCCGCTCTTGCCGCCCATGTAGCTGGACCAGTAGCAGCGTCCGGAGACGCAGTAGCACAGGGCGCCGTGGATGAAGCATTCGAGCACCACGCCGTCGGGGCAGGCATCGCTCATCTGATGGATTTCATCGATGGAGAGTTCGCGGGGCAGAACTACGCGGTCAGCGCCGAGGCGTTTGGCCTCCAGAAGCGACGCGGGGTGTGTGAGATTGGCGAGAGTGGACAGCGTGATGGAGCCTGTATACCCCGCCTGACGGGCGATATCGACGAGGGCGATATCCTGGATAATGAGGCCGTCGATGCCGACCTGGTTCTCGAGGCGGCTGATGAGCCTGTAGGCGGCGTCGGTTTCAGCGGGCTTGATGAGCGTGTTCATGGCCACGGTGACCCGGCAGTCCGACTCATGGGCGAGATCCGTGAGCCGTGAGAGCTCGGTGAGGCTGAAGTTTTCAGCCTGCATGCGCGCGGAAAACTGCTTGAGGCCAAGGTAGATATTGTCAGCTCCGGCCGCGAGGGCGGCGAGGAAACAGGAAACGTCGCCGGCGGGAGCCAGGATTTCGGGGTGTTCGGGGGTGGGTTCGGGTATCTGTATTCTGCTCATGTGCTGTCCCTGGCGCCTGTTAGCGCTCGGAAGGATCGGAATTTTTGTAGTAGTCAGAGAACCAGTCGTAGAACTTCTGTATGCCTTCCCTGAGTGGCGTATGGGGCATGAAGTGCGTAAGTTTGGCCTGATCGCCGGCATCGGCCCAGGTGGCCGTGACATCGCCGGCCTGCATGGGCAGATAAATTTTTTCAGCCCTTCTGCCCATGACCTCTTCGATGGTTCTGATGAATTCGGAGAGTTCCACGGAGTGGCTGTTGCCTACGTTGAGGATGCGCCAGGGAGCCGAGCTGGAGGCCGGATCGGCTGTTTTCGCGTCCCAGAGAGGGTCGGCCCTGGGAGGCAGGGGCAGGATGCGCGCCATGACTTCCACGATGTCGTCGATGTAGGTGAAGTCCCTGTGCATTCTGCCCCCGTTGAAGACCCTGATGGGTTTGTTGTGGAGAATGGCCGTGGCGAAGAGGTGCAGGGCCATGTCAGGACGTCCCCACGGGCCGTAGACCGTAAAGAAACGCAGGCCTGTCGAGGGGATGGCATAGAGGGAGCTGTAGGCGTGAGCCAGAAGCTCGTTGCTGCGTTTGGTGGCGGCATAGAGGCTGACAGGATGATCGGCTCCGCTGTGCGGGGAATAGGGAAGCGATGCGTTCAGGCCGTAGACAGAGGAAGACGACGCGTAGACGAGGTGCTTCACCGGATGCTGTCTGCAGCATTCGAGGAGATTGGCGAATCCGACGAGGTTTGAGGAAACATAGGCCTGGGGATTCTGAATGCTGTAGCGGACGCCGGCCTGGGCAGCCAGGTTCACTACATGGGTGAAGTGGCCGTCACTGAAAAGCCGTTCCAGGGTCGCCGCGTCGGCGAGATCGGTTTTGATGAAGGAGAAGTCCGTATCGTTCTTCAGCTGGGCCAGACGGTCCCTCTTGAGCTGGACGCTGTAGTAGTCGTTCAGATTGTCGAGGCCGGTCACCCGGTGCCCCTCTGCAAGGAGGCGTTTTGCAAGGTGAAAGCCGATAAAGCCCGCGACACCGGTGATCAGAATGTGCATGAATATCTCCTTTATCCGGGAAAAATAGGCCAAGAGAGAGGAGCGCGCAAGGGCCGGAGAAATGGACCGCGGCGGGCGTTCCCCGCCGCTTCCGCGCCGGGAAGAGGACTTGCAAAGAAGAGAGGGAAAACGCTATAAAGGCGGGATCTGAACAAGGGGCAGGCGCGTATTCCCGCTGCCTAGATCCCTGATTTACAGAGATTTTTCAGTGGCGGAGATACCGGATTATTATGGATACCAAGGATACCAAAAATACCAGAACGCAAAAGACCGGCGGAGCCGGAGGAAATACGAAGAAGGACGATGGCAGAAAGACCTTTGGCCGGAAGCTTCGTCAGAACTGGTACGAAGGCCAGAACAGGGAGATAGTGGTTTATTATCTCATAGCTGTGGCTTTTCTGGAACTCATTGTCGGCTGTGTGGCCTTCTTTTATGGTGTCGCCCATCCCACCATGGGACCTGACGGCACGCGCATGGCGAACTTCCCCTGGGTGGGCTGGCTCATAGGCGCCCTGCTCTCCCCTGTGGGCCTGATGCTTATCCTTCATCTGTCGGGGCAGTTCTTCTCCCGGTCCCTTGATGCCGTGAACGGCGGAGGGGCAAAAGGAGGAGGCGGGGACGCCGGCGAAGTGCCGGAGCGCGTCCAGCGTTTTTACAATATCATGAGCCACGCGCCCACGGTGGTCATCCTGCTCGGTCTCCTCGTCATTGGCGCCTGTCTCTTTTTCCTGGACAGCGCCATGGGCGCGCTCGGCAGTGTCGGCAAGGTGCTGTCCGGCTACATTCCCTGGATTCTGGGCTGCATCGCCGCGTTCCTGGTGATCTGCTATATCGCGAGGCTCTATTTTCTCAGCCGGCACCGCCGTATGATGCAGGAATACGCCTACAGAATGAAGGTGCTGGAAACCACGGGCATCATCATTGCCTCCAAGGGCTCCGAGCCGCTCAAACTGCAGGACGGCCGCGTCGTCCCCATAGAGAGCGGCAAAATGCCTCCGTCGCTTCCGCCGTCCGGTGACGGCACGAAGCCTGATGGCGGAGCCGGATCCGATGACGTGGTCGATGTGGACGAAAGCAGCATTGTCGGAAGCGGCGGTCCGGAAAAGGATTCCGCCGGGGACGGGGAGAAGGCCGCGGACAAATCCACAGGGCCGGCTCCCGCGGGAGCTGACGCCGGACAGGGCGCCTAGCACAGCGGTGTTTTTCCGGGCTTCGGAGTGTTTCACTCCGGAGCCCTTTTTTGTGCTGCGGGAAACGCAGGAAGGCATCTTTCCCGGGACAGAGAAAAGCCCCGGGGAGGTATGGCTTCACCGGGGCTTTCCGTAAATCAGGCGGCTGTCTTCAGCATAGTGGCGGCAAGGGAGGCCCTTACCGCAGGGACAGCGCGGCGTTATTCGAATTTGCTTTTGTCCGGGCGCACCCTGAGGGATTCGGCGATAATCTTCGGATCCTCCTGGGGGCGCGCTCTGACGCCGAGCTCGGCGTTGCCTCCGTAGCAGACGAAGCCGTCCGGGCCATGTTCAACGTAGCCGGCGGCAAGCACCTTCCCGTAGGGAAGCTGCTCAAACATATCGGCGTGATCCACGCGGCGAGGGAAAAGGAACGGTACCGGCTGACCGGAAAAATCTTCGACGATGAGGTATTTCACGGAATCCTCCAGTAAGGAACTGCCCGTCGGGCAGGGGGCCGGAGCCCCGGTTAAGTCCATGCACAGTCTGTCTGACTATGCCTATTTCTGACGGTTTTGCAAATAGCGGCGGACGGCCCTGTTGTGGTCGGTGAGGTTCGTGTTGAACTCGTGGGCCCCGCCGTCCGTGATGGCCACCATGTAAAGAAAATCGTGCTTTTCGGGATGCAGGGCCGCGCTGAGGGCCGAGAGCGCGAAAGAACAGATGGGGCCCGGCGGCATGCCCGGATGCCTGTACGTGTTGTACGGATTTTTGTCGTCGCTGAGGTCCGCGCGGGTGAGGTTGCCGGAGAAGGCCGGTCCGAGGCCGTAGATCACTGTGGGATCGGCCTGCAGGAGCATGCCTCTGTCCATGCGGTTCTGATAGAGGCCGGCCACGCGGGGGCGCTCATCGGGGCTGGCCGTTTCTTTCTCAACGATGGAGGCGAGAATGACGGCGTTCCGCATGGCTTCCCTGGCTGGTCTGGGATTCCCCCACAGGGGGCCGGTCCGGCGCCAGAAGTTGTCGACGATGCGGCCGGCTGCGGACCAGGCCTGCTTCTTCCCCAGAACTTCCCCTTCAAGAGGCGTCTTGATGAGATAGGTGTCGGGCATGAGAAAGCCCTCGGCCGTGTCAAAGGGGATGCCGTAGTGGCGGAGGAATTCGGGATCGCGGATGACGTCAGCGAAGTCTCCTGCCGTGCAGAGGCCTGCCTGCTCGAGAATGGCCGCTGTCTGCCACCATGTGAGTCCCTCGGGGATGGTGACGCGGGTCAGCACGGGCTTGCCGCTGATGAGTTCGTTCAGAACCTGATCCGGGGTCCAGCCCGTATTCAGGAGAAAGCGTCCGGCCTTCAGTTTACCGCCTGCCTCGCGGTACCTCGCGAGAAGACGGAACCTGAAGGGATCGGTGATGACATTTTTTGCCTTCAGGGCCGTGGCCGCACGGGAAATGGTCATCCCCGGCGTTACGTCAAAGGAGACGGCCTGGCCCGGTGTCTCGGGGGGGACATTCAGGAAGGTATAGGCTTCATAGCCGCACCAGAGGCCCGCGGCTGTGACGCAGAGAAAGAGAACCAGAAACGCTGACCGCAGAAATTTCCACATGTAAGGATACCTCCGGGCGATCCGCTGCCCCCGCCCTTATCCGGCGCGGTAACCGTCCCCTTCCGCCAGCGTGGCGCTTGAGGGAGAGTGCAGGTAGGATTCAAGGATGCGCACGGCGGCCTGCTGATCGAGGACGGCCTTGCGCCTGCTGCGCCTGAGACCCGCTTCCTCGAGATCCCACGCCGCTTCTTCCGAACTCAGGAATTCTTCCATGAGATAGACCGGGCAGGGAAGGCGGTGCAGGAGTTTCCTGACGAAGTTGCGGATCTGCCGCGTGGTCAGGCTGTCCGAGCCGTCCGCGAGAAGAGGCAGGCCCACCACCACGGCGTCCGGCTTCTCCCGCAGAATGCGGGCAGCCAGAGCGTCGAGAAAGGTCCTGCGGTCCGGGAAGCTGTCCAGGCGGATGGTCTCCAGGGGATAGGCCAGAATGCCGTCGGGATCCGTTGCGGCGAGGCCCGTGCGGGCCAGCCCGTAGTCGACAGCCACGAGTTTCACGGGGAAGCCTCCCTCTTTTTCCTTCCCCGCGCCGGGGCGCGGGGAAGGAACGGTTTAGTAGATTTTCACGAGCCTGCGCACGTCTTCCATGGTTTTGGCGGCGAATTCGCGGGCTTTGGCGTTGCCGGCCTCGAGGATGCCCAGAACATCGTCGTCGGTCAGCCTGCTGCGGCGCTCCTGCAGGGGATCGAGGAGCTCGTGCAGGTGCTTCAGGAAGATCTTCTTGCACTGTACGCAGCCAAGGCTCGCGTTTTTGCAGTTCTCGCGGATCTCGGCCTGTTCCTCGGGCGTGGCCATGATCTTGTGATACGGGAAGAGGTTGCAGGCATCGGGATCGCCGGGATCGGATTTCTTGACGCGCGGCGGATAGGTGAACATGGTTTTGATTTTGGGCTCGATGTCAGCGAAGCTGTCGCGCAGGAAGATGCCGTTGTTGTAGCTCTTGGACATCTTGCGGCCGTCGAGGCCGGGGCACTTGCAGGCCGGGGTGAGCATGGCCTGGGGCTCGGGGAAGTAGTCTCCGTAGAGGCCGTTGAAGCGGCGGGCGATTTCGCGGGTAAGCTCCATGTGGGGCAGCTGATCCTCACCGACCGGCACGCCCTGGGGTTTGTACATGAGAATGTCGGCGGCCATGAGGATGGGGTAGCACAGGAATCCGGTGCAGCTCAGATCCTTTGTGGTGATTTGCTGCTGCTGTTCCTTGTAGGTGGGATTGCGCTCCACCCAGGAAACAGGCGTGATCATGGAAAGCAGGAGAGAAAGCTCGGCGTGCTCCTTGAGGTCGGACTGGCGGAAAATGGTGCATTTTTCGGGATCGAGACCGGAGCCGATCCAGTCCTTGACCATTTCGATGGTGTTTTCCCGGAGCGCCTCGGTTCTGTTGAAGTCCGTGGTGAGCGCGTGCCAGTCAGCCACGAAGAAGAAAGCTCTCAGCTTGTCCTGGAGGTCCACCCAGTTCTTGAGGACGCCGAAATAATGTCCGAGATGGAGGGGACCGGTGGGGCGCATGCCCGAAGCAGTGCGAATTTCAGTACTCATGGAAAGTGTTCCTTTGAAGATTAGATAATGTCCAGGATTCTCAGCAGGAGCCCGTAGCTTCCGTTCAGGAGGGGACCGAGCACCATGTCCAGAACGCGGGTTACGATGAGCAGCATGAGAATGAGAAAACCGTAGCGCTCAATGGAAAGATAGGAATACGCGCAGCGCGCAGGGAGAAAGTAGGCCAACACCTTGCTTCCGTCCAGAGGCGGGATGGGGAGCAGATTGAAGAAGGCGAGGCAGAGGTTGATCGAGACACCGGCGAGAAGCGCGCGTACCACGAAGGTCTCTGTGGGCGTGGCCATGAGAACAATGGAGGGGTCGACGAGAAGCAGGATTTTCAGGAGGCAGGCGAACAGCACGGCCAGGATGATGTTGGTGCCCGGTCCGGCCAGAGAGACGGTAAGCAGGCCCCTGCGCGGATTGCGGAAGTTGCGCGGGTCAATGGGGACGGGCTTTGCCCAGCCGAACACGAAGCCGCCGCTGATGCTCGTGACAATGAAGACCACGAGTCCGAGCACGTCGATGTGCGGGATGGGATTGATGGTGAGGCGTCCCATGAACTTCGCTGTGGGGTCGCCCTCCCTGAGGGCCGCCCAGCCGTGTCCGACCTCGTGGAGAATGATGCCCAGATAGGCGGGGATGAAGACAACGGCGAAGCGGCTGACCGACTGGGCGAAGCTGCTGTCATGCAGGAAATCCATCATAGACTGTCTGTTTCCGAAAGCTGTTAGAGTGTTTCCATGGTGACGCGGATGTCCTGGGGCCTGCCGGAATAGATCCAGCTCGTCACGAGCACGTCGGGGCCGGCAGCGGCCATCTCTTCCGCGTTGCCGGCATTGATGCCGCCCGCGGCCAGAACGAGAAGATTCGGACTGACGGCGCGCAGGGCGTTCACCGTGCGCGCGAGATCTGCGGGGCTGAACTTGTCGAGCTGCACGCCGTCCGCACCGGCGCGGGCGAAGCGGAGGGCCGTTTCCACGCTGTCCGCCTCGCAGATGACGCGCTTTTCCGGCGCGGCCCGGCGTATGGAGGGAAGGAGGCGGGCGAAGGTTTCCAGCCTGTCCTCACCGTCGAGGAAGGCGATGTGGCGGTCAAAGAAGAGAAGGCTTTCCGAAAGACCGGCCCTGTGTACGATGCAGCCGCCGTCCGTGGCGGCCGCGAGGCTCAGGAGCTTGGCGCCGGGGAAATTCTTGCGCGTGGCGGCCACGGCGATATCCGGCCTGCCCCTGCGGGCGGCGCTGACCATGTCCCGCGCCCTTGTGGCGATGCCGCACATGTATTCGAGCACGTTCTGGGCGATTTTCCAGGCCCTGTGCAGATCGTCTGCCCTGCCCGTGCAGGAAAGAAGGCAGGGCTTTCCTTCGGCGGGAAGTCCGTCCTCCATGCGGGATTCCACTGTAAGACCGCAGCGGGAAAGAATGCGGGCCGCGGGCTCTGTGCCCGAGACCGTGCACTGTCCGGCGCGGGGATAAAAGCGCATTCTGCCCATTCTGGCTCCTATGCCGAGAGAAGCCGTGGTGAGATCGCCGTACGGGCAGTCCTCGAGAATGAGGCTGTCTATGAAGGTGTCGGAGTAGTGCATGCGCACGGAATTTTCCTCCCCGGCTAGCCGACGGAGACGACACTCTGCACGGTAATGGTGTCGCCGGCAGAGATGTGGCGGTCTATGGTGAGGAGTTCGCCGTCACGGATGACGAGCGCCGTCTCTTCCATGACGCCGAGCGCCTGAAGAAGCTGCAGGACGGTTTTCGGGCGCCGTATCACCATCTTTCTGTCTGAGGGCATAAGATGCACCGTGATGACGGGGTCCGGACGCCGTGTTTTTTCTTGGGTGGCCTGGTCCATGATTCCTCCCTGCGGGGCTCAGCCCCGATGCGGATCAAGAAGCTGAAAAAATAGCCTGAGGACGCGCCAAAGTCGACACCGGCCGCCTAGAGGCAGGCGCTGCTGAAGCCGGGGTCCCGGGGCAGGCTGCTGCCCGAGGCGCAGGTCCTCGCGAGTTCATCGCAGCGCTCGTTCTCCGGATGCCCCGCGTGGCCGCGCAGCCAGTGCATGGTCACCTCGTGCGTCTTCAGGAAAGGCAGGAGCTTTTTCCAGAGATCGGTATTTTTGACGGGTTTTTTGTCGGATTTTATCCAGTTATTCCTCACCCATCCCTTCAGCCAGCCTTTGGAGATGGCGTTGCAGACGTACTGCGAATCCGAGTAGATCGAAACCCGGCAGGGTTCGGTGAGACGGCTGAGGGCCTCGAGAACGCCGGTTATCTCCATGCGGTTGTTGGTGGTCATGGCGAAGCCGCCGCTGATCTCTTTTCTGGTGTCAGAGCCTTCCAGAGTGAGGATAGCGGCCCAGCCGCCGTTGCCCGGATTGCCGAGGCAGGAGCCGTCCGTGTAGATGATGACGTGGTGCAAAGTCCGACTCCTGCTGTTAGAGGTCTTCCGCCGCGTAGTTCACGTAGGAAGTGACGAGCAGGAGCGTGAGATTGTTGCCCACCTTCTGCTTGCGGATGTGCGTGCGCGTGAAGCCGGCGTTGTGCAGCATGATAGCGAGCTTGCCCTCTTCAAAGCCGAGCCAGCGGTCGCCGTAGGTGACGCGCATGCTTTCGTCGCTGTGATGCAGGAAGTCGGAAATGAAAAGCCGGCCGCGGCTGTTCAGGATGCGCCTCGCCTCGGCGAGAGCCTGGGAAGGCACTTCGAGATGGTGCAGGACGAGATTGATGGAGGCGAAGTCGGCCTCCTGATCGCGCAGAGGCAGATGCTCAAGGCTTCCGATGCGCAGGGAAATGCGCGTCGCGGCTTCGGGAAGCTCCTCAAAACGCCTGTGGCAGATGTCCAGCATGGCCTGGGAACCGTCAACGCCCACCACGTTCCGGGCGCGGCTCAGCATGCGCAGGAGCACGGCGCCCGTGCCGCAGCCGAGATCCACGGCCAGTCCGCAGTTTTCGGGAATGGCCTCGCAGACCGTCTTCGGCAGATCGTAGCTTCCGAGAATCTTCTTGTTCAGGTTGTCCCAGTTCTCGGCCACGCTGTTGAAGAAATGCTGGGTTTTGGCGTTTTTTTCCTCGAGGATCCGGTTTGTCTCCACGGTGTCCTCGGGCGCTTCGGGAATTTTGTCGAGATAGGGGGCGAGGGTTTTCAGAAATTTCTGGACGTCAGCGTCCTGATTCGCCTGGTAGAAGACCCAGAGGCCGTCCCTGCGGAAGGTCGTGAGCCCCGCGTCGGAAAGGACGCGGAGATGCCTTGAGATGCGCGACTGCCCCATTTTGAGAATGGACACCAGTTCGTTCACGGAAAGCTCGTGGTGCAGGAGAATGCGCAGAAGCCTCAGCCGCGTCTCATCGGCGAGGGCCTTGAAAATGGTAACTGTGGTCATGTGTGCTCCCGGGATTATGCTGGCACGTGTGATCCGGAGACTATATCTGGAAAAACGCATATGTCAACGCGGCAGGGAGATGGGGAAAAACGTTTTTCCGGGGGTTTTCAGCGGCCTTTCCGGGGACCTGAACCACCCTAATCATATCCGTGTATCCGCATATACCCTCTCCGGGACGCCGGGAGACCGGGCGGGTTCTGGACGATATCCCTCCCTCCGGGTACACTTGCCGGCATGGAAAACGGGATGGAAAACACGAAACGGAAGCGCCCCGCGCGGTGCATGCCCTCGCCGACGCGCCAGGACAGTCTGGCGGGCCGCATCATCGAAAAACTGGCGCAGGACTCGGGCCAGGAAGTTCAGTTCAGGCTTGTGGAGCTCTGGAACAACTGGAAGATCGTCATGGGCCCGCTGGCCGGGCTGGCCGTGCCCCTGGGGCACAGGGGGAAGAAGCTTGTCATCGCGGCCGAGGACAATATGGCCCAGCAGGAACTCACCTTCTGCACGGATGAGATCCTGGCCCGCGCCAATTCCTTTCTCGAAGAACCGTATTTCACGGAATGCCAAGTGAAGCTCAGGCTCGGGCAGAAGGATCTCCTGAACCGGGAGGAGGCCCCCTGTATCCGGCCTCCGGAAAAGGCCGCGGCCTCGGGCGTGTGGCTTTCGGAAATGGATCCCGGTTCGCCCGTGGCCCGCTGCTACAGAGCCTTCGCTGCCCGCGGGAAGGACAGTGGACAGTAAAGCGGACAGACGGGAGCCCAGCCCGGATCCCGGCGGTTTTCTGATTTTCACACCCCTGCAGAGAAGCCGGACGGGCGTTCTTTTATGCCCGTCCTGTGTCAGGCCGGCGTGAATGCCTTTTATGAACATCTGCGGCTTTTGCGCTGTCAGGACGCTTCTGTGCCAGGGGACAGAAAAAGCGCCGCCCGGAAGCCGGACGGCGCTCTGTAAAGACAGAAGAAAGGGTGACTACACGCTGGCTGCGGCGAGGGTTTCCTCCACGGAGGCGGCTCCCCCGGCGTTGAGCCCGCACAGGGCGCGCACGGCAATCCTCAGCATGTCCTCAGTGAGGCTCACGCTCTGGACACCGTTATTGATGGTGCACACGCCATTGGAGAAGGACAGCCTGTAGGCCTGACGGGATTTTTCTTTGCCGGAACGCACGATGTAGTAAATCTGATCCCTGTTGTCGGCGACATAGAGCTTCTGGCGCATCTGGACGCCATATTCCTCATCGTACCAGGAGCATTCGGAAAAGATCCTGCCTTTGAAAACAAGCTCTCCGCCCACATCGCTCTGCAGACGGATTTCGCTCATATTGGTATGCTGCGTTTCCATGACGCCTCCGGGGTGTGCAGTGGACTACTGCAGGTTTTGACAGAGCTTATTCCCGCAGAACACTTTCGTCAACGGGGCTGACCACTTTCCCTGCCAGAGAAACGGCTTCGTCCTTCTCTGTACGTTTCGTGTCCATCTTGTCCGGGGGAAAGTAATTGACGGCCCAGGTAAGCCCGAGCACGTAGGCCGCGGAAACGACGCTCACCACGGCGTTCCAGGGATGGCTCGTGGAGAAGGAGAGACGCATAAGCAGGGTGCCGACCACGAAGCCGGAATTGCGGAACACGGCGTGGAAGGAGGGCATGAACTGCTGGGAGAGGAGGACAAGGGCGATGTCAGCGAAGATGAGCACCGTGTAGATGGTTTCGAAGAAGTGGTGCTCCGTACCGTAGAGGGCCTGCTGGAAGAGATCCACCAGTCCCGTGCCGGCGAAGATGCCGAGCAGGACGAGCGCCAGCAGCTTCTTGCGGGTGATGTAGCCCGTCTGGTTTTCCCTCGGCGCGGCGCTGCTGTAGGAGATGCGGCGCACGATTTTGAAGTAGAAGCCGAGGGCTATGAAGACCACGAGTGCGCCCGCGGCCGAACAGGCGATGTGGAAGAGCGGCGTGAGGTTGGTGGAGATGTCCACGGGCTCTGGGAGGTGGGAGAGCTGCTTGAAGGCATCGCGCAGGAGGATGAGCGCCAGAATTTCAAACTGCTTGCCCACGGAACGCGAGAAAGAGCTCGGGATGCTCATGATGAGCTCGAGCACCTCGACCGCCAGGATGAGAGTGAAGGCCAGCTGAATGGCGGCAAAATGGCTCGATGGCGTGATGGCCGCGAGGGCCGCCGGCATGAGGCCTGCCCTCCGTGCCTGGATGAGGGCGAGGGCGAGAAGATAGACCCAGAAGAAGATGCCGGCGAGGCGCCGCTGTGAATAGGACGCCTCCCAGAAGCGTTCGAAGGCGTCAAAGAGAGTGATGAGCGGATTGAATCTGTTGAGGATCATACGGCGGAGCCCCGTTTCGGAAAAAATTCATTGTATACCATATCGGCGGTGCGGTCTATTCCTTGCAATGGTTTAAAAGCGGTATTATTAACTTTTTTTAAAACTTTTCACGGGGATACCGTGACGGGAGGTTTTTTCAGTATGCCTCAGAAGGGCCCTCACATATCCATCTCTCCTGACTTCGTTGTCAACCGTATTCTGCGCATCAACATTGATGATTTCCAGAACTGGCCGGAGTCTGTCCGAGAATTCGCTATCTCGATCGCGGAGGAGCTTTTCCTTGCGGCGTACAACCCCTTCGTGAACGCGGATACGGTGCGGCAGAGCGTCAGGGCGCACTACGACAGGGATTCCGTCGCCCTTGCCCATTACTACGCCACCGCCATCAGCGAGGGCATCACCATGTTCTGGTCCGCCCACGAGGCTGAGGTGAAGTTCCGGGATCATCTCATCGAGGAACTCCGCAAGATCATGCCCTCCGAGGGCATCCTGACTGACCCGGCTTCTCTGGTGGCCACGGAGACGGACGCAACGGACCTCCGCATGGAACTGCCCCTCGTGGTGGTCGAGCCGGATACGGCCGAACAGGTGGCCGGAATCGTGAAGCTGGCCAATGAACTGAAGTTCGCCCTCATCCCGAGAGGCGGCGGATCGGGCATGACCGGCGGCGCCGTGCCGGCCCGCCGCAGGTCCGTCATCGTCAGCATGACACGCATGCAGTCCATCAGCAGCATCGACCTCGAGGCCATGACCGTGACCTGTCAGAGCGGATGCATCACCCAGGACGTGATCAATGCCGTGAACAGGGCCGGCGCCCTCTTCTCCGTGGATCCGGCTTCAAAGCTGGCCTCCTCCATAGGCGGCAACGTTTCCGAGAACGCGGGCGGCCCCATGGCCTTCGAGTACGGCACCACCATCGACAACCTCCTGTGGTGGCGCATGGTCACTCCCACCGGCGAAATCATTTCTGTGGAGCGCGAGAACCACCCCCGCCACAAGATCCTTCCCGATGAGACCGCGGTTTTCGTCGTCAAGGACGTGAGCGGCGGCGTGCGCAACGTGGTGCGCCTGAAGGGCGACGAGATCCGCAGGACGGGGCTCGGCAAGGACGTGACCAACAAGGTCCTCGGAGGACTCCCCGGCGTGCAGAAGGAAGGCACGGACGGCATCATCACCGAGGTCTGCTTCACCATCCATCCGAAGCCCAAGTACAGCCGCGTCATGTCCGTGGAATTCTTCGGCCGCAGCATGCGCCCGGCCGCTGTTGTGGTCCGCGAGCTCGTCGGCCTGCGCAACCGCATCCGCGAACAGGGCGACTTCGCGCATATTTCGGCCATGGAAGAGTTCAACGCCAAGTACGTCCAGGCCATCGACTACCAGACCAAGAGCACCAAGTACTCCGGCCATCCCATTTCCGTGATCACCGTGCAGGTGGACGGAGACGATCCCTATCTTCTCGACAAGTGCGTCAACGACATTGTTCAGGTTGTTGAGCAGCAGGAGAATGTGGATATCACCGTGGCGCGCGACGCCAAGGAAGCCGACCGCTTCTGGGAAGACAGGCACCGCCTTTCCCTTATCGCCAAAAGGACGTCCGGCTTCAAAATCAACGAAGACGTGGTCATTCCCATCGACCGCATCCCCGATTTTGCCGCGTTCCTGGAGCAGGTGAACCTCGAATGCACGGCCCAGGCCTACCGCGAGGCCCTGCAGGAAGTGGGTCGTCTCTCCGGTTTCCCCATGGAAGACAGGGAGTTCAACAAGGAATTCTCCTACGTCTCCAAGGCGTCCGTCGGCGGCCTTAAGAGTGAGGAAGTCTCTGATGACGAGATGCATGCCCGCAGTGTCGCTTTCCTGGCCTCGCTCAGGGAAAAATATCCCCATCTCGCCAAATCCATCGAGAAGATCGAGGCCCATATGGAGGCCTCGCGCCTCATCGTGGCGAGCCATATGCACGCGGGCGACGGCAACTGCCACGTCAACATCCCTGTGAACTCCAATGACGCGGATATGCTCCGTCACTGTGAGGAGGTCGCCAGCCGCGTGATGGCCCAGTGCCAGGAGATGGGCGGCGCCGTTTCCGGCGAACACGGCATCGGCATTACCAAGATCCGTTTCCTCAGCAATGAGCGCATGGCCGACATGAAAGCCTTCAAGGAGCGCGTGGACCCGAGAGAGGTCATGAACCCGGCCAAGCTCGTCCAGCATGAGCTTCCGGTCCGTCCCTACACCTTCTCCTTCAACAGGCTCATTCAGGACCTCAGCGAGAGCGGCCTGCCCGACAAGGACAAGCTCATCGGCATCCTGACCTCCGTGCAGACCTGCACCCGCTGCGGCAAGTGCAAGAGCGTCTGCCCCATGACCATCGCGGGTCGCTCCCTCCAGTTCCATCCGCGCAACAAGAACATGGCCTACGGCATGCTTGTGGAGGCCATTTACTACTCGCAGATAAACAAGGGCAGCGTCGACGAGGCTCTGCTCCGGGAGCTGCGCAGGCAGGTGGAACACTGCACGGCCTGCGGCCGCTGCATGGCCCAGTGCCCCATGAAGATTCCGTCCGGCGAAGTGGCCCTGCAGCTGCGCGCCATGCTCGATCATGAAGGCGCAGGCGGTCATCCGCTCAAGGAAAAGGTTCTTGACTGGGTGGTGAAGGATGTGCCCCAGCGCGTGCCCAAGATGGCCAAGCTCGCCTCCATAGGCCAGAAGGTTCAGAACAATATTCTCGGCTTTGTGCCTTCCATCTGGAAGAAGCGCATGCAGAGCCCCATGTTCTCGGGCCCGGGCCCCAAGATGGGTTATAAGAACATTTATGAGCATCTGCGCATCCACAGGGGGAATATCTTCGCCCCTGCCGAGTTCAGGAAGGGCATGCCGCTCGTGCTGTACTTCCCGGGCTGCGGCGGCGGTCTCTTCTATGACCGCATCGGCCTCTCTTCCATCATGCTGCTGCTCAAGGCTGGCTTCGCCGTGGCTGTGCCGCCGAGGCATCTGTGCTGCGGCTATCCTCTTCTGGCCGCAGGCATGGACACCGAATATGACGACAACCTGGCCAAAAACAGGCAGTACCTCGCTTCCATGCTCCGCAGCTTCGCCCAGGAAGGCTATGAATGCCGCCATATCGTGACGAGCTGCCCCACCTGCATGGACAGCATCGAGCGCTACGGCCTCACCGAGCAGTTCCCTGACCTGGACATCCAGGACGTGGCCCAGCTTACGCTGCCCGTCCTTCAGGCTGCCCGCCAGCCGGGCGAGGCGGCTCCCCTGCCCGCCGGTACGAGACTCCTCTATCACGGTTCCTGCCACTGCCCCTGGTCCGGCGTGCACCGCGTCAAGGGACACCAGATGGTCATTAAGGCTGTTGGCGAATACAGCGGCGCCAAGCTCGAACTGAATACAGGCTGCTGCGGCGAGTCCGGCATGGGCTCCGTTACATCTCCTGAGATCTACAATATCCTGAGAAGCCGCAAGCAGGAAAATCTGGCCAGAGCCATGGGCGACAACTACAAGGATATTGTCCTTGTCGGATGCCCCTCCTGCAAAATTGGCGTGGCCCGCTGCTTCCTCAACATGAAGCGCAAGAACCACGTGGTCCATATCGCCGAATTCCTGGCCGGCCTCATCGACGGTGAGGACAGGAGGCAGACCTTCCGCAGACTCATTGGTGAAACCAAGGGCGATCTGAGGGTCATCAATATGGATGAGGTCAGAAGAGGCGAGGAAAAATAGCCCTCCGCTTCTGTGAAAAGAAAACGTAAGGCGGCTCCGGATTTGTTCCGGGGCCGCCTTTTTTCGTAAAGGTGTCCGGGGTGTCGCCGGAGCGTGTGGAGCGGCGGTTGCTCCGGTTGACAGTGAACCCCCGGGTAAATTACATTCAGCAAAGGCAGAAAATTCTGCGCTGTTTTCCGGAGGGATGGCAGAGCGGTCGAATGCGGCGGTCTTGAAAACCGTTGTGGGTGTGAGCCCACCAGGGGTTCGAATCCCTTTCCCTCCGCCATAATGATTTTTTTATATATCCGGCCATCCATCCCAGCCTGTCATGCGCTGAATGGACGGTCTTTTTTTTTGCCCGGCTGAAAAAAGCCGGAGAAACGCCTGAGGGCGGCGGACGGTAAAGAAGGCGGGATTCCCGCAGGCGGCCTGAAATTTTCAGACAGCAGAGGCGGAACCCGCTGCCGGCAAGGGAAAGCCCTGCGCCGCAGGCGCTGCCAGCCGGGGCGCAGTCCGGGCGTATTGATAAAGCTTGAACTGACAGACATGCGGAACCGTCGTGGCGTTTTTTCCTGAACAGGTACAGGGATGCGGCAGCCCCGGATAGCAGAACCCGGAAGGCGCGGGTACGGGGATACGCTGCGGATAACGCCTGTAATGCTCAGTGAGAGGTTTTCCGCAGCCGCTTCAGGCCGTCACGGATTTTTCTGGGAAGAAAAGTGATGATTCGCCCGGCGCGGAACGATACAGAGTTCACGAGGCAGGCCATCTGCTCTCTCAGGCCGTCTCTTTCAGTAATGGCGCTGTCCCGTTCTCTGGCAGTCATGTCTCTTTCTGTAATGGCCCTGTTCTTTTCAGCGATGGCCGTATCCTTTTCGCTAATGATCCTGTTCTTGTCGGCAATGGCCGCGTCTCTTTCGCTGAGTACCGCGTTTCTCTGGTTGAAAGCTTCTACAATCAGGGAGCGGAACAGTATCCGTTCATAATAACCGAGTTTCAGATACTTATTTCTTTCGGACGGCTCCAACTGGCTGTAAATAAAAACAGCGGCATTTAATAGCGACAGAGCTTTATTTGTAATATACTGATATTCGATACCGGTGTTTGTTTTCGAAAATTCTGTTACAAACAGGTACGATTTGAAAGTTCCATATGCATGCTCAAAAGTCTTATTCTGTGTTATGATTGAGTTTTGGCGATATCTTCTTTTATAATAACGATTATTTATATGTGCTACTCTGCCTGCCGAAGCGATAGCCTGAAGCGTAAATGGCTCATCTTCGTGGAATATTTTTCCAATGAATTTTATGTTGTTTCTTCTGTAAAAATCAGTCCTTGCTAACATCATGTAAACACATGCGCAATAATCGTCATTTTTAAACATTTCATTTAAAATATCAATTCCTTTGTATATTTTATTATAGCAATGATTTCTGATATAATAGTTTTTTTGATTTTCCACTGCGGTATTGAGTGACGGATCGTCAGCGAAGGCAGCAGCGTCAAAAAGCAATAGATCCAGCTGATCTTTCTCAGCCCTGTTATATAAATCCCTGAGCGCATCCCTTTCAAGCCAGTCGTCGGAATCGATGAAGTACGTATACCTGCCTTTTGCAGCACGCATTCCAAGATTTCTTGCAGAGCTCAGACCGCAGTTATTCTGTGAATAAACTGTTATCCTCCTGTCCTGTTCCGCATATTTTCTCAGGATATCAGGAGAAGAATCTGTTGATCCGTCATTGATACATAGTATTTCAATATCGGTCAGGGGCTGACACAGGATACTGTTAATGCATTCTTCAAGGTATTTTTCAACGTTAAAAACAGGAATGATAACAGAAACAAGCGGAGAATCAACTCTGTTTTTTATTAAAAGTTGTTCTGTTTTTGTGACTGAATTATCTCTCATTAATTGTATACTTGCCTAAATACATTATAAATATTATTATATTTTATGTAATTGCTATTGATAATACTATAAAATATAAATTTAAAACAATTTAATTTGAAATTCCTTTTATTCACGCCCGTCCAGTTGTCCATGGGGACTGAGCTGTGTGGACAGACATATTGGAAATTTTGCGGAATACACTGCTGACACCTGGAAAAACAGTTTTTTCATCTCACAGGTATCAGCAGGGATAAGCCGTCACAAAGAACGATATCAGCATCCGTATTTTTTATCTTATATGATGCGCCGGCAGGCATGTACAGCAGTATCCGGGGATTTACATGATGTCTTCAAAATTGTTTCAGAGTATTTATAAGGAAAATTCCTGACAGACGGAAAACGCCATCTCCGGTCCGGAGGTGGCGTTTCCAACGGATTTTTCGCTTTAGAGGCTGTGGTCAGGAGAGGTATTTGTCTGCCGCGCAGCGGGCGAGCCGGGCGAGGCAGGAAAGGGAATAGAAATGCCGCCTTTCACATTTGTTGATGCAGCCATGCTCGTCCGCTGCGGCGCCGAGGTAGTCCATCCATAGTTTGGCGAGAACGGTATAGAAGCTGCCGCTGTGGGGGGAGGGAGTGCCGCGCTCCTGTTCGATGTCCTCCTGTTCGAAGAGGATTTCACGGATGAGAGGATTGCCCTGCAGTTCCGCCATATCCCTGTCGCTGCCGGCGAGGAGTCCGGCTTCCTTTCTGACCTTCTCAAAAAAGAACCTGATGACTTCGCGGTCGACCTTGTCGATGCCGGATCTGTCAAGTTCGGGCGTGAGGGCATTGCGGATATGCATGTAGTCGAGCAGAAACTGAAGCAGACTGCTGCCGTAACGGCATTCATGTAACTCCGGAGCCCCGGGGCTGCTGCACGTCTGGGAAAAACTGCAGCGGGTGACTTCTGCTTTTTTTTCATCCATTGCCTTTTCTGCCTCCTGTTCGGAGATGTCAGAACGGAACACGGCTGAATTCAGCATCCTGGCACTTCCGGCTTTTTCCCGGCATAGACATCATCGAGAAACACAGCCCAGGCTGTCCCCACGGCGATGAGCCTCTCTCTGGGCAGTTCCGCGCTGTCATAGAGAATCAGCACGGAACCGCTGTCCGGGTTGAACTGCAGGGATCGGACTCCTCTGACAGCGGAGAGATGCTTTCGGACAATTTCCACGACCTCTCTGTCCTGCAGTGCGGGATGGCGTATGCGCACCCTGCCGTCCAGGAAGCTGCGGACATACCTGAGCAGACGCAGACTGTTCACGGTTACGCCTCCGCCTCTGCTGCGGCCGTATCTGCCGTTTCATTCTGTGACGCAGGAAGATAGGGCCGCATCGCGTAAAGAGACACGCCGAGGGTTGTCAGGTTGTGCAGCAGCGCGGAAAGGCCGGGCTGCAGAATCATGAACAGGCCGCCGGCAATGAAGAGGCTGTTCGCGATAAGGGTGATGGCGAAGTTCCTGTGGATGCGGTTCAGGGTGGCACGGGAGAGCCTGCGGGCTGTGACAATGCCGTGAAGATCCGGTCTCGTCAGCAGGACGTTGGCGACTTCCTGAGCGAGATCCGTGCCGTCCACCATGGCCACGCCCACATGCGAGGCGGAGAGAGCCGGGGCGTCGTTGATGCCGTCTCCCACCATAAGCACCCTGCAGCCGCTGTCCGAGAGTTCCTTGACGATCTGCGCCTTGTCTGCGGGCAGAATCTGGGCACGGAATTCAGTGATGCCGGCCCGCTTTGCTATGGCTTTGGCCGTGCGCGTGTCATCGCCGGTAAGCATAAGAATGCGCTTGAAACCTTCGCCGCGGAGTTCCTGAATGACTTCCACGGCTTCGGGGCGGAGGGGATCCTCAATGGCCAGCATGCCCGCGATTGTGCCGTCTTCTGCGAGATACAGGAGAGAACGGCCGAGGGAGGTCTGTCTGACGATTTCTTTCTCAAGAGGCGAGACGTCGATTCCTTCATCGTTTTCAATGTAGTGGCGGCTGCCCACGCGCAGCTTTTTCCCGTGGAGCGTGGAGGCCACGCCGTGGGCCACGATGTACTCGACCTCGTCGTGTTCTTCTTCGTGCCTGATGTTTTCCTGCTGCGCCTTGCGCACGACAGAGCGGGCCACGGGATGCGGGAAATGCTCCTCGAGGCAGGCCATGACCTTGAGTACCTCCCTGGGATCGTGTCCCTCTGCGGCGATGACATCAACAACCTGCGGAGTGGCGTTTGTGAGCGTGCCGGTTTTGTCGAAGACGAGCGTGTCGGCCTCGTTGAGGGCTTCCAGATATCTGCCGCCCTTGATGACGACGCCGTGGGCCGCGCCCTCGCGCATGGAAGACAGAACGGCGAGCGGTGTGGCAAGCTT
>ENA-OROK01001739-OROK01001739.1-human-gut-metagenome-genome-assembly--contig:-NODE-1739-length-20314-cov-3.446863_pt1 | contig 20314 bp, 16 predicted proteins | sample MGYA00242127_ERZ509046 | MGnify/ENA primary metagenome ERZ509046 (study PRJEB26280, sample SAMEA2338728) | human gut metagenome | biome: human gut; feature: human-associated habitat; material: faeces... | reverse complement strand
GCGGGGCGTGACGGGTTCGGGAAAGACTTTCACGGTGGCCAACGTCATCGCGCGGCTGAACCGTCCGACGCTGGTCCTGAGCCACAACAAGACCCTCGCGGCGCAGTTGTACGGGGAGTTCCGCAACTTCTTCCCGGAGAACGCCGTGGAATATTTCGTGTCGTATTACGACTACTACCAGCCGGAGGCCTACCTGCCTTCGACGGACACCTATATCGAGAAAGACCTCCAGATCAACGCCGAGATCGAGAAGATGCGCCTCGGCACGGTCGCCACGCTGCTGTCGGGCCGCCGCGACGTGATCGTCGTATCGAGCGTCTCGTGCCTCTACGGCGCGGGCAACCCGGCGGACTTCCACGCCACGGCCATCAACATCAAGGTGGGGCAGGTCGTCAGCTACAAGCATTTCCTCTACAAGCTGGTCGAGGCGCTCTACACCCGCACCGAACGCGAGCTGGAGCCTGCGACGTTCCGCGTCAACGGCGACACGGTGGACATCATGGCGGCCTTCGGCGAGTTCGGCAACCAGTGCTTCCGCGTGATGTTCTTCGACAACGAGGTGGAGGCCATCCAGTCGATCGACCCCGTCACGGGACAGCGCATCGCATCGCTCGACAGCATCACGCTCTACGCCACGAACCTGTTCGTGACGACCAAAGAGCGCATCAACGCCGCCGTGCAGCAGATCTACCTCGACCTGGGCAAGCAGATCGAGTTCTTCGAACGCGCCGGGCGTCCGATGGAGGCGCAGCGCATCAAGCAGCGCGTGGAGTACGACCTCGAAATGATCAAGGAGCTGGGCTACTGCCCGGGCATCGAGAACTACTCGCGCTACTTCGACGGCCGCGCCGCCGGGACGCGCCCCTTCTGCCTGATCGACTATTTCCCGAAGGACTACCTGATGGTCGTGGACGAGAGCCACGTCACCCTGCCGCAGGTCCACGCCATGTTCGGCGGCGACCGCGCCCGCAAGGAGAACCTCGTGGAGTACGGCTTCCGCCTCCCGGCGGCCAAGGACAACCGCCCGTTGACCTTCTCGGAGTTCGAACAGTTGCAGGGCACGTCGATCTACGTGAGCGCCACGCCCGCGGACTACGAGCTGATGAAGAGCGAAGGCGTGATCGTCGAACAGCTGATCCGCCCCACGGGGCTGGTCGACCCGCCGCTCGAGGTGCGCGTCACAGCCAACCAGATCGACGACCTGCTGGAGGAGATCGACAAGCGCGTGAAAGACGACGACAAGGTGCTCGTGACGACCATCACCAAACGCATGGCCGAGGAACTTTCGAAATATTTCGACCGGGTGGGCGTGCGCAACCGTTACATCCACTCGGACGTGGATACGCTGGAACGCATCCAGATTCTGGAAGACCTGCGGGCCGGAATGTTCGACGTGCTGGTGGGCGTGAACCTGCTGCGCGAAGGCCTCGACCTGCCCGAAGTGGCGCTGGTGGCGATCCTCGACGCCGACAAGGAGGGTTTCCTGCGCAACGTGCGGTCGCTGACGCAGATCGCGGGACGCGCCGCGCGCCATTCACAGGGCAACGTGATCCTCTATGCCGACACCTGCACCGACTCCATGCGCTTCGCCATCGAGCAGAGCAACCGCCGGCGCGAGAAACAGGTGCGCTACAACATGGAGCACGGCATGCTGCCGCGCCGGGCGCAGAAGAGCGGCACGGGGCAAAGCACCCTGCTCTCCGCGCGCACCGACGTCCCGGAAATAGCGGCGAGCTACCCGCTCGCCGAAGACCACTACATGGCCGCCGCGGACGTACAGAGAACCTATGCCGCAAGCGAGAACATCGACACGCTGATCGACAAGGCGCGCGAAGACATGGAACGTGCGGCCAAATCGCTCGACTTCCTCGCCGCCGCGAAATTCCGCGACAGGATGTACGAACTGCAGAAACTCAAGGAGGAGAACCGGAAAGGCTGACACGCCCGGCCCCGCGGTTATTCGCGGACGGCGTTGCGAAAGGTGAAATACTTGGCAGCCAGATAGCTGTACACCATCGTCCCCAGCGAGGCCATCATTTGCGAAGGCGTCGCCCAAAACCCGCACAACTCGACGAAGAATTTCAGGAAGAGATAATTGACCACCACCGAGCCGGCGACGGAGAGGAGGTAGCGGAAAAGCTGCGTCCCCGTGGCAAGCGGCGAACGGCGGAAAGCCACGTGGCGGTTCAGCCAAAACCCGGTGAAAAAGGTCAGCGGAAAAACAATCAGCATCGCCGCGACATGCGGGGAAACCGCGATGAACCCGAGGTCGAGCAGCTCCTTGTCGAGCACGAAATTATAGAGCAGGAAATAGCACCCCCAGCCGAAAACCACGTTCGCGCCGCCGCAAACGGCATAACGGAACGTCTGGCGCGGCAATAACGCAGAAACAGGCCGGCGGTAGAACCAGTCGATGAAACGGATTATCAGCTCGGAAAGACGCATCAACGGGCAGTGTAAGTCCACAGCCCGGGGAAACGGTCGCTATAATTACGGATGAACAACGTACATGCCTCCGCATCGGGCGCCTCGAAAGGTGAAACCATGAATTTATTGCCGAAACGGTAGACCCCGCAGCGTACCGATGCATCCCTGGCTTCGGCATCCGCGGCGGCACGGGCCGCATTTTCCGGCGTACTGAAAACCCCCAACACGACATACCGGTGTCCCGAAACGAGCGATGCAGGCTCCGTGGAGACCCGTGCCGCCGACCCGGGACGCAGTCCGGCAGGTTTGGCATCCGCACGGTCACCGGCGCTATCCGCCGTCCCGGCCGCACCCGCAGCACTGCTCCCGGCAACGTCGGTTTCCGCAGCCTTCGTTCCCGCAACTGCCGTCGCAGTCCCGTCGTCCGTCACACCGGCCGTCGCGGACGAATCGGCGGGAATCCCCGCATCCGCGGCGGGCACGGTCTGCGCTACTTCGGCGGCCGTACCGGGTTCCGGAATATCGGAAGAGTTGGTGCGCAGGAATTCGGCACCGCCGAAACCTGCCGCAATCACGATCGCCGCAACGCCGATCCACAATGCCCAGTCGAATTGACGGGCGGGCTTGATCCGCACGGGTTCGTGCCCCTGCGGGTTCAGCAGCCGGTCGAAAGCGGGTGCAAGCGTAAAATTCTTGAATTTGAGCACGCCGACGCCCTCCATGGTCAGCACGTCGCCCTCGCGCGTACGGGAAAGCCAACGGTCGTAAACATCCTGCGCACCGGCAGCGTCGCAGTGGAGCGTACGCGCCAGTTCATCGACAAGCGATACCCCCTGCTGCTGCGAAGAGAAGGATACTACGCGGCAGGGAGGAAGGACTGTGCGTTTGGAAAGTCGCCTGGCACCGCGCCGCTCGACAAAGAGCGACCCTACGCCGGGCAGGAACACCCCGCTTCCGCCGGCAAGCAGGTTGCCGACAAGGCGGTTCACTTCATCGACCATCGGGTAATTGCTCATCGTTTCTTCTTTTTTGGGGTTGCTGCCGGGGCTTTCGGCAGCGGGACGGGGGTAACCTCGGGCTCGGACAGTCCCCGGTAAATCATGTAAATACCCAGCACAATAAACGGAATGCTCAGCCATTGCCCCATATCGAGCACCCATCCCTGTTCGAACGCCTCCTGCTCGGTCTTGATGAACTCGATGAAGAAACGCGTCAGGAAAATCCCGATCAGCCCGATGCCGAACAGGATGCCCGGACGGCGACGGGCGATGTCCTTCGCATAATAGAGCCAGCAAAGGATGCCGAAGGTGATCAGGTAGCAGAGCGCCTCGTAAATCTGGGTCGGGTGCACCGCCGCGGGGGCGAACTCGTTCACCCACTTGGCCGAGCGGACGAATTCGAAGCCCCACGGCAGGGTCGTGGCCATGCCGAAGATCTCCGAATTGAAAAGGTTGCCCAGCCGGACGACGGCACCGCCGATGCCCACCGCGATCATGATGCGGTCGAGCGACCAGATATAGGGCAGCTTGTTCTTGCGCGAAAAAAGCCAAAGGCCGATCAAGAGGCCGATGGCGGCGCCGTGGCTGGCCATGCCGCCGTCCCGGAAACCCGTGATGATCGTCCACGGCTTGCTGAGGTATTCCATCGGATCGTAGAAGAGGCAGTGCCCCAGCCGCGCCCCGATGATCGTCGCCAGCGTACCATAGATAAAAATCGACTCGGAGACCTTCGACGGAAGCCCCTCGCGCTTGCAGAAATTATCGAAAAACTTGGCGCCGATCAGGATTGCCAGCGCCCACATCAATCCGTAATAGCGGATGTCGAGCGACCCGATGGAGAAGAACACCGGATCGAAATTCCAAACGATGCTTAACGGTCGTATCATTTATTCAGTTCTTGCAGGTTGACTTTTTTGAGCGTAAACGAGAAGGTACTCCCCACGCCCGGTTCGCTGCGCACGCTGATGCGTTCGCCGTGCGCTTCGATGATATGCTTCACGATCGCCAGGCCGAGCCCCGTACCGCCCTGTTCGCGCGAGCGGCCCTTGTCGGTGCGGTAGAATCGCTCGAAGACGCGGGGCAGATCCTCCTTGCTGATTCCCAATCCGTTATCCTCCACCTCGACGAGTATCTTGTCGAGCATGTCGCGGAAATGGACGCGCGTCAGGCCGCCCTCCTTCCCGTAGCGGATCGAGTTGATGACGAGGTTCACGATGACCTGGCCGATGTAATGTTTGTCGGCCAGCACCCAGAACGGCGAGGGAAGGTTGTCGGCACCCTTGATCGAAATCCGGATGCCTTTTTTGTCGGCCTCCATCTCGGCCTGCTCGGCGATCTCCTTCGTCAGCGCCACGATGTCGAACTTCTCCATTTCGAGGCGGTTCATGTTGCTCTCCAGCTTTGAGATGGTATCCAGGTCGTTGACGATATTGATCAGGCGGTCGATGCTCTTCTCGGCTCGTTCGAGGTATTTGCGGTTGATGAGCTCGTCCTCCAGGCCTCCGTCGAGCAGTGTCGAGATATACCCCTGGATATTGAAGATCGGGGTTTTGAGCTCGTGCGCCACGTTGCCCAGGTACTGTTTGCGGAACTGCTCGGTCTCCTTGAGGCGGGCGATCTCCTTGTCGTTCGTATCCGCCCACGCCGTGAGTTCCTCGCCGATATTCTCGACGTGCTTGTCCTTCAGCTCGGAGAAAATCTCGTGCGTATGCACGTCGCGCGAAAGCACGATGGAATAGATCGGTTTGAGCTTGTAAGCCACATACTTGCGGATGATGAACAGCGCCACGAGCGCCACGACGACAAAGACGGCGCCGCAGACGCACAGCGTCACCCACCACACCGCATCGAGCAGCGTCATCGTCCCGGCCACAATGGCCGTTGCGAGGAGCGCGATCCACAGCGATGCGCCCTCTTTGGTTTTGATGTATACCATAAGGCTTACTTCGTATAATTTTGCATGAGACGGGCGATGTACTTGCCCACGATGTCGAATTCGAGGTTCACGACCGAACCCACGCCTATGCGGCAGAAATTCGTATGCTCGAACGTATAGGGAATGATCGCCACGCGGAACGACGACTCCTTCGAGTCGCAGACCGTCAGGCTCACGCCGTTGACCGTCACCGACCCCTTCTCCACGGTACAGAGCCCACCGCCCTGCGGTTCGTAGGCGAACGTATAGTACCAGCTGCCGTCGGCGTCCTCGCGGGCCGTGCATACGGCCGTCTGGTCGATATGCCCCTGGACGATATGCCCGTCGAGCAGCGCATCGGGTTTCATCGAGCGTTCAAGGTTCACCAGATCGCCCACAGCCAGCAGGCCGAGGTTGCTCCTGTCGAGCGTCTCCTTCATCGCCGTGACCGTATACGTATCATCGCGGATGTCCACAACTGTCAAACATACGCCGTTATGTGCTATGCTCTGGTCGATTTTCAACTCGCGGCAAAAGTCCGCGCGCAGCGTAAAATCCTTATTCTGACGGTCGGTACGGATGTCCACGACCTCCGCCATGCGTTCCACGATCCCTGAAAACATATTCTCAACTGTTAATTATCAATTTGCCTTTAACTTTATATACCGAGCTTATATCACTGACATTCAGAATTATGTCGTCATAATTTTCCCGATCGCCGGCCACCAGGCGGAGTTTGTCCTCCCCTTCGGCGAGCCGAACTATCCGCAAAGTTACAATTTTTCGGCTGACAATCACATATTCCCCCCCGGGAATAATTGCATCCCGGTCGACGGCCTTCAGCAAGACCACCGCACCCGGCGGCAAGGCGTCCCCCATGGCACGTCCCATGTAACACATGGCAAGGTCGCACTCACCCGCCTGCGGGATGACCAGGCTGCTCTCGGCCTCGAGGTGGGTGACGTGCGCGATGGCCTGTTCGACGTCCACATTATAAAAAGGTATTTGGGCGCCGCGCAGTTTCCCGTCCGCGAACATCTGCCCCTCCCCCGTCAGCAGCCACAATTTATCCACCTGCGGGAATTTGGAGACGATGCGGTCGGCCACGTCGAGCGAAATGCCGTTGTTACCGCGTTTAATCTGGTAGAGGTTTTCGCCGCGTGCAAGCCCGATATGGCGGGCGAAGTAGTTGGTCGACATGTTCGCCCATTTGATTACGGCTTCGATCCTCTGCCAATTATTCTGCTTTTCTCGCATTTTATTAGTAAAAATTAAAAAAAATTTGCATCTTTGCACTCCCGGTCCCGTAGTTCAATGGATAGAATATAAGATTCCGGTTCTTACGATATGGGTTCGATTCCCGTCGGGACTACAAAGGCACAAGTGCACAGATTGCTGCACTTGTGCTTTTTTGTTAGCGTCAATTCACAATCTTTTATTCAACAAAAATAAGAACAAATTTTCATTAGTCAATAAAAAATAGCACAATTAAGCCACAAAATAGCATATTCGGACAGATCACGAAAAAGTCCGTATCGCTTCGGGTACGGACTTCTCCAAGTCGTATTTCACGTCCCAGAGACGTGCAAACGGGATATATCAGTTGAATGTCAGAATGAAAGGCGCACTCCGAGACGGAGGGTCAGCGACAGGGAAGAATCGGTGCGCGATGTACGCAGGGTGGTTTCCGTAAAGTAATGCGATACCTCGGGCTCGAAGTAAAGCCCGACATAATTGCCGAGGCGGTACTGGGCCCCGACGGCCCCGGCCACCGACCACTGGACTTTGGGTTCGTCGACGGATTTGGAGCCGAACTTGGCGGACACGCATTTCTCGAGCATACCGCCTGCACCCACGTACATCGAGAAACGCCCGGTTTCGAGGAACTGCCAGTTAAGGCGCAGGGGAACCCCGATGAAGTGGAGCTTCTGGCTGATATCCTCGCGGCCGGACTGCATACGTACGTCCGACCATAACAACGTATAGTTCACACCGCTTTCGAGCGACAACCCGTGCGCGAATTCCTTGCGCACCGTAAGGCCGAAGCTGAGCGGCTGGTGGTGGCGGAACGAATAATCCCTGTAATTGTATTTCAATTGCGCCATCGTGCCGTTGGTACCGCCTACAAATATGTCGGACATCACCAGGTTGGGGCCGCCCCCCCCTGACACCCCCGATGATCCGGTCACACCGCCTGCGGCGAAGAGCGAAACCGAAGTCTTGCGCCGGGGACGCCTGTATTCCTGCACGCCATCGGCCAGGTAATCGTACGTGCCCGGGTATTTGCGGGGCTGAACGGCCTGCCCGGCAGCCTCTTCTCCCGGGTTCCCGTCCGTGGCGGACGCCTGCCCGGCGACTGCCGCACGCACGGCCGGCCGCGTGCCGTCCGCCGCGGCATCCCCGTCATACGGCGCCCCTCCGGCGGCGGTACCGTCTATCACGACCTCGGGAACGTGAACTACACCATTATCCGGGACGGTTCGCCCTATGACCGCGACTACGCTTCCTTCATCTCGCCCGTAACCGAAACGCTCCGCTCGCTCGGCATTCCCGCGAACCTGAGCGGCGAAAGCGACATCGCCGTGGACGGACTGAAAGTTTCAGGCAGCGCCCAGCGCGCCGCGCACGGACGCGTCATGCATCATGCCACTCTGCTCTACTCATGTGACCTTGACGCCCTGCGCACCCTCACCCGCGGACGAAGGGCATGGTTCATCACCAAGGGGACAGCCTCAAAGCCCGCTCCGGTCACCAATATGCGTGATCACATGGCCTCGCCTTTCGCTTCCGCTGATGATTTTCTTCACGCATTCACTGATGCTCTGACGCAGCGGTTCGGCGCCCATCACGGGGTTCTTCCCGGGGAAGCAGACGGAGACATCGCACGTCTGGCCCGGGAAAAATACGCCTCCTGGGACTGGACCTATGGCAGGAGCCCGGCCTTCACCTACAGCCGCAGCGCAGAATGGGGAAAAAACTGGCCGGGACAGGGAACGGTTCCCGCTGTGCGCGTCGCGTACGGGGCAAAAAACGGCGTTATCCTGGACGCGTCCTTCTCCCCCGAATGTCCGCTTCTCACGGAACGGCTCACCGGGCAGAAACTTGATCTGGACACGATCGCCCGTGTGCTGTCAGAATGCGGCATCGATGGCACTTTTCTTCCATTTCTCTTTTAACACCAAGTGAAGGATATTGTTTCATGTCTGAGACTCTCACCATGCCCAGCCTTCGTCCTGAAATGAAGTCCGGCGTTCTCGCTGCCTGGCTTAAAGAACCCGGCGAGGCCTTCAGAAAGGGCGAACCCATTTTTGAAATCGAGACGGACAAAGTTGTCAGCCAGATCGAAGCCGTCAGGGACGGCGTCATGGGGCGCCACCTCGTAGACGAGGGTGACGAGGTCGCCTGCGGATCGGCCATCGCTGAAATCGAGTAGCTGCCATGCTCAGAAAACCCGACTGGCTCCGAGTCCGCTTCAACAGCAGCGACGTGGCCCGCGTGGCGGATATCCTTAAAAACCAGCATCTCAACACGGTCTGTCATGCCGCCAACTGCCCCAACATGGGCGAATGCTTTCACAGGCGCACGGCCACCTTTCTTGCCCTGGGCAGCCGATGCACCCGCAACTGCCGCTTCTGCAATATCGACTGCGGAAGACCTGCAGCTCCTGATCCGGCGGAGCCGGAACACATCGCCGAAGCGGCAAAGGCTCTGAACCTCAGGCACGTGGTCATCACGCAGGTCACGCGCGACGATCTGCCCGACGGCGGCGCAACGCATATGGCCGCCATCGTGCGTACTGTCCGGAAGGCTCTGCCCGAAGCCACTATCGAGACACTCATCTCGGATCTTGGCGGCAGTGAAGAAGCGCTTTCAGTTGTGCTCGACTCGGGTCCTGCCGTCCTCAACCACAATATGGAAATGGTCCGCAGCCTCTTCCCCAAAGTACGGACCCAGGGTGATTACGACAGATCTCTGGGAGTTCTGCGCGCCGCACGCCGCCTCTGCCCGAAAACACTTATCAAAACGGGTTTTATGCTCGGTCTTGGCGAGACGGACGAAGAGGTCCGGACACTCATGCGCGACGCCCTCTCCGCGGGCTGCGATATCCTCACCATCAGTCAGTACCTGCAGCCCAGCCCGAAGCACTGGCCGCTTGTGCGCTACGCCGAACCCGACGAATTCGAAAGACTGAAGCAGGAAGGCCTCTCCATGGGCTATGCCGTCGTGGAAAGTTCCCCGCTTGTACGCTCTTCCTATATGGCTGCGGAAGCGCTCGACGAAGTACGCAGGAAACGCTCATGCTGATGCCGGAACGCGAACCCGAAGACTGCTTCAGCGCCTTCGGGCTGGAATACTACCTGGCCACTGAACACCTGCAGAAAGAACCAGTCTTCCTCTTCTGGAACACCCCGCCCACGCTTATGGTGGGCAAGTACCAGAACACGCTCGAGGAAATCGACAGGGACTTCGCGGACGCGCACGGCATCACAATCGTGCGGCGTATGAGCGGCGGAGGAACCATCTACACGGATCGAGGATCCTGGCAGTACACGTTCATCGTGCCTGGCAGCGGCTCGATCCATTTTTCCGAGTTCCTCAGGCCCATCCTCCGGAGCCTGAAGGCACTGGGTGTCCCCGCAGAGCTCAGCGGACGTAACGACATCCTCGCAGGAGGCCGCAAGTTTTCGGGCACGGCCCAGTATATGACCCAAACCGCCACCGTTCATCACGGCTCCCTCCTCTTCGAAACAGACATAGACCAGATGGTGCGCGCCACCACGGTCAAAGACTGGAAAATGAAGTCGAAGGGCATCAAATCCATCCATGACCGCGTGGTGAACCTGAGCACCTTCCTGCCCGGCATGAGCGGCGAAGAATTCAGAAGGCGTATGATTGAAGAAGTCTGCGGCAGGGATATCTCTGTTCTCAGACTCACAGACAGCGATCTGGCGCGTATAAGGGAACTCGGGAACACGCATTTCTATTCCTGGGAGGCCAGGTTCGGCAGAAATCCCGCATGCAGCATGATCCGCAGCGGGCATTTTGCCGGAGGCACTCTGGAAATGCATCTCGAGACACGGCACGGGCTCATCAGCGAAGTGCACATCACCGGCGATTTCTTCGCCAGCGTTGACGCTGAAACCATCGAACGTGTTCTTACCGGGCTCAGGCTCGATGAGGGCGTTATCGCTACGGCCCTCCGGAATGCGGGGCTCCAGGACGCCGTACGGGGCATCAGCCCCGAGGACATAGCCAGAACGGCGGCGGGAACGCCTCCGGAAAAGTGATACACGGACAGCTTCTGCTGATCCCTCCGGCTCACTCCGTACTCCGCTGTCAGCCCTGCCGGTCAGCAGGTCCATCTGGGAGCCTCGCTCCCCGGCAGCCAGGCAGGTGCCTGGCATCTAAACGCCCCGGCTGCCCGAAAAGCGCGGAAGACCCTGCAGAGCCAGCCCCGCAGATTCCCGATCCATGACTCTGGCCTGAACGGCATAGAGGAAGAACGCCTTCGTTCCCCCCTATGCCGTTTTCCGTTCTGACAGGGGGACGCGGCTGTCTCTTGGCCGTGTGCGGCAGAACAATCCCGCCTGCCGTCTCTCCGGATTGGGTGATACGGAGAGCAATAAAAATAATCGGCGCCTTGATATCAGATAATATCCGTGTTCTTCCCCAAATTTCCGTAAAAGGCAGAGCTCCCGGACGTATCTCCTTCAGGCGGGCCTCCTTTCCCCTGTAGCAGACAGGACAGTCCCTCCACAGCCCGGAAAAATTCCCCACCGCGGAAAGAGGAGCAGAGTGAACCGGACACCGTCTGTCACACCGTAATGAGCGTGTTCACTGCAGAGATGAGGTTCTGCGGATAGACAGCTTCTCCGAAGGCCTCCCGGAAAAATCCGTTCAGCTGATCAAAGGAATCCTGATCAACCAGCCCGTCCAGTTTATCCATGTACGAACACAGATGTTTCCAGGCCTGCTTGCAGCGCGCGTAGGGATAACGGAAACGCATGTGCAGATCCAGATATTCCACGTGCTTGCCAAGCATGGTGATTTTCAGGGGCAGCGGCTCGTAAAGGCGTTCAGCCACGGCGCCCCAGAACGCCAGCATATCATCGGAAACGGGCTGCAGGGAAAACAGATTCCGTTCCTTTTTTTCAGCCAGGGCGCTTATGTGTTTTCGGCAGAGGGAAATATACGAAAGACTTTCCGTCGACAGTTCCTCACGCAGCACGAGGCTGTTATCGTAGGCGCTCTCAAGGCTCTGGCGCAGGGAGCCGGGAAGTTTCGGATCGTACAGGAAGCGCAGTATAGCCTGTTCTTCACTGCAGCCGTATTCCAGGGGACAGCCAAGTCTGGCAAAGCAGTACGCCACGGCGCCCCTGTTCCCGTCAGTCTCCCCGTCGCGGGAGGCGCGCAGAAGAGCCAGAGTCGTGTAAACGCGTTCCGCATAGCGCCCGATCCAGAAGAGATGATTGGCCTTGGCAGGCGAAGTGGCATAGGACATGGGGGAAAATCTCCTCACATATGTAAATAAAAGATGCAAACGTAAATAATCCCTGCGGCATTACGAATTCAGAACCCACGTGTCCTTGAATCCCCCTCCCTGTGAGGAACTGACCACGCAGGATTTCTCCTTTCCGGAAAACCGGGTGAGTCCGCTCTTCCAAACCACGGTATCCCTGCCCGTAAGCACGAAGGCCCTGAGATCAGCCTTCCGCATGACCGTTGTCTGACCCCCGAGACATTCAAGTTCCCGGAAATTAATAACTTCCTGAGCTATCCAGCGCCGCGGGTACTGCGAGAAGAGGCGTTTCAGTTCATTCAGTTTCCCGACTGTGAAATCACGTCCGAACAGCACACCGTATCCGCCTGTCCCACTCACGTCCCTGATAACCAGCTTCTGCAGATTTTTGAGAATATATTCTCTGTCCTTCTCGTAATACGGCAGGTAAGTGGGGGCGTTCTGAAGAATAGGTTCCTCCCCGAGATAGTAACGGATTATTTTTGGCACAAAATAGTAAATCCCCTTATCATCAGCCACGCCGCTGCCCGGAGCATTGATGATGGCGGTATTGCCCGCCGCATAGACATGCATGATACCGGGAACGCCAGGGAGGGAGTCCGGCTGGAAGATGAGCGGATCCAGGTCTTCGTCGGGAACGCGGCGGTATACAGCGCCCACGCGCAGACGCTTCCTGAAGAGCCCGCGATAATAAAGCTCATTGCCATCCACCATGAGATCCCCGGGGAAAGCCAGTGTGGCTCCCATGCGTTCCGCCAGATAGGAATGTTCGAAAAACGTGGAGTTATATCTCCCCGGCGTAAGAATGATGTTCAGTCCCCTCCCCCCGTTCATTAAATCCATGATGGATTTCAGCATCTGGGGATAGTCACAATTATCAGCTACATCATTGACCGAGAATGTTTCCGGGTTCACGCGCTTCGTGATGGTACGGGCTATCATGGGATAGGAAGCCCCTGAAGGGATACGCAGGTTATCTTCCAGCACAAACCAGGTGCCATCCTCAGCCTGAACGAGATCAATGCCGGCTATGTGAGCGGCCACACCGAAAGGAGGCGTGATCCCTCTGCACTGCGGCAGATATCCCCTGGAAGAGAAGACGAAATCCGCGGGAATAATGCCATTTTTCAGGATATCACAGGGCCCGTAAATGTCAGCCAGAAAATGATTGAGTGCCTCTACGCGCTGTTTCAGGCCCCGCTCGAGCCTCAGCCAGTCCTCCGCGGAGATGACGCGGGGAATGGCGTCAAAGGGCAAAAGCTGTTCCCTGAACGTCCCGTTCTTATAAATGCCGAACCTGACGCCATAGCGCTCCATCCACGTGTTGACCACGTCCCTGTTTTCCACAAGCGAATACATACCTTCCCCCGTCAGCGTTTTTGCGGATACGTGAAGTACTTTGCAAAAATTATGCTGACAGGGAGTTCACGCCGAAAAAGCCTGCAGGAGCCCTTCAGCCGCCCATGCGAGGCGTCATTCTGGTACAAAAAAAGAAGAGGCGTCCCGCTTCCGGGATAAAATTATCCCACCTCTGACACCAAGCAGACAATCCTGCCTGCGGAGCGAATGAACCCAGTGAACGTACTCCCGCCTAAAGAAGCGGCAGTTTCATGCTTCAGCGGGAACAGCACCACTGACTCCAAAGATCTGCGGCGGCTTACCCTCTTTCCACAGTCGTGAATTCCCGGGCAGCCCGTGGTACGTTATGCGTTACGTCAGGCAGATATCCGCCTGACTTCTTCCCGAATATTGAGCGGCATTCCTTCCCTGTCATGATGACTGCCGCATTGAGGACAAACCCATGCCCTTACAGACAGCCTGCCTTTCTCTTTGTTCTGATACACGCAATCACTGCAGAGCTAATCTGGCGGATAAAATCTGTCTGTCCTGATGACTTCGGAACAAGTCTGGGAATCTTCCCGGAACACCGCCGGCTTACGTTCTCTCTGCGGCCGGTGCGGAACTCTGATTCCCCACGGCAGGCATATATCAAAATGCCATGCCTTATGATTTTTTATGGTGGGCCCACTAGGACTCGAACCTAGGATCAACCGGTTATGAGCCGGTAGCTCTAACCAACTGAGCTACGGGCCCGCCGTCCTTCTATCTATGGAAAAGTCACGCCGCTGTCAAGAAACGGATACCGCGCAGACTCAGACCGGCTTCCTGGCAAGAAACATCCCGTAGCCGAAGCGTTTCACTCCCCCGGGGCTGCATCTCCCGCCCGGCAGAAGGCAGCCCAGCTCCCCGGCCGCGTCATACCAGACAAGCCTTGCAGCAAACTGGGCCAGGACGTGGCTCACGTCCTCATGGAAGAACACATCAAATCCAGCCCCCATCAGGGCCTCCTCCCAGCCGGGAAAAGTCAGCGCGCCGGCCATACAGCTCTGACCGCGCTCCATGAAAGGACCGTCAGGAGGCACGCCCGTTCCTCTGCGCAGCGTCAAATCCGTGACAAGCAGAAGGCCCCCTGGTGCCAGGACGCGGCAGATGCCGCGCAGCGCTTTCCCCAAATCCGCTGTCAGCGAAAGCACACACTCTGCCAGGCAGGCGTCAAAAGCTCCGTCACAGAACGGCAGAGACAGAACGTCCCCGCACACGAGCGCTGCCTCAGCGCTTTTCCCCCTGCTGCCGGCCGCGCCCCCCAGAGCAAAGGGGCCGGGATGCCAGTCGACACCCCAGGCCCGGTACCCCTGCTCAGCCACACAGACGGCTGTGGCCCCAGGACCACAGCCGCAGTCCAGAACGCTGGCACCTTCCGTCAGCCCCGCATTGCGCATGAGCTCCAGCCCGTATCCGGTGAGCTCCAGGCCGCCGGGCCGGAGCGTGTCGCCCGAGGCCTCGCGGAAAGCCTTTGAACCGTACAGGGGCAGACTCATTTATCCTCCAGAAGCCCCTCGACCTCGGCCATCTTGCCGTCAGCCAGTTCCCCCGGCACCAGAGTCATGCCACATTTGGGACAGCGGGGAAGCGTAACGTCAAAGGCACCCTGCAGATACGCGGCCTGTACCGGTAACTGCTCGAGCGGCACATGGCATCGTCCACAGATCCATTTGCCGTGCGACGGCTTGTATTCCTGCGTGCGTGTGAGCATACATTCCTCCCCTGCGTCCTCTTAGTGTTCCCTTGGACGCTGATCGACACTGTTCCACGTTTCTTCAATGCCTTTCTCAATGACCTTGAAAGGCCCTTCGGCAACATATTTCGGAATCATGGTCTGACCACAAACAGGACAGCGCGGCAGCCTGAGCTGCATGCCTCCGTGGGAATAAACTGTATTGACGGCTATCTGTTCAAGCGGCACGTGACAGTGTCCACACATCCACCGGCCGTGATCCGGCTCATATTCCGTTTTCAGTGCTTCGTCGTACATTATTTCTCCTGCCTGTCCGCAACGGCCGAACTCGCCTTAACGCCGCCGGCACCGGGCACAATCATACGGTGACACCAGGCGTCGTACACGAGGAAGCTTCCGTCTTCCTGCTCTGTGTACTCTACCCAGAAAGTTACTTTGCGGGGACGCCAGCTGGTCAGATGGTGACCGCTCTCCTCATCGACAAAATAACTGCCCGAGGATTTGCCGTAAGCCAGCGTGGCCTCCACATCCTCCTGCAGAATATGCTTGGCTTCCAGCTTGGCCAGCATTTCGGTCGAATAGACAACGCGGGCAGCCGGCTGCGGTTCAGGGACGCTTTCTCCCCTGAGTTCCTTCAGCATCATGCGGCGGAGTTTCGCGCGATTGGCCCTGCGCTGCGAAAGCCCTGTGGCGGGAGAGGCTCCTGCGCCAGGATTTGCCTGGCCGAACGGCAGGATATCAAGGAGATGCCAGATAGGCAGTCCGGTAGAAGCCATGCGTTCACGGCACATGATGCAGCTTGCCAGAGCGGGGCCTCCGAGGCCTTTTGCCCTGTCTTCGGCCATCATATCTGAAAGCTCGGGATCCGAGCACCACTGGTTGCCGCCGTAGCCGCAGCAGGCGGTAAGGCGTCCGGTAAGAAGCGGCTCGGTCACCTTCACGCCGCATTTCGCAGCGAGGCTGCGCACAGCCTTCTGCCAGGACTCATTCCGGCGGGCCGTACAGGGATCCTGGCAGACCAGGCTGTCAGGCAGATCCGCAGCATGCTCTTTTCCTGCGCCCTCGGGCAGCTGCATTCCATCGAGCACCTCCCAGAGAGACGTCGAGGTGTACTCGGGGAAGAAATCGCGGAACACGTTCAGACACGTGGAACAGGCCGTCACCACAACAGGATTGCCAAGTTCCTTCATCTCGGTCTTCATTTTCTCCACGTGGGCGGCAAAGCGGGCTTTTTCGCCGGCCCAGCGGGCCGGTATGCCGCAGCAGGAAAGATAAATGCCGGTTCCGCCCTCGAGATGGCCGCTCAGAAAATCGTACACGGCGGCAACCTGCCCGGGGCGGCATCCAGAAAGCTGGCAGCCGGGGAAAAACACATATTTCGGGGTTCCGCTCTTCACGCCAGGAAGCAGAAGATGACAGGCTTCCCCTGAAGCGGAATCCATGTCTTCCATGGCGAACTCGAAGGCCGACTCAGGCATGAAGTTCTTGCGCACCTGCTCCTCACGGGCCAGGAGGCAGACATCTGCCATGGAGAAGTGTCCGGGACAGAGTTCCTCGCACTGTCCGCACAGGGCGCAGGCGTTGATGAGGTCGTTGCCCTCATGGATGCCCTGGGCAATAGTCAGGTTATTGGTGATGCGGCGGGCAAAGACGCGCGGATATCCTTTGTACTTCTGCATGTACACGCAGGCTTTCTGGCAGATAAGGCACTGGCATTCCAGGCAGCGGGATGCCTCTTTCTTCGCTTCCTCGTCCGTAAAAGCACTTCCGTCTGCCGGTATAACACGCGGAACTGCCCCGATGCCCTCGAGGGGCGTATAGGGGCTGCGTTCGTCCTTTTCCCGGGAAGCGGTAAGAGAGACTTTGGTCACGATGCGCACCATACTCAGGGCCGCTTCATGACCTTCACCGCCGGCCTTCGAAGGAGAGCAGAACGTGTCGCCCGTAGGCGTGGCAACGTTCCAGCCGCCGGCGCAGATATTATCCTTCCATAAAAAGCTTACAGGCTCACAGGCAGAACGTTCCGGAGCCTCCCCGCAGACACCGGCATCAACGAACACGGCGTCATGATTCTTCGCTGCCTCTCCGATAAGATCGGCATCAAGAGTGCCCACCTGACTGAAAACGACTTTGGAAGCCAGTCTGTCCCAGTCCTCGTGCGGGCCGTGTTCATCATCCCAGCAGTCTCCGAGCCGGGGGAAAAGCTGCAGCAGAGCGTCACGAGGTTCACCCGTATGGTAGCACGTCACCCTGTATCCCTTGCCTGCGAGATCCGCGGCACACGACAGACCGGCAGGGCCAAGGCCTATGACAGCCATCGTGAATTTTTTCGGGGGAATGGGGAGGCCTCCCATCTGAAAACCGGTTCTGGATACCAGCCAGTTTTCCACAGAGCCCACAGCCAGGGAACCACCCAGATCCGCTCTCAGACAGCCTCCTTCACAGGGATGATCACAGATGCGGCCGAAAATGGACGGCATAGGCATCGTCCGCTGCAACAATTTGCGGGCTTCCCGCAGCCTGCCGCCGCCCACGGCCTTGAGCATGCCGCGGATATCAACATTAAAGGGACAGAGGACCTGACAACGGGGTGAACTTTCCTGGGTGCACTTCGCCTCAAGCTCGTGCAGTCCTTTTTGATCCAAGCTTACCATGTGCTTAACTCCGGGAGGGCAGGCGGCAGACGCCGCCGGTACCGACGGGTAACGGGAATTCGGTGAAAAAAAGAGGGGGGAGGATCGCTCCTCCCCCCTCCAAGTCAGCTATAACCTAAGCGGTTATTACGCGTCTACTTCTTGGGCATGGCCGCGAGAACCTTTTCAGGACGGGCGGGCAGATGACGGATACGGGCGCCGCAGGCATTGTAGATGCCGTTGATGATGGCGGCATGAGGAGCGGTGAGGGGCATTTCGCCCACACCGGAAGCGCCGAACGGACCATCCTTACGGGGAGATTCAGTGTAGATAATCTCGATGTCGTCAGGAATATCCTTAATGTTCGGGATGCCGGCACCAGCCATGGTGGAATCTCTCTTGAGGTCTTCGTAGTCCTCGGTGAGGGCCAGACCAACGCCCTGAGCCATACCACCGGAGATCTGGCCGTCTACAATGAGACGGTTATTGATCTTGCCGATATCGCAGGAGCAGACAAGGCGGTCACAGCGGGTCTTGCCGGTCTTCACATCGACGGAGACTTCAGCGAGGAAGAGGCCGTACATGTAGCAGCAGAAGGGTTCGCCCTTACCGGTATCAGAAGAACAGGGCTTGCACGGAGCAGTCCAGGTGCCTTCCTGCTTGGGGTTGAGGCCCTTCTCAAGCATTTCAGCGCGGGTGTACCAGCCGCCCTCGGGCTTCTTCATGGCAGCGAGCAGCATCTCACAGGAAACGCGGATGGCGTTGCCGACCATGACCTGGGAACGGGAGCCGCCGGCAGGTCCTGCGGGCGGGGTCTTGCTGGAGTCGTTCATAATGTAGTGGATCCTGTCCACGTCAATGCCGTAGGGGCGCAGGGCCTCATGGGCAGTGCCGAGGACGCCGCACGTGGCACCCTGGCCATGGTCACCCCAGGCTGCGCCGATGGTCACGCTGCCGTCTTCGTTGAGTTCAGCCCAGGCGCTGGCGGAGTCGGGGCCGTCAAGGCCGGCGGCGTAGGAGCCGAAAGCGATGCCGGTGGCGCACTTCACTTCATCGGTGGAGCGGGCGGCGGTACGCTTCTTGGAATCCTCGTAGATGGGACGCATCTTGTCGAAGATTTCCTTCATGCAGTACACATCCGGGATCTGCTGGCTCGGGTTGGTATCGCCTTCCTTCCACAGGTTGGTGTAGCGGAAGTCAAAGGGATCCATACCGACCTTTTCGGCCAGCTCGTCCATGCAGACTTCGAAGGGGAATTCGGACTCGGGAGCGCCGTAGCCGCGGAAGGCAGCGCCGTAGCAGTGGTTCGTGCAGACGGTGTGGCCTTCGCCACGGATGTTGTCCAGTTTGTAGCCGAAGCCCATGTACTGGGAGCCGCGGATGGTCAGGAGGTCACCGAATTCGGAGTACGGGCCATGGTCGCACAGCCAGTGAGACTTGAGGCCGACCAGCTTGCCGGTCTTCTTGTTGGCGGACATGGTAAGGGTCGTCCAGAAGGGCGAACGCTTGCCGGTGTCATTCTGCTGCTGGGCGTAGTTGAAGTGCAGGTGCACGGGTCGTCCGGTAGCGAGGGCGGCAACGCCGAGGTAGGCTTCCATGGTCGGGCTGAACTTGTAGCCGAAGGTGCCGCCGGCGGTGTTGGCGACCATAACGAGGGACTCGCCAAGTTTGACGCCGAGGCCGTCAGCGATCATGAGGCCGTGCAGATGGATGCCGACAGACTTGCTGTGGATGACCAGCTGGCCCTTGTCATTGATGTAAGCGAAGCCTACGTCGGGTTCGATGGGCAGGTGAGGCTGACGCTGCGTGTAGTATTCCTGGCTGACAACAGCGTTTTCAGGATCGTCGAAGGAAGCTTCAGGATCCTCGCCCTTGACTTCGTGGCAGACGTAGTAGTCGTTCGGAGTGCCAGGATGGATTTCGATGGCGTCAGGAGCCAGGGCATCCGGGGCGTTCATGTATTCGGGCAGCTGTTCGAGGTCAACCTTGACTTTGTCGGCAGCCGCGCGGGCATGCTTTTCGGTATCGGCGCAGACGATGGCGAGGGCGTCGCCGTACTGGAAGACCTTGGTGTCATTCAGGATAGGACGATCCCAGCCGTCGCATTTGTTTTCGTTCGGGAACGTGACGAGGCCGTTGATGCGGTTCTTGCCCTTGACGTCCTTGGCGGTAAGGACGGTGAAGACGCCGGGCATCTTGAGAGCTTCGCTGGCATCGATGCCCTTGATGTTGGCGTGAGACACCTTGGCCTGCACGAGAGCGAGGTGCAGGGTGTTCTCAGGCATCATATGTGAATAGTCGTCACCGTATTCGGCAGCACCGGTAACCTTGGGAATGGCAGTGCGGCGGGGCATACGGGAACCCCAGATGCGGCCGTCAACAGGCTTGTGCCAGGTGATGGCATCGGGGCTCAGATCACCGCGCATAACGGCGGCGGCGTCCATGACGGCGTCAACGATCGGCTTGTAGCCCGTGCAACGGCACACGTTGTGATGCTTCTGGAACCAGTCACGCACTTCCTCGCGGGTAGGCTTCGGATTTTCCTTCAGCAGAGCATAGGCGGAAACGATGAAGCCAGGGGTGCAGAAACCACACTGAGCGGCACCATGGAAGATCCAGGACTGCTGCAGGGGATGAAGCATCTTGGCCGTGCCCACACCCTCAACGGTCATGATTTCGGAGAAGTCCGGGAACTGCAAATTGAACTTTTCTGCGTCCTGAAACTTGTGCGGCAGTATCACCGGA
>ENA-OROK01001738-OROK01001738.1-human-gut-metagenome-genome-assembly--contig:-NODE-1738-length-20320-cov-4.172712_pt1 | contig 20320 bp, 15 predicted proteins | sample MGYA00242127_ERZ509046 | MGnify/ENA primary metagenome ERZ509046 (study PRJEB26280, sample SAMEA2338728) | human gut metagenome | biome: human gut; feature: human-associated habitat; material: faeces... | reverse complement strand
CTCCCAAAAGAATTTAATATTAAAATTTTTCTCGGAGGAATTAGGGGTATGCGCGGTAAACTTTGCCGACGCCTACTGCGCCGTATCGTTGGAAAAGGGCGCAAGAAGCGGGGCTGAAATAACGGATAAATGCGCCGCAAGCGGCCTGTTTGACGGTTTCTTCCGCGCCGTGGCGTTTTTCGACGCCGACGTTTCGGTGCGCGACCATAAAAAAATGCTCTGGAAAATATTCAATAACACCGACCCTGCCCGCGACATAAAAATCCGCGAGTCCGGCCTCGTATTCATCGACGCATGCAAGAAGGGTGCGGCTGACGGATACTTGCGCGAGTGGCCGGAAGACTTGGCGTTTGATAAATAGGCTTGAAGATTTTTCGGATTGCAATTTAATTATCAAAAAAAAATGAACTTTAATGAAATAGTTTCCAAAACGGCGGATATTGTAAATTCTACCGTCGAATTTATAAAAATCGTATGGGCGCAGCCAAACGCGCCGGAGATGTTGGGAGCGGCGTTGGCGGCGCTCGTGCTGCTCGTGATAATCCGCAAGGCGAAGGCGGCGTACAGGCCTATAAAGCTTTTCGACAACCGCGCGGGGGTGGTCGAGGTTTCGAGAAAGGCCCTCGACGAGCTCGTGCAGAGCGTCTGCTACAGCCTCGGCGCGCTGAACCGCCCCGACGTAAAAATATATACGCGGCGCGGGCGCCTCTGCATGAACGTTGCATTGAAACTCGAATCAGGGCAGAGCCTTACGGACGCAACAGCGCAGATACAGACGGCCCTGACGAGCGCCTTCCGCGAGCATCTGGGAGTCGAAAAACTCGGCAGGATAGATGTCCGCGTGACAGGATTTAAAGGGCTTATATACAAGCCAACCTCAAAGTTCCTGCCTCCAGCAAATGTCGACGACGATTCCGCCGATGTCTTGCTGTCGTCTTCAAATCCTATTATAGACAGCGTAGATTCCGGGGCGGCAAATAAAGAGAAAAACTCGGAAAAGTAAATGGGGACGCTTTCAAAAAAAATTTCCGACTGCGTGTTCTACGGAATTTTGGACACGGGATACGTAAAACCCGAATCTCTGTTTGACAAGTGCCAAAGCATAGTGGACGCGCATGTAAACATAGTGCAGCTGAGGGCCAAGCTCGAAGACGCCCCCACGCGGAGAAACATAGCCTTCGAGCTGCTGCCGATTTTTAAAAAGCGCGAAGACGTTTTTTTTATAATTAACGACGACATAGAGCTCGCGGCCGAAATATGCTCCATAATACCAAACGCCGGGCTTCATATCGGCCAGGACGATGGTTCTCCGAAAGACGCGCGTGCGGAAATAGGCGAAGGGAGAGTGCTCGGGCTCTCAACCCATTCGGAGTCGCAGGCGGCCGGGGCGGAATCCCTCAAAGACGTGCTCGACTATTTTGCGGTCGGCCCGGTGTACGCAACTAACACAAAGCCAGGCAGGCCGGCAGTTGGGCTTGAATTGGTAGCAAAAGTTGCGGAATCGGAACCCTCGCTTCCGTGGTTTTGCATAGGAGGCGTAAATATGCGGACTGCGCGCGCGATATGGAATGCCGGCGGACGCAGGATAGTGGCAGTCTCGGACGTGCTTTTGGCGGAAAATACGACAACTGCAATAGAGTCTTTGCGGAACGAATTTTTGGGGCACAATACCGCCTTATAAAAAATAAAGGAGACAAAAATATGCACATGATGGACGCACTTGTATCCCCGGCTGTCGGAGGGTTAATGACCGCCGCGAGCGCCGGTTTGCTCTGGTATAGCGCGCGCAACCTAAGAAAAAATTTTGACCCTTCCCGCGTGCCTTTGATGGGGGTTATGGGCGCCTTCGTCTTCGCGGCCCAGATGATTAACTTTACAATCCCCGGTACGGGATCGAGCGGCCACATAGGAGGGGGCATGCTGCTTGCGGCTGTTCTCGGATCGCATGGGGCGTTTATAGCGCTCGCTTGTGTGCTGGCGATTCAGGCGTTTATGTTTGCCGACGGCGGTATACTTGCGCTGGGTTGCAATATATTTAATATGGGATTTTTCCCATGCTTCATTGCATATCCGCTAATATTTTTGCCGATCGCAAAAAATATGAAAAGCGGGGCGCGAATAATGGCGGCGTCAATAATCGGCTGCACGGTAGCGCTGCAGCTTGGGGCTTTCGGAGTCGTATTGGAGACATTGTGCTCGGGCGTGACACAGCTGCCTTTCAAAACTTTCGTGCTATTGATGCAGCCGATACATTTGGCAATAGGCCTTGTCGAGGGCGCGCTTACAGGCGCAGTTCTCGTGTTTTTAAAATCCGCAAGGCCGGAAGTCTTTGAAAACGCCACAAAAACTTCTTCGGGGACAGTGTGCCTGTCGCTTGTTATAGCGGCTCTTGCAATGGCATCGGGGCTTTCGATGCTCGCGTCGCAAAATCCGGACGGACTTGAATGGTCCATAGAGCGCGCGGCGCCCGGCGAGGAAATTTCAGCCGATTCAAAAATACATTCAGCGGCGGAAAAAGTGCAGGAAAACTCCGCCCTCCTCCCAGACTACAACCTTCCCAATTCCGAATCGCCGGCGGGCGGGGCTTTGGCGGGGGCAATAGGCACGCTTGCAACCCTTGCGGCCGCCGCTGCGGCAGGATTCGCGCTCAGGAAATCCAAACGTGCAGCGCAATAGCACTCCAGTAAGCGCAAGCGGAGCCGACCGCCGAAAAATTTTTACGCCCACGCTAAAAATCGCACTGGCGTTTATCTATGTGTGCTTTGCGGTTTCATTCCCCAAATACGATATGGCGGGAATTATGATGTTCGCCTCCCTTCCGCTCGCTGCGCTTATAGCGTCTTCAAAAGATATTTTAAAATCGTTAAAAAACTCGCTTGCAGCAGTTCCGATTGCGCTTGTCATAGGCGCCGCAAACCTTTGGTTTGAGAGAGCCACAATGCTCGATTTGGGGATTGTAAAAATATCCGCGGGGGAAGTTTCGCTCGCTGTGCTGTGCGCGAAAGCGTGGGCGTGCGCGGCGGCGGCTGTCGCGTTCTCGCAGTGCGCGTCGGAATCGGAAATGGCAAGGGGGCTGGCGGCCTTGAAAGTTCCCTGCCCCATTGCCCTTCAAATATCACTTACAATGCGATATATTCCCATCATAGCCGAGCAAGCCCGGCAAATTATGAGGGCGTACTCGCTGAGGTCGGCGCACACTTCGGGGGCCGCAAAAATCACCGATTGGCCGAAGCTTGCGGGCTCGCTTTTGCTGCGGAGCCTCGACAGGGCCTCCAACATATACGCCGCAATGCGCGCGCGCGGTTTCGAAGCAAAATGCTCCCAAACAACCCGCGGGAAAATAACGCCCGCCGACATTGTTTTTTCGGCCCTTTTTGTTTGCGTATGCGCCGCATTCCGGATTTTATCGGGGGAAATTTTTGTATGATAATAACCCGCAATTTGACTGCCGCGCGCGAAAAAGGAAAAAAGCCGGCCATTTCAGGGCTCGACCTGCAAGTCGGCGAAGGGGAATCCTGCGCGCTGCTCGGGGCAAACGGCGCGGGAAAATCGACTCTCTTGCTGGCGCTCGTGGGTCTTGCGCCGATTTTATCCGGAAGCGCGAGCGTCGGCGGAATTGAAGTCCAAAAAAAGAATTTTAGAAAAGTAAGGGCGCTCGCCGGGCTCGTCTTCCAGAACTCAGACGACCAGCTATTCTGCCCGACGGTGATAGATGATGTGGCATTCGGCATAGAAAACTCGGGCGTTCCGCGCGAGCGCGCGTTTGAAACTGCCGAGATTTGGCTCGAAAAACTTTCGATACAAAACCTGAGAGACTGCTCACCTAACGAGCTCTCCGAAGGCGAAAAGAAAAGAGCCGCGATATGCGGGGTAGCCGCAATGCAGCCCGAGATAATGCTACTCGACGAACCGAGCGCGCAGCTCGACCCCCGCGGCAAACGCGAGCTCGCCGATCTTTTAAATTCGTTTAAGCAGACAAAAATAATATCGACCCACGATATGCAGTTTGCGCTTAGCGTCTGCAATACGGCGATAGTCTTAGATTGCGGGAAGCTCGCTGCGCGCGGAAACATAGACGAGATTCTCTCCGACGCCCCGCTGCTTGAAAGATGCTCACTTTTGTAGCAAACTCGGAAACTTTTTTAAGCTCTCCGTCTGTTTTTTTGCTGTTAAAATGCCGAATATCCGCACACCCAAATATTCAAAAAAAAAGCCGTCGCCTCAATAGGGCGTAAAGCGGTGTTGACAAACTTTTTTGGCTTCTTAGCGTTAATTGGATTGTTTTTTTATTATGGTCGACATGGCAACAATTGAGGGCCTCTGCAAGCGCAGGGGGTTTATATATCGCTCGTCGGAAATTTACGGCGGCTTTAACGGATTTTTCGATTTCGGGCCGCTGGGCGTCGAACTGAAAAACAATATAAAAAGGGCGTGGTGGAACGACTTTGTCCACGGAAGAGACGACATTGTGGGCCTCGACGCCTCGATAATAATGCACCCCGATGTATGGCGCGCCTCGGGGCACGTCGCCGGATTCTCCGACCCCATGGTGGACTGCAAGGAATCGAAACTGCGTTTTAGGGCCGACCAGATATTTTTTGCGCAAGTTAAAGTAGGTGGTGAAACAATCGGCTACATAAGCGTTCTTGAAGACGAAAATATGCAGGAGCAGGCCGATAAGAAAGCCGCCGAATTAAAGAGAAAAATGGCAAAACAGGGCGAATTGGAGCCAGTCGTTTTAAAGAACTATATGGACGCCAAGCCCGACGAGTACGATTTGATACCCTCCCCCGCCACAGGCAAAGCCGGAACCCTGACTCCTCCGCGCGACTTCAATTTGATGTTTCAAACCTACGTTGGCGCGCTGCGCGACGAAACCGCGATAGCATATCTCCGCCCCGAAACCGCGCAGGGCATTTTCGCCGACTTTAAAAATGTCTGCGACACAACCCGCGTAAAAGTTCCCTTCGGAATAGCGCAAATAGGCAAGGCGTTCAGGAACGAGATTACCCCGCGCAACTTCATATTCCGCAGCCGCGAATTCGAGCAGATGGAGATAGAATATTTTATATCTCCGTACGACGACTGGAAGACAATGCACAGGGAATGGATTGACGCCTGCAAAAAATGGTTTGTATCAATCGGCATACCCGCGGACAGGCTTTCGGAAGACGTCCACCCGAAAGAGAAGCTCGCACACTACGCAAAGGCCTGCACAGACATCACCTTCCATTTTCCGCACGGGGTACAGGAATTGCAGGGCATAGCCGTGCGCGGGAATTTCGACCTTACACAGCACCAAAACGCCTCCGGGAAAAATCTCGAATACTTTGACGAAGCCCGCAAGGAGAAATATTTGCCGCATGTAATCGAGCCGTCGCTCGGCGTTGACAGGACATTCCTCGCCGTAATGACCGCCGCCTACGAGGAGGACGAAGTTCCGAACGACAAGGGACAAGCTGAAAAGCGCGTGCTTCTAAAATTCAGCCCGAGGGTTGCGCCGTACAAAGCGGCCGTCTTCCCGCTTGTAAAAAACAAGCCCGAACTTCTGCAAAAAGCGCAAGACCTCTACAAAAAATTGCGCCGCCGCTGGAATATATTCTTCGACGCCGCCGGTGCGATAGGCAGAAGATACCGCCGCCAGGACGAGATCGGAACACCCTTTGGGATAACGGTAGACTTCCAGTCGATAGAAGGCGACGGAACCGTCACTCTGCGCGACCGTGACACCACAAAGCAAATTCGCCTGAGCGAGGACGAACTCGTAAAATACTTGTCCGAGCAAATCGACGGAATATAGTGTTTTCCCAACTGAAAAATTAAGAAAAAAACGCCTAATTTTAGGCGTTTTTTTTGCGTGCATAGAATGCGAAAGCCCTATTCCCAATTCCAATAAAAAGCGGCGCGCGCAAAAAAAACGCGGCCGCATGGAGAATAAATTTTGGGCTATGATGTTATTGGAAAATCTTATTCCAAGCCTCAAGCTGCGCATCGATTTGCTTGGGCCCCGGCATTCCGATTTTCTCGCGCATAGACATTGCGCGCTTTAAGTCAAAGACGTCGCGCCAAGACGGATCCGCCTTGTCGCAGTGCGCGAATACTTCGGCGTCGGAAAGTTCGTTTATGGGCACGCCGCTCTTTTCAGAGAGCGCCACAAGCCTCCCTACTATGTGGTGCGCCTCCCTGAACGGAACGCCCTTCATAACAAAATAGTCGGCGAGGTCTGTCGCAAGCAGCATAGGGTCGGAAACGGCCTCGGCGCACTTCTTGGCGTTAAATTTTATGCCCTTTGCGCATTCGCACAAAACCTCGGCGCATATTGAAGCCTGCTCGTAAGAATCGAATATCGGAGGCTTATCCTCCTGCAAATCCCTATTGTAAGTCAGCGGAAGCCCCTTGACGAGCGTCATGAGCGCAGTCAAATTCCCGGCAAGCCGCGCAGCCTTGCCGCGCATAAGCTCGAAAGCGTCGGGGTTTTTCTTTTGCGGCATGAGTGAAGAGCCTGTCGTAAACTCGTCGGGCAGCTTTACAAACGCAAATTCGCTTGTGTTCCATATTATCACGTCCTCGCTTATGCGCGAAAGGTGCGTGCCGAATACGGCGCAATTAAACGCAAATTCCAAGAATATGTCGCGGTCGGCGACGGCGTCCATGCTGTTTCCCGTGACAATCGGATCCCCCGTGCCGGGATCGACAAACCCGAGTTGCGAAGCCGCATACAGGCGGTCGATTGGAAGTGTTGTTCCCGCTATCGCGCCGCTTCCCAAAGGCGAGACGTTCGCGCCATCTGCGCAAAAATTAAAACGTTCGACGTCTCTTGCGAGCATCTCGACCCACGCGAGTATGTGGTGCGCCACGCTCACAGGCTGCGCCCTTTGAAGATGCGTGTATCCGGGTATCAGAATAGACTTGTTGTCGGAAGCGAGCTTCAAGAGGCTCTTTATTGCAGCCCCGATTTTTTTACCCATCTGCTCGCACGCGAATTTAAAGAAGAGCCGCATGTCCGTCGCAACTTGGTCGTTGCGGCTACGGGCAGTGTGGAGCTTGGCGGCGGCGGGAACGTCGCGGGTGAGGGCCTGCTCGATATTCATGTGGACGTCTTCGAGAGACTCGTCCCACTCAAACTCTCCATCGTTTATCTTTTTAAGAATTTTCGAGAGCCCTGATATGATTTCAGACGATTCTTTCTTGGAAATTATCCCGACATGCGCGAGCATTTTTGCCTGCGCCACGGAGCCGCGTATGTCAAATTCCGCGAGAAGCCTGTCGAACGACACCGACTCGCTAAATCTCAGCATAAGGCGGCTCGGCCCCTTCGAGAACCTACCGCCCCAGCTTGCCTGTTCTTTCTTTGCGTTCTTCATAACTAAAAAGCTGCCTTTGCCGAAAAAAAATTAAACGCCGGACTTTACAAAAGCCCGCCGCCCTTTGCAAGACTTATCAAGCGGCCTGGCGCCGCCGCGCCTAATCCCACGGAAGTTTTACACCCGTAAGCGGCGGAGGAATGTCCTTCACGGCTCCCGGGAAATAAACTTTGTGCGGGTTTAGAATGTTTTTGGGATCAAAGAGCTTTTTGAGCGCCCTCATTGTGTCGAGCTCGGCCTCCGAGTGCTGGAAAGGCATGTACTTTGACTTCAAAAAGCCTATTCCGTGCTCTCCCGACACAGCCCCTCCCATCTCTATGGCTTTTTTTACGGCTTGCTCCATGGCGTCCCACGCCTTTTGCCTGTCGCCGACATTCGCTGCGCAATACATAAAATGTATGTGGTAGTTCCCGTCGGCGGAATGCCCGAATACGGGCGCCGGCAATCCGGAGGAGTGCGCAAGCTTCTTAAAAAACTCAAAATACTTTTTCACCGACGAAAACGGAAGGACTATGTCCTGATTCACCTTCGAGTCGCCAAGCAGGTACATTGATTGCGACGCGCGCCGCCTTACCTCCCAAAAGCGCTCGGCCTCTGTCCCGTCGCGCGCCGCGCGCGCTCCGTATTCGGAAAGCAGCTTCTCGGCCGATTTGGCGTCCTCTTCGGTTTGGAGCGGCTCTCCGTCGAATTCGAGCAACAGCGCGGCCGCGCTTTCAGGCGCGTCTATTTTTATAGACGGATTTTTAACCCTTACGCATTTCAGCGTATCGGCGTCCATAAATTCGCATATAGAAGGCGTAAGCGGCGAGCGCATCAGCTTTTCCACCGCATCAAAAGCGTCGGAATCGCTTTTGGGGAAAGCTATCACAGCTCGCTTTGCGCGCGGGCGCGGCAACAGCTTAACCCAAGCTTCACCTACCACACCAAATGTTCCCTCGGACCCTATAAAAAAATCCCTTAAATTCGGACCGACTGAAAATTTTTTTATTGGCCTCCCGCATTCGAGCTTTCTGCCGTCCGCGAGATACGCCGTAAGCGCAAGCACGTTTTCGCGCGTATTTCCGTACTTTGCAGCGCGCAAGCCCCCCGCATTGCAAGATATATTCCCACCTATCGAGGAATATTTATGCGATGACGGATCTGGCGCGTACATGAGCCCAAACTCCGCCGCACGCGCGTCTATGTCCGCCGTCACCGCGCCCGCAGGGTATACTCCCCGGCCCGCTCCGTAACGGCCTTCTGCAACTCCCCGAGGCCGACTTCCGGCCCGGAGTACTCCACGGCGGCCACCGGAGGGTCCAGCGTCACGACCGCCTTCACGCCGTCGAGGGCGTTCAGCGCATGTTCCACATGCATCCGGCAATGATTGCACGTCATGCCGTCCACGATAAATTCCTTTTTCATCTTTTCTTCGGTTTCAACCGGTTCGTCATGTTCACACTCATCGCCGATCCGCCGGCGTTTCAGCCGCAAGCTGTTGGCCACGACGCTCACGCTGCTCAAGGCCATGGCCGCCCCGCCGATCATCGGGTCGAGCAGAAACCCCCAGAGGGGATAGAGCGCCCCGGCCGCTACGGGAATGGCGACGAGGTTGTAAATGAAGGCCCAGAAGAGGTTCTGGCGAATCGTCCGCACGGTGAGCTGCGACAGCCGGATCATCTCCGGGATTTTCCGGAGGTCCGACGAGAGGATCGTCACCATCGCGGTATCCATCGCAATGTCGCTCCCCTGCCCCATGGCGACGCTCAAATCGGCCTGCGCGAGAGCCGCGCTGTCGTTGATCCCGTCGCCGGCCATGGCCACCGTCCGGCCTTCGGACTGCAACTGCCGGACGAATCCGGCCTTTTCGTGCGGCAGGACGCCCGCCCGGAAACGGGTGATCCCGGCTTTCCGGGCCGTTTCACGCGCCGAACCGGCGTTGTCGCCCGTCAGCATCCAGACCGTGATTCCCAGCGCGTGCAGCCGGGCGACGGCCCCGGCCGACGAGGGTTTCAGCGCATCGGCAAGGGCGAGCACGGCGAGCGTCCGCTCCTCGTCGGCGAACCAAACCACGGTCTTCGCCTCCTGCATCCACCCTTCGGCCAGCCGTTGCAGGCGGGCGTCGGGCACGATGCCGTGGCGGGACAGCAGCGCGTCGTTCCCGGCATACCAGGTCCGCCCCTCCGCGACGCCCCGGACACCCTGTCCGGGAATGCTTTCGAACCCGGTCACGGGAACGTCCCGCTCCCCGCCGAGCGATTCGACGACGGCCTGCGAAAGCGGATGCCCCGAGCGTTTTTCAAGGCTGAACAGAATCCGCCGCGCCGTCTCCGACCCTTCGGCCCACGCAGCGTCCACGACCGACGGACGGCCTTCGGTGAGCGTTCCGGTCTTGTCCAGCACCACGGTGTCGACCTTCCGGGCCACCTCCAGGCTCGCAGCGTCCTTGACGAGGATGCCCTGTCCGGCGCCCTTGCCGATCCCGACCATGAGGGCCGTGGGCGTCGCCAGACCCAGCGCACAGGGGCACGCGATGATCAGCACGGTCACCAGCGCCAGCAGCCCGCGGGTGAAGCCCTCCTCCGGCGCGAAAAGCATCCACGCCGCGAAGGTCAGCACGGCGAGGACGATGATGGCGGGAACGAAAACGCCGGCGATCCGGTCGACGGTCCGCTGCACGGGGGCCTTGCTGCCCTGCGCATCCCGCACCATGCGGATGATCCGGGCCAGCACCGTGTCCTGCCCCACCCTGTCGGTCCGGAAACGGAACGCACCGTTGCCATTCATCGTTCCGGCGAACACCGCCGCACCCTCCTGTTTGCAGACGGGGAGCGGTTCCCCGCTGAGCATGCTCTCGTCGACATACGACGCGCCTTCGGCCACCGTGCCGTCCACGGCGATGCGTTCGCCGGGATGCACGGCGACCAGATCCCCGGCGCGAAGCTCCGCAACGGGCACGGAGCGTTCGCCCGAAGGGGTGATCACCGTGACGGTTTTCGGTTGCAGGCCCATCAGTTTCGCGATGGCCGTCGTCGTGCCGCGTTTCGCCCGCTCCTCAAGCAGCCGCCCCAGCAGGATGAAGGCGACGATGACGGCCGCCGACTCGAAATAGACGTGCGGCTCGATGCCCCTCGACAGCCAGAATTCCGGGAAAAACAGGTTGAAAAGGCTGAACAGATAGGCGATTCCGGTACTGACGGCAACCAGCGTATCCATGTTGGCCGCCCCGTGGCGGAGCTGTTTCCAGGCGTTGACGAAGAACTCCCGTCCCAGTCCGAAAACGACCGGGGTGGAGAGCGCCCACACGGCGTATTTCACGGCCGGAGCGTCCATGAACAGCATGCCTCCGGCCACAATCGGAAGACAAAGCCCCGCCGCCCAAAGAGTCCGCCGTTTGAGCGCCCGGTAATGCGCCGCACGGACGTGCGCCGCCTCGTCCTCCGCCGGGCCTTCCGCGTCGGTCAGCAGGTCGTAACCGGCCGCCTGCACGGCCCGCTTCAGCGTCCCGGGAGAGCACTCCCCCGAACGGTAGTCCACCCGCGCCGTAGCGGAAGCGTAGTTCACATGCGCAGACTCGACGCCCGGCAGGCCGTTGAGCGCCTTATCGACCCGGACTGCGCACGAAGCGCAGCTCATGCCTGCGACCGGGAACGTATTCGTGATGATCTTACTCTTTTCCATGGGAACAAAGGTAAGGTCCCGACACGCTCCGGGTGTTACAGAATTATGGATATGATTTATACCTACACTTCATCCAGCGGTTTCAGGCCGCGTCCTTTCAGCCGGCGGAATTCAGTGGGCGACATCCCGGTCTGGGCGCGGAACTGGGCGCTGAGGTGCGCCACGCTCGAATAACGGAGTTTGTCGGCGATCTCGCTGACGGTCAGGTCGCCGTAGGCCAGCAGTTCCTTGACCCGCTCGATCCGCTGGGCGAGGAAGTATTTCTCGATGCTGATGCCGTTGACCTCCGAAAAGAGCTTGCTCAACGCACTGTAATCACGGTGGCAGCGTTCGCGCAGGTAATCCGACAGGTTGACTTTCGAGGCATCTTCGCTGTAATGCACCAATTCGATCACGGCCGTCCGGATCTGCTCGATGAGGCGCATCCGGCTGTCGTCGATCAGTTCGAACCCGTAGGCTTCGAGCAGTTTGCGGAACGCCTCCCGCTGCTCCCGGCCGGGCTTCTCCTGCACGACGACCGTTCCCAGTCCGACATCGAGGGGCGTGAACCCCGCTTTTTCGAGCAGCCGGGTGACGACCAGAATGCAGCGGTTGCAAACCATGTTTTTGATATGAAAGACGTTCTCCCGTTCCATAACCGCATTCGTTTTATCCGTAAATATAACACAAAAACGATTCCGTCCCGCCGACCGTCTTCCAGCCTTTCAGGTTCCGGCCGTTGAAAAGCGTCGGCCACGGGACCTGCGCTCCGACGAAGGTGCAGGGTCCCCAACAGTGCAAGAGTCTCTTTTTCCTATCAGTCGGGCAGTTTTGATCGTACGAATATAGTCTATTTTTTTCGGGTCTTCAGCCTGTTCCCCTGCAAAATTAACCTCTGACCCGCTCCGTATTCCGAAAAAGTTTCGTAACTTCGGCACAGCAAACCCATAGACGAAGCCATGAAACATGCGCACATCCTGCTGCTGCTCCCTTGCGGCATGCTGCCGCCGCTCGCCGGGGCGCAGCGCACGGAGCCGCCCGGCCGATTCGACATCGCACCGGAATAACCACCCCGAAAACAAGCAAACCAACCAAAAACAACCATGAAGAAAACCGCAATCACCCTCTTTTTCCTGCTTCAGGCCGCGTGTCTGTTTTCGCAGATCCCCCGCCCGGAATATCCCCGCCCGCAGTTCGAGCGGACGGACTGGATCAACCTGAACGGCGAATGGACCTACACGTTCGATTTCGGCGCAAGCGGCCTGGAACGCGGCTACGCCGGCTCGAAGGGATTCGACGGCAAAATCATCGTGCCGTTCGCCCCGGAGAGCAAGCTCTCGGGCGTCGGCCACACGGACTTCATCGGCCGCATCTGGTACCAGCGTACGATCGACATTCCGGCAGACTGGTCGGGACGCAACGTGATGCTCAACTTCGGAGCCGTGTACTACACCTCCGAGGTGTATGTCGACGGCCGCTTCGTCGGACGCCACTTCGGGGGCAGCACGTCGTTCTCCTACGACATCACCGCATTCGTGAAGCCGGGCGGCAGCCACAGTCTGGTCGTCTTCGCCACGAGCGACCTGCGCAGCGGCAAACAGACTGCCGGCAAACAGTCGCTGCAATACGCCTCGCACAGTTGCGACTACACCCGCACGACAGGCATCTGGCAGACGGTGTGGATGGAGGCCGTGGCTCCCGAGGCCCTCGCACGCGTCCAAATGACGACCGACATCGACCAGCAGCAGCTGATCGTCGCCCCGCAGTTCTTCCGGGAAAGCCCGAACACGCTCCGGGTGACCCTTCGGGACGGCGGCAAGGTCGTCGGCACGCGGCAGGTCCGGGCGTCGAACAGCAGCGTCGTCGTCATCCCGGTCAAAAAGGCCCGGCTCTGGTGTCCCGAAGACCCGTTCCTCTACGACCTGACCTACGAGGTGGTCGCCCCCGACGGCCAGGTGCTCGACGCCGTGAAATCCTATGTCGGGATGCGCAAGGTCCACATCGAAGGCAACAAAATCTACCTCAACAACGAACCCTATTACCAGCGGCTGGTGCTCGACCAGGGTTTCTACCCCGACGGTATCTGGACCGCCCCGTCGGACGACGCCCTGCGCCGCGACATCGAGCTGGGACTGGCCGCCGGGTTCAACGGCGCACGCCTGCATCAGAAGGTTTTCGAGGAACGCTACTATTACTGGGCCGACAGACTCGGCTACATCACCTGGGGCGAAAGCCCCAGCTGGGGAATGGATGCCAACGACGTGGAGACGGCCCGCAACTTCCTCTCCGAATGGGCCGAATGCGTGGTCCGCGACCGGAACCACCCCTCGCTGCTGACGTGGACGCCGATGAACGAGGAGTGGTGGCCCGACAACACGCAGTTCCCGCGCTTCGCCTCCGACGTCTACGACCTGACGGGACGCCTCGACCCGACGCGCCCCGTCAACACCGTCAGCGGCGGCGCCGTCGTCAGGACCGACATCTGGGCCGTCCACAATTACGAGCAGAACCCGGCCAAACTGAAAGAGAAAATCTTCAGCGACGGCACGTTCTTCCATCCCCGCCTGCGGACGACCCGCGACCAGACGCGCAACATCGGATTCAACGAGGTGAAGGCGACCGCAAACTACGCCTGGCCGCAGTACGATGGCTCGTGCCCCTACCTGGTCGATGAATTCGGCGGCATCAAATGGGTGAAGGACCAGGAGAAGCAGGCCACGGATTCCCAGACCGAATCGTGGGGTTACGGACAGGCGCCCCGTACGCTCGAAGAGTTCTACACGCGGCTCGAAGGCCAGGTAGACGCGCTGCTCTCGCTCTCCGGACAGGTGTGGGGCTATTGCTACACCCAGCTCACGGACGTGGAACAGGAACAGAACGGCATCTATTGCTACGACCGCTCGGCCAAGTTCGACATGGACCGGATCAAGGCCATTTTCAGCAAACGCCCGGAACATCCCGCCCGATAACGCGCCGGACAGCCGCCCGCCCGAATGAAGCGCACCCCGAAAATCCGGAAAAGGATTTCGGGGTGCGCTTTTTATCCGGTTCGTCATCGTCCGCCCGCGGCAGAGCCTCGTGCACGAATGCGCCCGGAAACAGAAGGCGTCGCTGAATTTCTATTCGCGTGTTTTCCCGGTTTCAGAGTCTCGATATAAAGTATTCCTGCATATTCCAACGATATGCCCTTGATGAACGCTGCAATTGGAGATGCTTCATGTCGGTGCGTCGCACGGCGAGTGGCGGACGGTCCGACATGCGACCTTCTGTTTTCGGCACCATGAACTCCCGAAGGCAAAAAGCCACAGCGCCGGCACACTCCGCAATAGCAACCGACGGTTTTTAAATTATTCACGAAATATAAAAAAAGTCTCCACGGAGTACGCGGAGACAATAGGTTGAAAACCTTCGGCATATAGCCTTATTGTGATAAGATGTAGAATTCTTACACCACAAATATAGTAAAAAAGATGAATTTCTGCAATTTTTTATTTAATTTTACAGAAAACACATTCTTCATATGGCAAAAGTATTGGGTTTGGACCTTGGCACCAACTCACTGGGATGGGCCCTTGTCGATGAATCGGAGAACGAATATACGCTGATTGACAAAGGTGTAGACATTTTCCAGGAGGGAGTTGCCCGCGACAAAAACAATGAAAAACCTGCCGTTCAGGATCGGACGAGCGCCCGGGCACTGCGCCGCCACTATTTCCGGCGGCGTCTGCGAAAAATCGAACTGCTCAAAATACTCATCCGTTACGACCTTTGCCCGCCGTTGCCCGAGGAGCTGTTGACCGCCTGGCAAAAAGAGAAACGTTACCCGCAGGACAATGAATTCCTCCGTTGGCAGCGAACCGACGACAATGGGGATCGAAATCCTTACCACGATCGTTATGTAGCCCTGTCCGAGCGGCTCGATCTCGGGAATCGCACACAGCGCTGGCTGCTTGGCCGGGCGCTTTATCATTTGGCACAGCGACGCGGATTCCTCAGCAATCGCAAGGAAGCAGGAAATGAGAAAGAAGACGGCACGGTCAAGGAGTGTATCAAAAATCTGTCGGCTGAAATAGCAGCGGCAGGGTGTCGGTACCTCGGAGAATATTTCTACGGACTGTACCAACACAAGGAACGAATCCGCGACAAATACACCTCGCGCAACGAACACTACCTGGCCGAGTTCAATGCCATCTGCGACCGGCAGCAATTGCCCGACGAATGGCGTAAGGCGCTGCATCGGGCAATCTTTTTCCAGCGCGACCTCAAATCGCAGAAGGGGTCAGTCGGCCGATGCACCTTCGAGCCGACGAAGAGTCGGTGCCCCGTTTCGCATCCCCGTTTTGAGGAGTTCCGGATGCTGTCGTTCGTCAACAACATCCGGATTACAGGACCGGGCGACAATGCTCCACGACCTTTGACACAGGAAGAGTTCGAGACGATTCGTTCGCTCTTCTTCCGGAAAAGCAAGCCTTATTTCGATTTCGAAGAGATCGCCCGCAGAATCGCCGGCAAAGGGAAATATGCCTGCAAAGAGGAGCGTACAGAAGCTCCTTATCGTTTCAATTTCGCCCGCACGGCCACCGTATCGGGATGCCCCGTCACGGCATCGCTGCAAGCGATCTTCGGAGACGACTGGATTACGGAGATTCGCAGCCTTTACCTGCTTGGAGCAGGAAAAAACGAGGACCAGATGTTGAATGACGTATGGCACGCCCTCTTTTCGTTCAACGACGAAGGTCGGCTGCGTAGCTGGGCCTGCGAAAAATTGCAACTCACGGATGAACAAGCCAAAGCGTTTGCAGCCATCAAACTCCCGCAGGATTACGCGGCGTTGAGCCTAAATGCCATCGGCAAGATTCTGGTCTATCTGCGCTGTGGCTATCGGTACGACGAGGCGGTATTCCTGGCCAACCTGCGGGCGGCACTTCCGAAGGAGGTCTATGCCGACGAAAGCCGTCGGCATGAAATCGAACAGGACATCGTCTCGCTGCTGCTTGACTACAAGCGAAATCCGTATAACAAGTTCGATTCAAAGGAGCACCGCATTGCCGACTATTTCAGCGATCATGGATTGGATGCCTCTCGTCTGATGCGTCTTTATCATCCCTCGAAAATCGAGACCTATCCGGATGCGCAACCCAAGGCAAATGGCATTCTGCAACTCGGCTCTCCACGTACTGCGACCATTCGCAACCCGATGGCCATGCGGGCCCTGTTCCGATTGCGCAACCTGATAAACACGCTGTTACGCGAAGGCAGGATCGACCGAGACACGAAGATCCGGATTGAATTCGCCCGCGGACTCAATGATGCGAACAGGCGGAAGGCCATCGAGCAGTATCAGCGGGAACGGGAGGTTGAGAATCGGAAATATGCCGAAGAGATCCACAGCCAGTATGCCGCCGAAACCGGCCGCGAGATAAAACCCTCGGACGACGAAGTGCTGAAATACCGGCTGTGGGAAGAACAGCAGCACGTCTGTCCCTATACCGGGCGGCAAATCCGCATTTCGGACTTCGTCGGGTCGGCTCCGGATTTCGACATCGAGCACACGCTCCCGCAGGCTCGCGGCGGCGATGACTCGCAGATGAACAAGACGCTCTGCGAAAATAGATTCAACCGGGAGACAAAACGGGCGAAACTGCCGGCCGAGTTGTCCAATCATGTCGAGATCATGGAGCGGATCGAATCGTTTGGCTGGCGGGAAAAAATGGAGAGTCTGCAAAAGCAGATTGAAGCCCAGGTTCGCAGGAGCAAAAGCGCAGCGATTAAATCCGAAAAGGACGACGCCATTCAGCGCCGCCACTATTTGCAGATGCAGCTCGACTACTGGCGCGGGAAATACGAACGCTTCACCATGGCCGAGATTCCCGAAGGATTCAGCAATCGGCAGGGAGTCGACATCGGCATCATCGGCAAATATGCACGGCTCTATCTGAAGACGGTTTTTGACCGAATCTATACGGTCAAGGGTTCCACGACCGCCGCGTTCCGCAAGATGTGGGGACTGCAGGAGGAGTATGCCCGCAAGGAGCGCACGAACCACGTCCACCACTGCATCGACGCCATCACGATCGCCTGTATCGGCCGCCGGGAGTACGACCGCTGGGCGCAATACGTCGCCGACGAGGAGCGATACGGCTACGGTGAAAGCGGCAAACCCCGCTTCGAGAAACCCTGGCCGACCTTTACCGAAGATGTCAAGGCGGCGGCCGACGAACTGCTCGTTGCCCACCACACGCCCGACAACATGGCCAAACAGACGCGCAAGAAGTTACGGGTTCGCGGCCGGATAAAGCTGAATGCCGACGGGGAACCAATCTACCAGCAAGGAGACACGGCTCGCTGCCGGTTGCATCAGGATACCTTCTACGGCGCTATTAAGCAGGATGGAGAGATCCGCTATGTCATCCGCAAATCGCTCGCGCAGTTGCAGCCGACGGACATCGACAAGATTATCGACGATGCAGTCCGGGATCGCGTACGGGAGGCAATCGACGAGGTCGGATTCAAGACGGCGATGAATCCCGATGAATACACGATCTGGATGAACCGTGAAAAGGGCATTCCCATCCGCAAGGTGCGGATCTTCACACCGAGTGTCAAACATCCGATCGCGCTAAAAAAACAGCGCGACCTATCTGCAAAAGAGTACAAGCGGGATTATCATGTCGTAAATGAGGGGAACTATTGCACGGTCATCTATGAGGGCCAGGACAAAAAGGGCAAAACGAAACGCACCTTTGAACTCGTCAGCAACCTCGAAGCTGCCCAATATTTCAAAGCCAGCGCTGACCGGGAAGCCCGCCCCGATCTGGTACCGCAGACCGACACGAACGGTTTCCCCTTGAAATACATCTTAAAAACGGGGACCATGGTCCTGTTTTATGAAAATACCCCGGCAGAACTTTATGAATGTACCCGCAAGGAGTTGGTAAAACGACTCTACAAGGTAACAGCAATGGCTGCAGAAGGACGGGTACAGTTCCTCTTTCATCAGGAGGCCCGAGATCAGAAAACGCTTACCGCCCTATATGGAGCTGGGGCTTCTCAATTCTGCCAATCCAATCCATCACCGAAATTGCGCCTCAGCGTTTCCAATTTTAACATGCTGGTGGAAGGTTATGATTTCGAACTGACCGCAACGGGCGAGATAAAATTCAAAGATGACCGGCCATGCTGAAACGAACCTTGTTTTTTTCAACGCCATACTGTTTGAGCCTGCGCAACGACCAGATGATCATCCACACGCGCGAGGCCCCCGACCAACGGAAAAGCATCCCGATCGAGGATATCGGCTTCGTGGTGCTGGAGGACCAACAAACCTCAATCACCCTGCCGTTGCTCAATGCACTGTCGGACAACAACGTGGCAGTTATCCTGTGCGGAGAGAACCGAATGCCGAACGCCATGTTGATGAATTTGGATTCAAACAGAACGCAAGGTGAACATTATCGGATGCAGATCGCTGCATCTGAACCGCTGAAGAAGGGCCTTTGGAAACAGATCGTCGAAACCAAAATCCGCAACCAGGCTGCCTTGCTGCGGAAGCTGGGGTATGACGGAAACAAACTGAAACCCTGCTACATGAATGTCAAGAGCGCCGACGCCGACAACCGGGAGGGCATAGCAGCGAGAATCTACTGGTCAGAACTGTTCGGTGCCGAATTTTACCGTTCCCGCGAAGGTTCGCCGCCCAACAACCTGCTCAATTACGGCTATACGATCCTGCGAGCCGCCGTGGCCCGTGCGATCATGGGTTCCGGACTGTTCCCAGCATTCGGGATCTTCCATCGGAATCGTTACAACTCCTTTCCGCTGGCCGATGACGTAATGGAACCCTATCGACCGTATGTCGACGAATTGGTCTACCAACTTTACAGAAACGGGAATACACAACTGACCAAGAAGGTGAAAGGCGAACTGTTGCGGCTCCTGTTTGTCGATACTCGTTTCGACAAGGTTGTGCGACCTCTCGAAGTAGGACTTATGTTTTCAGCCTCTTCCCTGGCTAAATGCTTTGCTGGAACCCAAAAAAAGATTGCATATCCTTTATTGGAGTAGTCGAATGTCAGAAGTACGCTTGAATGCTTATCGAATCATGTGGTTGTTTGTCTTTTTTGATTTGCCAACCAATACAAAAACGGAACGACGTCATGCGGTGCAATTTCGCAAGGCGTTGGAAAAAGATGGTTTCACAATGATGCAGTATTCAGTCTATGTGCGCCATTGTGCATCGAAGGAGAATATGCAGGTTCACATTAAGCGGGTTCGACGATCGATGCCTCCGACAGGATTTACAAGTATTCTTGCTGTAACGGACAAACAGTATGGAGACATATTAAATTTTTGGGGTAAAAGCGAACGAGCAAAACCGGAAATTCCACAACAATTGGAATTTTTCTGATAAATCGTTATTTTCGTTCTTTGAAATACGGAAAATGCATCAAACTGGCTTCGTCGGAACACCCGATCGTATTTTTATAGTGGCAGACAGCCCGTAAGTAACACTTTATCAATCAATATGAGGCCCGACGTTGTGGTTTGATGTAGAATTTCGATAAGATACAACTTCATTGCAGTCGTCATGGCTTCGCAACATGTTGTGGTTTGATGTAGAATTTCGATAAGATACAACTTCGCCGTCGGTATTAGAACCGAACACAAAGTTGTGGTTTGATGTAGAATTTCGATAAGATACAACGACGCCCCACATCGAGCTGACAAGCTGCTGGTTGTGGTTTGATGTAGAATTTCGATAAGATACAACGTTTTTTTTCGGCTCAATGATTCTCCCGGTGTTGTGGTTTGATGTAGAATTTCGATAAGATACAACTGCACCATCGTCATATGGACATGGTCGGGGGTTGTGGTTTGATGTAGAATTTCGATAAGATACAACCGCAGCCGATCCGTGTCGATGCTGCAATCTGTTGTGGTTTGATGTAGAATTTCGATAAGATACAACTCGGTATATTTCTTTTTTGAAGTACCGCCCGTTGTGGTTTGATGTAGAATTTCGATAAGATACAACCTGACGGCGGGCATTCATGCCACCAAAAAGGTTGTGGTTTGATGTAGAATTTCGATAAGATACAACACAGGATGATTCGAAGACGTAACGACCGGGTTGTGGTTTGATGTAGAATTTCGATAAGATACAACCCAAGTGAACCTTACGTATCTCGGACTCAGTTGTGGTTTGATGTAGAATTTCGATAAGATACAACATCGACACAGTACGTGTCGACTACATCATTGTTGTGGTTTGATGTAGAATTTCGATAAGATACAACTATTATTACTACGTCTTTTCT
>ENA-OROK01001714-OROK01001714.1-human-gut-metagenome-genome-assembly--contig:-NODE-1714-length-20535-cov-16.400146_pt1 | contig 20535 bp, 15 predicted proteins | sample MGYA00242127_ERZ509046 | MGnify/ENA primary metagenome ERZ509046 (study PRJEB26280, sample SAMEA2338728) | human gut metagenome | biome: human gut; feature: human-associated habitat; material: faeces... | reverse complement strand
TGATAACATGTAAACCATGTGCTTGCACAAAGTGTAAACCATGTTACTCTTGACAGAGCCCGCTCCCCTACGAAAAGCGAGAGGGATAGTGCGGGTTTGGGAGGGTTGGTGGAGTGACAATCCCTCCGGTAGTCGCCCGAATTCTTTTGGGCGACAGCACCTCACCTTTGACAAGGGAGGCAAGGACATGGTGCGAGGCTAAGGCTTTACTACTCTACCAAAATGACAACGAAAGAATATAGCATACCAAAAAGTGTATAAATTATGCAGAAAGTGGCATAAATCGCAATCATTTCTTGTCTCCCCTCGAAAAAGGGGAGGTGGCACGGCTGATAAATTTTTTTGGCTTGCTGTACAGTATTCAGATAGTCCTGCCTTTACAATTCTGAAACTATTCCGAGCCGTGACGGTGGGGATTGAAATTGATAGGAGTACTATCTTCAAATCTTCTAAGCAAGCACAATCCCCACCGTCTTGACGGCAAAAAGTATAGCAATTTGGGAAACAGTCCGGTAAATTACAAAATGAAGATGATGTAGAATAACGGTTTTGCGATGCCGTCAAGCCACCTCCCCTTTTTCGAGGGGAGGCAAGTTTAGCGTAGGGCGAAGCGGTTGATGTGCTTTTGAGAAGGTTGTGGAAATGGAGAGGTTGGTGGGTGTAAAGCAATCCCTCCGTCTTGACGGCATAAAAGTTTAGTGAATAAAAAGGCGGACGTGTTGCAAGTAAAACGCAACAAGACAACAGTTTATGCCTTGCCGTCAAGCCACCTCCCTTTGACAAGGGAGGCAAGGACATGGTGCGAGGCAAGGGATAGTGCGGTTTTGGGAAGGTCAGTGCGGATAGGGAGCAATCCCTCCGGTAGTCGCCCGAATTCTTTCGGGTGACAGCACCTCACCTTTGACAAGGGAGGCAAGTTTAGTGCTGGGGATACTGCGGAAAATCTCATTGATGGTGCGGATGGGGAGCAATCCCCACCGTCTTGACGGCAAAAAGTATAGCAATTTTGGAAACAGTCCGGTAAATTACAAAATGAAGATGATGTAGAATAACGGTTTTGCAATGCCGTCAAGCCACCTCCCCTTTTTCGAGGGGAGGCAAGGACATGGTGCTGAGCGAGGGATTATTGTTCTTTTGCAATGGTTGCGAGGATGGAGAGGTTGGTGGGTGTAAAGCAATCCCTCCGTCTTGACGGCAGAAAAGTTTAGTGAATAAAAGGCGGACGTGCTGCAAGTAAAACGCAACAGAGCAACAGTTTGTGCCTTGCCGTCAAGCCACCTCCCTTTGACAAGGGAGGCAAGGGCGTTGGTGCAAGGCAAGTGTGGCAGTGCGGATGTGAAACAAGCAGAAACCGATTTTTGTTTAGCCTATATGCTTTCAAGTGCGTAGCCTTTGCCTCTTTCGTAGGTGATAGTCACATCGGCTTTGTTATCATCAAGTTTTCTATTGAGCCGTGAAACCGCCGTGAACAGCGCATTTGCGTTGTCGGAATACGGCAGACCCCACACATTTTCATAAAGCTCGGCTTTCGGCACTGTACTGCCGATATTGCGGGCAAGCATAAGCAGTATCGAGAACTCTTTCTGGGTAGTGAGCAGGTCGTTATCGGCAAAATATGCCGCCATTGAAACCGTGTCAAGTCTAAGCCTTCCGAACGAGATATAACGCTTATCTTTCCGTACTGAGCGAAGCCTTGCCTCTACCCTTGCTATCAGCACCTGAATATCGTAGGGCTTCGGCAGATAATCATCGCCGCCTGCTCTCAGTGCCGTTATAATATCATCGTTTTCGCTGAGTGCGGACAGGAACAGTATCGGAATATCGTATTTTGCCTTTATCTCACGGCAAAGCGATATTCCGTCGCCGTCCGGGAGCATTATATCAAGTATCACAAGATCGACATCGTTATTCGACAGCATATAACGGCACTGCGCCGCATCTGCCGCCTCAAGAACGCTGTAATCCTCCATAGAAAGGCACGAACTGTTTATCTTCATTATATGCGGATTGTCCTCTACAAGCAGAATCGTACTCACTTTGCATCTTCCTTTCCACACGGTACGGTAAAGCGGAACACCGCTCCGTTTTCACTGCTGTCTGCGGTTATTTTGCCGCCTGTCGATTCTATAATATCACGGCAGATATAAAGTCCCAGCCCGTTTCCGCCGTCCGTGCTGTAGCCTTTGTCAAACAGATGTGCAAGCGCCTCACGGGATATTCCCGTTCCGGTATCGGATACCGTGAACACGGCGAAATTATCACCGTCGGCGGATCTTTCTGCAGAAAATGTCACTGTTCCGTTCTCGGTATGCTTGCCCGAATTTACAGCCAGATTTATAAGCACCTGAAGCAGCATTTCACGGTTTGCTATTATATCGGGGCAGTTATCCGCCCTTGTGACAAGCCGGTTGCCGTGCTTTGCAAGTATAGGTCTGCAAACCGCCGCCGCATCGGAAAGAACGTCCCTTGCGGCAAACCTGCTCAGCTCCATTGCCGTGACCTCGTTATGAGATACCGAGAGCAGCTTTGTCACCATATCGGACAGACGCTGAGCCTCGCTTGAAATCGTTTCAAGATTTGACAATGTTTCATCGTTTACGACATTCTTTTCTATCTGTTTTTCGGTAAGCTGTGCGTATCCGCTCATTACCGTGAGCGGAGTTTTCATTTCATGGGCGATATTGTGCATAAAATCGGTTTTCAGCCTGTCGAGCTTTTCAAGCGTTTCATTCATATGGGTGACCTGCGATTCACGCTGTTTCGATTCGTCAAGGCGGCGCTCTGTTCTTGAAAGATTTATAGTAAGCATGACCGCATTACAGAACACGAACAATATAGTCGCATAGGAGCGGATATAGAATATCTTCGTGAAGTAGGTAAGCCCTTCTATCAAATAAACGACTGTGGTAAGTACAACGGTTGAGCATACTATAATGCTGTCGATGTAGCCCATAAGCCTGTGTTTTACCGCCGTAACACAGATATATACAGAAGAAAGAATCAGATATACCGCCATAACAGCGCCTGCAACAACGGTAAAATGCGTATAAACGGTTGACGGCGTAAAGATGTAGAACAGCAATATTGCACCTGCAGAGCATACGGATGTCACAACAAAATGCTTATGCGGTCTTAATCCGAGTGCGGCAAAGGCATAGAGCAGTATAAACACGAAGTAAAGTATATTCGTGATGTATTCGAGCTTATGCTCCGTGTACCAGTCAAGATAGGGGAACAGTACGCCTATCTGCTTGCTTTCATATATGAGATAATGCAGAGCCGCAGTAAGACAGGACAGCGAAAACCACATCATACTGCGTTTTCTGTTTCCGAGAAGGAACATTCCGAAAAAGAATATTGCCATAGCAAGCAAGGTTCCTGCAATAAGTCCGTCACAAACGGTCTGCGCCCTGTCATTTGCGGATATAAGCGGAGCTTCTGCAAGGCACAGCTTTTGTATCGTGCCTGTCCTGTGATTGAACCATGCGTGACGGATTATTATCTCCGCAGTATCCGCCTGTGCGGTAAAATATAACGTGTATCTGTCTGTCGCAGGGACAAATTCTTCGGCATTGTCGGACACCTTACCGACCTCGCTGAGCAGTTTTCCGTCAATATAAACCTGTTGTGCATAGGTCGCCGTTTCTCCGGAAAGTCCGTAGGTGACGCCTTTTTCAAGGGGCAATACTATGCGGAATGTGGCGTATTTATCATCGGAATTGCCCTGTGATATGTTGCCTTTTGCAAAATCGTCCGAGGTATACAGCCGTCCTGTGTAATATTCGCCGGAGGATATATCTATACCGACACCCTCCTTTGACAAATCGACATCCGCTATCTTGTCAGCAGACGGTATATCGACATATTTCGGCATTGTGCCTGCGGTAAGAAGATAGAAAAACAAAGAAACTATTATTATAAACAACACGCAGACAAAAGCTGTTTTTGCATTTCTCCGCACATTTCCGTTCATACTCTCACCCCTTTGTATTTTACTCCGCTTTTTCGGCAGATACGGCTTTCTTGCCGAATTGTAAGAAAATTCTTATTCTATTTTAACACAAAAAAGGAAAACCGACAAGGAGAATACGCAAAATAAAATATTAACAAGCAAAAAAGTCTTTTCTTTTTCGGCGATATGTGATACAATAATAGGGAACATATTTAAAAATCTCCGATGAAAAGGAACGGAATAAATTATGAAGAAGATATTACGCTTTGCGTCTGCTCTGCTTTGCGGAGCTATGCTGTTATGCTCGCTTTCCGTCACCGCTTTTGCGGAAAACGACGACGAGGTATATGATTTTGACCCGAACACCGACAAGATATACAGCGAGGCTGTGTATATGGTCAACACCGATACGGGCGACGTTGTTTTCAAGAAGAACGAGAGCAAGAAAATGTACCCTGCTTCAACCACAAAAATTATGACCTGCATAATTGCGCTTGAGCATCTGTCCGAGGGGGCTTTATCAAAGAAGGTGGAAGTGCCTTATGACTGCTTCAACGATTTCTACGAGGACCCGAACTACAGCGACCCGTCAAATGCGGCGATAGAGCCTTTGCAGGACAACCTGACATACAAGGACTGTCTGTATGCGCTTATGCTCCCGTCTGCCTGTGAGGCGGCAAACATTCTTGCCTATAATATAGGCGGAGGAAGCATCACAAAGTTTATCGGAATGATGAATGAAAAAGCGAAGGAGCTTGGCTGTACCGGAACAAACTTTGTGAACGCACACGGTCTGCATAACGACAACAACTACACAACTGCGGAAGACCTGTATAAAATGACAAAATACGCCTACGACAAATTTCCGCTGTTCAAGAAAATAACAAGCACTTATGAATATGAGATGCCGAAAAATGACGCTAACCCCGACGGCTACTCTATTTACAGCACTATCTCACTTCTTCGTCCCGGCAGTGTTTACGAATATGAATACGCATACGGCACAAAGACGGGTACTACGGACGAAGCCGGAAGATGCCTTGTTTCAGCCGCCAAGAATCAGTACAACTATATCCTTGTGACGCTCGGCGCACCGGTAAAGGACAAGAACGGCGAATACTATGACGACTGGTATTCGATGATTGACGCACTCAACCTCTACAAGTGGGCATTCACAAACTTTGAAATGGCTACCGTTGTAAACAAGGACGAGCAGATAACCGAAGTCAAGGTCGAAATGGGCGAGAGCGCAACGCACGTTATACTGACACCCGAAAGCGACTACACTGCGCTTATGCCGAAATCGGTAAAGGAATCGGGAGTGCAGAAGGTCTTTAAGGCATATGAAAGCGTACAGGCTCCCGTGAAAAAGGGTGATATACTCGGCGTAATGGACGTTAAATTCAAGGGCGAAACTATCACCACGATGAACCTTGTGGCAAACAACAATGTTGCCAGATCGGACGTGGAATATTATATAGAAAAAGCAAAGGACGAGTTCGACAAGCCCTGGTTCAAGGTTTCGGCTGTCGGAATAGTTGTACTGCTTATCTGCTTTATAGTTACAAGAACGATAGAAAACTCCAAGCGCAGAAAGCTGGCATCAAAGGAGAAGCGCCGCTTTGAAAGCTACGCTAAAAGACGCTGATGCAAGGTGTTAATATAATCTGCCTCGGCAGACTGAAAGAAAGCTATCTGAGAGATGCCTGCAAGGAATATGAAAAGCGGCTCGGAGGCTCCTGTGTGCTGAAAATATATGAGCTTGAGCCTGTCGCACTGCCGAATGAGCCGTCTGACAGGCAGATAGAGGACGCACTCGAAAAAGAAGCTGAAATGATAGAAAAGAAGCTGGCGAAGAACGCTCTTACCGTTGCTATGTGCATTGAGGGAAAGCAGCTTTCAAGCGAGGAGCTTGCCGCTAAGCTGAGCGATACGGCGGTGCAGGGAAAGTCGGCTGTGAACTTCATAATCGGAAGCTCGTTCGGGCTTGCACCGAAGATAAAGGCGATGGCTGATATAAAACTGTCGATGTCGAAGATGACGTTTCCGCATCAGCTTGCAAGGGTGATGCTTCTGGAGCAGATTTACAGGGCGTATAGTATTATTGCAGGGAAAAGGTATCACAAATAAATACCATAACAGCTTCAATGCGATTTCCATAAATGGGGGTGTACCATGTTCACAAACGACAAGTCGGCACTTTTGCAATCATTGCTTTTTCCTGTGTTAATTATTATATGGGGCATTGCACGCACTGTTACCGACTTTCTTTATGCAGGCGGAATTTCAGCGTTTACACGGCTTGACGCTTTGTGGCGGTATGTTTGCTTCGGAGCTATAATATGCAGTGTAATTGCAATAATTATAACACTCTGTGGAAAGGTCGATACGTCACGTTACTTTTTAAAAAGGCTTATAGGCACATGCGGACTGGTTGTTTTATACGGCGTTGCAATGAGCTTCGCCACAAGTATGCTTCCTGCCGTGTTCATCGGAATTGCGGGTATTGCTTATCAGATACTCAGAGTGCAGGACGATGATTCAAGTAAAACGGAGCGTGCGGTACTTATGCTGTCTGACCCGGCTATTCATCTTACGGTGTTCTGGGGGATCCAATGGGTATCTGAATTTGTTAAAACGGAATAATATAAGGCGGAACAGCATAAAAAACCGTTCCGCCTTTTCTGTATATAATATGCAAAAGAAAAACCGCTTTGATAATGATTATCAAAGCGGTTGGCACGCCAAGAGGGATTCGAACCCTTATTACCCCAAAAGTTTTTCTATGTTATCAGCAATACGAACCTTAAATTCTTCCATCGCAGATGGAAAGGTGTGCTGATAGACCTTTTCAATCATGTCAGTCGATGAATGCCCCATTAATTCCGCAATATATTTCTGTGGTATTCCAAGCAATAATGCTTGACTGGCGTAATAATGTCGCAAAGAATAGAATCTAAATATATGTAGCCCGTGTTTACGAAGAAATGAATTCCAATCACGGCTTATTTTATTTGAAGATATAACGCAAATCCGTTTTTTATCCGGAGTATTCATTAGTTTATCTCGCAGTAAGGGCGATATTGGTATTGTCCTATATCCGGCGTATGACTTAGGCGGCTTTTATACTTCTCTGCCATGCTCATTTATTACAACTGCTTTGCGAATTTCTAATCCGTCAGCGGTAATGCAATCCTTTGTCAATGCACATATTTCCGAAGGACGCAATCCACATTGACTGGCTAATAAAAATGGAATCTCAAGCTCTGTATTTTTGATTAGTTTGTATATTACTTTTATTTCGTTTTCATCCGGTACATAAAATGATGATTTTATCTTTTGCGGTAGTGATATACGATAGACAAAATCGGGAGCGAACATTTGCAAAGAGGCGTGCAATAAACCATACGCATTACGTACCGTTTTAGGTGAATAACAATAAGATAATTTATTGATTGCTCGCTGAATAAGTTCCTGGTCAAGTTTAGCTATCTTAACGTCGTGCAAAATATACAAATAACGCTGATTTGCTTTTTTGTAACCGTAGATAGTAGATGGGGATAAAACAGCGGTTTTGCTTTCTATATAGCGATCTATCGCCTGTTTTACAGTGATGTTTTCAATTTTATTAACTCCATTTCCAATTAATTTGATTATTATATCATAATTTGAGATGTTTATCAAATATTGTAAAGCACGGCTCGTCCGTGCTTTCTGTTTTTAAAAAGGAGGTGAGCTAATGCCTGCAAAAATAATTGATTTTACTGCACCGCACAAACGTAAAACCGAAAGCGAAATCAGAATATCAGAAGTCGAGAAGATGGCTCTCGATAAGAAGATGAGTTACGGACAGTATGTAGCGATGCTTGAAGAAGAAAAGAAAAAAGACTATATGCAGCATTAACTATAATTGAATGGTGCGACACGGTTTCGCACCTTATACGGGAGCAACAGTGTAAAGCCGGTGCAACTCCGGCGGCTCTCACAAGCGGTTATACCGCATGAACGACAAATTAAGAGGTAGGGCACGTTAAAGCGTACTTATGATGGGAATTGTAATTATGTCGTTCTTGGCAACGGACAGTGATAGCTACACTGTAGGACGGAAAAGTAAGCCTGCCGTCCTTTTCCGTTGCTTTTTATTTTATAAAGAGGCTTAACAATATGTGTTGCCCTGCAACAGAAAGAGGTTTACAAAATGAAAATGATCGCTTTTTACAACAACAAAGGCGGAGTTGGAAAAACTTCCACGGCAATCAACATTGCATACACGTTATCCCATCGTAAAAATCGTGTTCTTTTAATTGACTTTGACGGTCAGTGCAACAGCTCCCGATTTTTTACCGATTTAACAAATGACGAGATCGGTTGTGAACGTGCTATTGTCTGCACCGATGAGAAGCCACTGATTAAAAAAACACGTTATGATAACATTGATATAGTAACTTCGTCAGTTAGAATGAACGCAATATCTAATGAGTTTGTCAACTTATCAGATGAAGAAAAACAGTCAAATATAATTAAGTTCAGGCAGTCAACATACGACTACATAATAGTTGATATGCCGCCTGCAATGAACGATTTCACCGAAAATGTTTTGACAATCTGCGATTATGTATATGTGCCAATCGAACTTGGAACTTTTGCAGTCCAGGGACTTGCAAGAGTAACACAGAAAATCGCAAATGCCGGTACAAAATACGCTTGCTTTGCATCGAAATATGATAAAGGTAACAAAGCAGATCAAGAGTTACTTGAGATAATGAAAAAGAACCTTGGTGATAAGGTTCTGAATACCGTTATACCTTTTTCTCGTGCAATCAAGAACAGCATAAGTTACAGAATAACGGCTTCAGAGTATATGTCTTGGATAAATCCTGCACGTTGCTACGAACGGCTTGCTAACGAAATTATCCACTCTGTTGAACAGTAAAGATTACTGTGTGCACTTTTCATAAGTCCGAATAGAAAAAAGTACAGAGAACATAAAAGCTACCGGTTATCCAATAGGACTACAGCTAATACGAATATAATCAGAACAAAATATCGGTGCGAGAACATCAGATACGGAGATCTGATATCAGCCCAGGGCAACAATTTTGCTGTTAAAATTCCGGCAGATCAGCTTGGAAAAATTATTGTTCTACCGATATTCTACAGTGCCAATGTGAACTTGGAAGCTAACACAGCAGTTATTACAGTCAAGGAATATAACAAAGAAATAATCTGTCAGGCTCTCGGTTATGACAGCAAAAAAATTGCACAGCAATCGGATAAATTGATTAACTCACGAAAATACAAACGATTAAAAGATCTCGCCGCTTCTTCAAATACAAAGCTCAGCTATATGATCGTTACAAAAATTCAGCTCGAGCTTTTAAAATTGAATGAAATCGAGCTTGCGGCTTTTCCTAAGGACGACGGGAAATATAATGTTGCGTTTATGCCGGACACCAAAGAACTCATTACAAAAATTCTCTACCCTGCGGATGAGAGCAAGCAGGAAACAGAGTATGAACGAAATAACAGACTAAACAAAGAAATAAAACGTTTAGCCGCAGTAAACGGTGAGAAACCTAAATATAGAATGGTTGCCCCCGAATTGCTTGACAACATAAAGCGATCCGGTATACAGTTTGCCTATTTTAAAAAAGGCGATAAGTATAATATAGTTTTCCTTAGGAAAAACGAAACGGAAATTGATCAACTACTGAAACAACTCAGAAAAGAAAAATAGCAGAAGCAACAAAAAATCCAGTTTTAATTTGTTTAATATTTAATGTTATAATGATAGACAAACGCAACGAAAAGTGTTATAATAAAGTCGGCGAAATCTATTCTCCGACTTTTTATATAAAATGATGACGGCTTACTAAGAAGTGAGCCGCAGAAAAAACGGAGGTATAGATATGGCAAGGAAGTACGAACTGATAAATGATTTGTACGATCAAATCATTGTCGATGTGACGAAAGACGCTCGAGCGTGGCAATCGTTCTTAAGAACTGCTTGCAGAAATTACAAGCTACGTTTTGACGAACAGCTGTTACTGTTTGCTCAGCGTCCGGACGCAACGGCGGTATTAGAAATCGAACGTTGGAACACAGCATTCGGCAGATGGGTCAACAGAGGTGCAAAAGGCATCGCAGTATTTGAGGATCCTTCGGGCAAAAGCCAAAGACTTAAATACTACTTTGACATCACCGATACACACGGAACAAAACGGTCAAGAGAAGTTCCGGTATGGAAAATGTCTGACGAATATCAAAGCGATGTTACGGAAGCATTAAAAAATACATTTGGCACATTAAGCGACTTGGATAGTCTTGAAAGCGTAATTAAAGAAAGCGTATCTAATGCAGTGGATGACAACATAGATGACTATATCTATAATTTTATCAGAAACGGAACAGGCAGTGAAATAGACTATATAAGTACTGATGAAGCTGAAGAAATATACAAACGACTTGTAAAAAACAGCGTAGTGTATATGATTTCCGAACGTCTTGGAGCAGACAGTGGGTTAACCGAATCCGATTTTGAGGGTATAGAATATTTCAGCACACATGAATTGTTGAACTCTATCGGATATGCCACAAGCGATATAGCCAAAATGGGACTCGGTGTAGTCGCAAAAACGGTTCGTGCAATTGAAAAGGAAAATCAACAGGCGATAATGCCTGACAACAATATAAGCTATAATAGCGAAAGGAGTTCTAATTATGAAAGAAATCACTTACACAATGCAGGGCGACTATCTGATTCCGGATCTTTCATTACCGGAACAGCAGGAGGTAACACTCGGCAAATGGGCACAGATGAAAAAGGAATATCTGAAGCAGCACCACAAGATAATGTACTACAATCTGATGACGAGTTGTCAGTTAACACAGTACCTCGCAGAAACGGAACAGAGAGCGCTCAAACTGGAGGACGAGCTGATCAAAGAGATGTCGGTAAAACAGGGGCTGACAGAAGAGCTGAAAGCGAAAGATATGATGAAATGGGTTCAGCTGATGAACAATCTCAGGCACGAAGTTCAAGAGATAGTTACTCAGCAGATAATAATGAGCGTTTAAGCAACATTAAGCCGTTACCGTCAATCAATGAACAAACGGCTTTCATAGCAGAATATGAAGCAGAGGTTACAAAAGCCTCTGCTTTTTCTGTTTCTCCGGGAAAAAACTCGGACGATAAATTTCGCTATCAGCTTTTAAGCCGTATGCAATCCGATTGTAACTATATGCTCGGCAACGGCGGCGCAGGTGCTATACGCTATCTTGACGGTGAAAACGTTGATACGCACATCCATAATATGCTTGAGCTTTATAACTCGTTTTCCGATAACGCAAAACCCGAATGGATTTCTGTAGAAGAAATTGAGGGTTACAGAGAAAAGCTCACGGCACTTGTAGCTGCAAGCGGAAAAGAAATTCAGCAAAATTCCGTGGAAAAAGCTGAAAGTCAGAAGCCCGAAATCCCGTCCGATGTGGATAAATTCTACGTTCAGCCCGAAATTGAGCAGGTCACTTGGATTTACTACAATCCCGACAGTGCCGCAGGCGGTCAGCTGGTGTACAACTACCTCACCTATGACGACATTTTCAATGCAGTTCTGAAAGACGACCCTATGGAATATCTGCTTGAAAACTGCAAGCAGGAAACGCTTGACAGGGGCAGCGCAGGCTTTGATGGGGCTGTTGAGGAATTTATGACTGACAGCGAGGATATATCAAGCCGAGAAGAAAATTACGTTGGCAAGTTGCTTGCTCTGACCGAGCCGAGATATGCCATTTATCAGCTGAAAGACGGCGAGGAATTAAGGGACTATCGCTTTACAAACAGCGAATATATGCAGGCTCACGGAATGTATGCCGACCGTGAAAATTACAATCAGGTGTATCGTGGCAGAATGCAGGAAAACGAAACGCTTGAGGATATTTTTGCAAAATTCAACGTCAATCGTCCCGAAGATTTCCACGGACATTCCCTTTCGGTGAGTGACATTATCTGCGTTAAGCAGAACGGAAAAATCACGGCGCATTTTGTTGACAGCGTAGGTTTTAAGGAAGTTCCCGACTTCACGCTTTCACGTGAGGAAAGAAAAGTCCGCCGTACCCTTACCGATAATCTCACCTTGCTTGCGGACAATCAGCTTGCAAGTGATGAAATGGACACACTTGCCGACAAGCTGTTTAATTACGAAAAAGCGCAGAAATACAGCGGCACAAGCAGCCGTTGGCTTATCGGCGCAGGTAAGACCGCAGACAAATTTGAGGATATCACAACAAGGTATCACAACGGCGAGGACGTCCGTGCGGAGCTTGCAAAGGGTATGTACGGCAAGCTCAACCATATCGAATTTTTCGGCAGCAAGGACGGTATAAACGATGTTGATATTTCCGCAACAAAAAGCGAGGAAAGCATCACATTCCGCACCAAGGGCGGATTTGAGGTTACGCATTCGTGGGAAACTCTCGGCGAAGCGCTGATTACCGCTGCAAAACAGGAATACGACCGTCACGAGGAGCTTGACAGGCAATTCGGAACGCAGGAGAAAACTCCTGAAATAATCGCCGAGCCTGTTCACGATACCGCCGATTTTGATGAAATCCCCAATGACATATCCGACAAAGAACAAAAACCGGTTGCTCCTGCTTGGGAACAGAGGAAAAAGTCAAAGGTAAAGAGCTTCGACTTGCACCCCGATGTTCCGATGTCAGAGCGAAATAACTTTGATTTGCGTTCCAATCCCGTTGAACAAGTAGGCAAGAAAGAACGCTTTCGTAGAAATGCAGAAGCAATAAAGGTACTCAAAGAATGTAAGTTTGAAAACAGATTTGCCACACCCGAAGAACAACTCGTCCTGTCTAAATATGTCGGCTGGGGCGGTTTGCCCGAAGCCTTTGACGAGAATAATTCAGCGTGGGCAAATGAGTTTGCAGAGCTTTATACTATACTCTCACCCGAAGAATATGCCGCCGCAAGAGAAAGTACACTGACCGCCTTTTACACCCCTCCCGATGTAATCAATGCCATATACAAGGCAATGGAACAGATGGGATTTAAGGAGGGTAACCTGCTTGAACCATCCTGCGGTATCGGTAACTTCATCGGTATGCTGCCAAAGTCAATGAAAAGCACAAAGATTTACGGCGTTGAGATTGATACAATCTCGGCAGGCATTGCACAGCAGCTTTATCAGAAATCTTCAATAGCGGCACAGGGATTTGAAGAAGTGAATGTGCCGGACAGCTTCTTTGACGGAGTTATCGGCAATGTTCCGTTCGGTGATTTCAAGGTGCTTGATAAGAGATACGATAAGTATAATTTCCTTATCCACGACTATTTCTTTGCAAAGTCTTTGGATAAGTTACGTCCCGGCGGTATTATGGCTCTTGTTACAAGTACAGGCACGATGGACAAGAAAAATTCATCTGTCAGAAAATATATAGCACAAAGGGCAGAACTCCTCGGCGCAATCAGACTGCCGAATAATACCTTTAAGGGCAATGCAGGTACAGAGGTTGTGTCAGATATTTTATTCCTGCAAAAGCGTGACAGGCTCGTTGATATTGAACGGGATTGGGTCCATCTTGACACTGACGAAAACGGCATCACAATGAACTCATATTTTGTACAGAATCCGGAAATGATACTCGGCGAGATGAAAACCGTAAGCGGTCGCTTTGGCGAAGAAGTAACCTGCGTGCCGTTTGAAAATGCCGATCTTTCAGAATTGTTATCGGAAGCGGTAGCAAATATACACGGAGAGATTTCCGAATATGCGGTAACCGATGAGCTTGAGGAAGAAGATAATTCGATTCCTGCCAACCCTACGGTAAGAAATTTTTCTTACACGGTAGTGGACGATAAAATCTATTTCCGTGAAAATTCCCGTATGTCGCCTATAGAGGTATCGGCAACTGCTGAAAACCGAATTAAGGGTATGATCGGAATAAGAGATTGCGTTCGCAATCTGATAGAATTACAATCAGAAGACTATCCCGATGAAGAGATAAAGGCAGAACAGGCAAAACTTAATGCGGTTTACGACACTTACGTTAAAAAATACGGTCATATCAACAGCAGAGCTAACAAATCTGCTTTTGGCGATGACAGTTCTTTTGCACTTTTATCTGCCCTTGAGATAATCGGCAATGAAGGTGATTTTGAACGTAAAGCGGATATATTCTTTAAGAGAACGATAATGCCGCATAAGCCTGTTACACAGGTCGATACGGCAAGCGAAGCACTCGCTGTGTCTATCGGCGAAAAAGCTATAATTGATATGGAATACATGAAACGTCTGACCGGAAAAGAGGAAGATGAGATTTTCAACGATCTAAAAGGCGTAATTTTTTTAAACCCTCTTTATAACGGAAATGACGATAATCAAGTTAAGTATTTCATGGCAGATGAATATTTGTCCGGCAATGTCAGAGAAAAGCTTGCAATCGCCAAAAAGTTTGCAGAAGCCGATTCTTCATTCAACATTAATATCGAAGCGTTAGGAAAGGTTCAGCCTGAAGACTTGACAGCGAGCGAAATATCTGTACGGTTAGGCTCGACTTGGTTGCCGGTCGATATTGTTCAACAATTCATTTATGAATTTCTGAATACTCCCGGATACGCAAAAAGCAGTATAATTGTACATTACTCAAAGTATACGGGAGAATGGAGTATCGACGGCAAATCGTATGACCGAAGTAATGTAAAAGCGTATAACACATACGGTTCATCTCGAATCAATGCGTACAAGATCATAGAAGAAACATTGAACTTAAAGGATGTACGTATATTCGATTATGTTGAAGATATTGACGGAAGCAGAAAACCGGTGCTTAACAAAAAAGAAACGGCTATTGCTCAATCAAAACAGGAGCTGATAAAGCAAGGCTTTCAGGAATGGGTATGGTCAGATCCGCAACGCAGAGAACGGCTTTGCAAGTTATATAACGAAAGATTCAATTCAATTCGTCCTCGTGAATATGACGGCAGTCACATTGTATTCAGCGGAATGAACCCTGAGATTACGCTCAGAGAACATCAGCGGAATGCAGTTGCTCATATTCTTTACGGCGGTAATACACTGTTAGCTCACGCTGTAGGTGCCGGCAAAACATTTGAAATGGTAGCCGCAGCTATGGAATCAAAGCGGTTAGGACTTTGCAACAAGTCGCTGTTCGTAGTACCGAACCACCTTACCGAGCAATGGGCATCGGAGTTCTTGCAACTTTACCCTTCTGCGAATATTTTAGTAGCAACAAAAAAAGACTTCGAAACTAAAAATCGTAAGAGGTTCTGCGGTCGTATTGCTACAGGAGATTATGACGCTGTAATTATCGGTCATTCACAATTTGAAAAAATACCGATGAGCATTGAGCGTCAAAGAGCTTCTCTCGAACAGCAGGAAAATGAAATAACAGAAGGTCTTGCCGAATTGAAGCGTAATCGTGGTGAGAATTTCTCCATAAAACAGCTTGAGAGAGCTAAAAAATCAATTAGGCAAAAAATCGAAAAGCTCAATGATCAGTCACGCAAAGATGATGTAGTTACTTTTGAGGAATTAGGTGTTGATAGAATATTTGTCGATGAAAGTCATTACTACAAAAACCTTTTCCTTTATACGAAAATGCGGAATGTCGGCGGCATTGCACAGACCGAAGCTCAGAAATCGTCCGATTTGTTTATGAAATGCAGATACCTTGATGAAATAACCGGAGGACGTGGAACGGTTTTTGCAACCGGCACACCTATTTCAAATAGTATGGTGGAGCTTTACACCATTCAGCGTTATTTGCAGTATGATACGCTCTTAAAGAATGATTTACAGCATTTCGATAGCTGGGCTTCCACTTTCGGCGAAACGGTTACTGCAATAGAACTTACACCTGAAGGAACGGGTTACCGAGCAAAAACAAGGTTTGCAAAGTTTTTCAACTTGCCTGAGCTTATGTCAATGTTCAAAGAAGTTGCCGATATACGCACAGCCGATATGTTGGAACTTCCCGTGCCTAAAGCAAACTTCCACAATATTGCGGTCAAACCGTCAGAAATACAAAAAGAAATGGTAGCACAACTTGCCGAACGTGCCGAGAATGTACGCAAAGGAAATGTTGACGCAAGTGTTGACAATATGCTTAAAATTACTAATGACGGCAGGAAACTTGCACTTGATCAGCGTATGCTTAATGATATGCTTCCTGATTTCGAGGGCAGTAAAATTAACGCTTGTGTAGATAATGTATATCGGATTTGGAATGAAAATTCGGATAAAAAATCTGCTCAACTTATATTCTGTGATCTGTCTACTCCGAAGAATGATGGCGTATTTTCCGTTTATAACGACAACAGAAAAAAGCTGATTGAGAGAGGCATTCCTGAAAATCAAGTTAAGTTTATACACGAAGCCGATACAGATGTTAAGAAGAAGGAACTCTTTCAAAAGGTACGTAAAGGCGAAGTCAGAGTATTGCTTGGATCTACTCAGAAAATGGGAGCAGGAACGAATGTACAGGATAGGCTTATTGCACTACACGATGTAGATTGTCCCTGGCGTCCGTCAGACCTTGAGCAACGAGCCGGAAGAATTATTCGTCAGGGAAACTCAAATCCGGAGGTTGAAATCTATCGGTATGTTACGGAACAGACTTTCGATGCTTATCTTTATCAGCTTGTTGAAGGCAAACAGAAATTCGCCAGTCAGATTATGACGAGCAAATCACCTGTAAGGTCCGCTGATGATATAGATGAAACGGCTCTATCTTATGCGGAAATCAAAATGCTTGCAACCGGAAATCCGTACATTAAAGAAAAGATGGATTTAGATATTCAGATACAAAAGCTGAAGCTGCTGAAAGCTAACTATCTTTCTGAAAAGTACAACCTTGAGGACAAAATAATTAAATTCTATCCTCAGAAGATTGCATCGTTGGCTAATACTATAAAGGCATTAGAACAGGATTTATCGACCGCAAAAGCACATCCGAAGCCTGTTGATGATAGTTTTGTCGGTATGGAAATCAATGGCGAATACATTTCAGAAAAAGCTGATGCCGGAAAAGCTATTTTAGAATCCTGTAAGCAAATGAATAGCTCAGACCCGATAAAAATCGGTAAATACAGAGGCTTTGATATGGAACTTCAGCTCAATCTTACAACGCATTTCTATGAAGTTTTACTTAAAAGTGCTACAACTCAAAAAGTATCGCTCGGTGATGATCCTAACGGTAATATAACCCGTATCGATAATGCGATAGGTCGCATACCCGATCATATTGAAAATGCAAAGGCAGAGCTGAAGAACATACAGACACAGTATGAAACTGCACAGATTGAGGTGCAGAAACCGTTTGCACGGGAAGAAGAATTAAAGGCTAAAACTAAGCGACAGATAGAAGTTGAGAAGCTTATATCTTCCGGTGCGACCGATGAGCAAAAGCAAGAAGATATACCTGATTGCTACTACTTTCCTGCTACCGATGAACAGGTAGATGCTTTAACTAATGCGTCTGTTTCTTTTGAAAAGCAAACCAAATCAGACGGTAGCATAATAATACGGGTTGGTATTGATGATAAGGAAAAAGCAGAAACAATTATGAATGCAAAAAAAGTTGTATTATAATTTTCTGACTGTAAACAAAGCTGTGCGGTGTGAAAAAAACACACCGCACACGTGTTTGTGCTACAGGTAGCACAACTTGACTGAGAAAGGATTATAATATGGAAAAGTTGTCCACAGTTGATAAAATCGAATTGATAGCAAGATATGAAATAAGGCACAATACACCCGAACCCGATCGTATCACGGAATGGTTTGGAGATAATGCAATGTATGCATCAAAAAAGCTCGACAGAGAAGAAATGGATGATATTTTCGTTGCAAAATTCATTCCTTTGTTGCTCAATGAATGGTATATCGGTTTTCGTGGTGAGAAAAGCATAGAAAAGGAATTTTTTGAGCATACATCCCGTTTGAACTCCGAGCGCTTCAAAAACTCGCTTCCGAATAATCTTGATGATTGGGAAAAAGCAATTATAAATGAATTGGAAGGCGTTAGCAAACAAGTAGCCTCCGGTAATATTCCCATATTACAAGAAAAAACAAAAATCTATATTGACATGGACGGAACTATCGCAAGGTTTCACGACGAAAACTTGTATCTTGAACGTATGTTCGAAAAAGGTTTTTTCAGAGATTTAAAGCCGTTTGAAAACGCTGTAGCAGCTATTGAGAAATTAGCGAATGATAGCACGGCGGAGATTTATATTTTATCGGCTACGTTAAATTCCTGCTCATTGGACGAAAAAAATCAATGGCTTGATAAGTATCTGCCTAACATAGATAAAGATCACAGAATTTTTACTTCTCTGAATGTACCAAAGTCAGAAGCTATCGGTCATCAACTCACCGATAAAGATATTCTGATAGACGATTATAATAAAAATCTATTGGAGTGGGAAAAGGCAGGCGGTTCATCTGTAAAAGCCAAAAACAATATTAATCACAAAGGACTGCACGGAGAACTGTGGAAAGGTGAGATCGTTGATGTAGTGAACGGTGATATTTACAGCGATATTTGCAAATTGGCGAATGAGAACTACTATTATGCGTATATAAGTCAGAGCGATGTTGAGCAACTTAAACAATCAGGAATTTGCTATCATCTTCGGATGTCGGGTGAAAGAATAATCGCAAAAGTCAATATCATCGATAAACCGATTCTTGACAATATAGTTGACAATAATCGGTCAGTAAATTGTGCTACAGGTAGCACAATCAAAATATAGAAAGAGGTGAGAAACTGTATTGTGCTACAGGTAGCACGATACGGTTATATGGATATACAGTCAAAAGTAATCAAAAATACAGATAACAAAAGTCCGGTGAAAGCTTATGCTACTGTTTTTCTAAACAACAACATAGCTATTCACGGCTTTAGAATAATTGATATAGGCACAGATGACGATGCGTTGTGTGTAGCAATGCCAAGTAATCGTAACAGTGACGGAAAATACTATGATATGGCGTTTCCTACACGTTCGGAGGTTAAAGAGGATATTATCAATTCCGTTATAAAAAATTATGTAGATAACTCCTCTTCTCCGTTAGCCGATAAATCACCGGTGGATATGAAGATCACAGTAAGACTTCATAAAACAACTGCATACGGCGATAATGTTCCTGCATCGGGAGAAATCAGGCTGTCAGACAGTTTTGTTATTTCAGGCATTAAAATAACCTGCCATGACGGAACAATAGATTATGAAATGCCAAAAATTAAGAGTAAAGACGGTAATTACTATGATATGGCAGTCCCTTTGAATGACCGTTTCGGACAATTACTCAAAGAAAAGGTGTTATCTGAATACGGGCTGTTGTCTACTCAGATATTATGCGGGAACATTAACCATGCGGAATTGACAGCTGAAGGCGAGGTAGCGTACAAGTTATTCAAAAACAACAGCATAGCTCAAAAGGTGATCAATCAGCTGTCTGAGCGCAACATCAAATATTCCGCTAAAATCAATGCACGGGAAACTACAATATGTTTTCTGAAATCCGATTTTGAAACAATGCGGGAAATATCTCTTAAAGCCGCATCCGAAACAGAAAATCATAAAAAGCTGTAATGCTGAAACCTGCCGCCGAACCGCAACAGAACAGGATATGATATTGATTGTATCCGTAACAGGAGGTACTTATATGAATATAACAACAAGAATAACAAAGCTTGACAACCCGGAAAGCAAGTTGAAAGCTTTAGCCACAGTCGTACTCAACGGCAACTTTGCCGTTGGCGGCATTAAGGTCATTGGAACCGAAAAGGGAATGTATGTCGCTATGCCGAATCATCTCGGCAAAGATAATCAGTACTATGACGACTGCTATCCGGTTACCGCCGAAAATGCGCAAAGCTATAAACACAGCTGTAATGACAGCCTACGAAAACAATGACACTGCTGTAATTAAAAGCGAACCCGAAGCAATCGCAATGAAAGTCAAGGTGCTTCCTAACAACAATCATGATAGCAATCTTAAAGGATTTGCTCAGATAACCATGGATGATTGTTTTGTTGTGTCAGGTGTGAAAGTTTTCGACGGTGCAAACGGAATGTTTTTGCAGATGCCGCAGTATAAAAATTCCGCCGGCGAATACAAGAATATCGCTAACCCGGTTACCAAGGAATTTCATGATGAGCTGAACAACAAAGTGATAGATGCATTTAAAAATGCTGTAACAGCTACATACAATCAGCAGGAAGCAAAGGCTGCATCAACAGCCATAAAGCGTTAACATAAAATCGGTCGGCGGCAGTTTTCTATATATTTATTTTGTGCTACCTGTAGCACAATGTAACAAGTTTGTAAAAATCGGCGAAACGAACAAAAAACAATACTATATTTTGTATATGTTTTCGCTGTGTTTCGCTGGACTTTTGTCCGTTTTTATGTTACAATATACTTGAGGAAATAGTACCGAATCGAAAGGAGAGGCACAAATGGCAAGAAATATAGTAAAGGCAAAGCTGGATATAATATTCAAGAAGTTGTTTACGGACGAGGGAAATCAGCATTTAC
>ENA-OROK01001708-OROK01001708.1-human-gut-metagenome-genome-assembly--contig:-NODE-1708-length-20585-cov-2.869508_pt1 | contig 20585 bp, 13 predicted proteins | sample MGYA00242127_ERZ509046 | MGnify/ENA primary metagenome ERZ509046 (study PRJEB26280, sample SAMEA2338728) | human gut metagenome | biome: human gut; feature: human-associated habitat; material: faeces... | reverse complement strand
AGGTCGTCGCCTATGCCGCCGAGCGGTACATCACGGTCATCCCCGAAATCGAAATGCCCGGGCACTCGCTCGCGGCCCTCACGGCCTATCCCTGGCTGGGATGCACGAACGGAGACGAATCCTACGAAATAGCGGGTTGGATCTGCGGCCCCGGCAACGTCCTCTGCCCGGGCAAGGAGAGCACCTTCGAATTCCTCGAAAACGTGCTCGACGAGGTCGTCGCGCTCTTCCCCTCGAAGCTGATCCACATCGGCGGCGACGAGTGCCAGCACACCCGCTGGGAAGCCTGCCCCGACTGCCAGGCCCGGATCGCGGCCGAGGGGTTGCGCGACGAGACGCAGCTGCAATCCTACCTCACCCACCGCATCGACAGCTACCTCGCATCGAAAGGCCGGCAGCTGATCGGCTGGGACGAGATCATGGAGGGCGGGCTGTCGCCCGGGGCGGTCATCATGAGCTGGCGGGGCACACAGGGCGGCATCGCGGCGGCCAGAGAGCACCACCATGTGGTGATGACCCCCGGCCAGTACCTCTATTTCGACAAACGGGGGACGGATTCGCCCGACGAGCCCGTAAGCCTGAACCTCTCCCTGCCGCTGGAGAAGATATACGGCTACGACCCGGCCGAGGGGCTCTCCGAAGAGGAACAGCAATACCTGCTGGGCGTGCAGGCCAACCTGTGGACGGAATTCGTGGCGACCGGGAAACGGGTCGAGTACCAGTTGCTGCCGCGCATCTACGCCCTCTCCGAAATCGCATGGTCGCCCGTAGCGCGCAAGTCGTGGGAGGAGTTCTCCCGGCAGCGCCTTCCGGCATACCTTGCGCGGCTCGACGCCGAAGGGGCAGCCTATCAGGTTCCGCAACCCCACGGCATCCGCGAAGAGACGCTCGAAGGGGGATGTTTCCGCTTCACGATCCGCCCGCCCTTCCCGGGCTGCCGGGTCTATTACACGCTCAACGGCGCCACGCCCTACGACTTCGACCGCGAAGTGCCGGGCGAATTGGAGGTCATCGTTCCCCGGGGGGAACAACGGGTGCTCAAATGCGTCGCCGTCACCCCCGCCGGACGCCGGAGCATGGTCGTCACCACCCGCATGGGCAACCCCGGAGAGTAACCCGGCGAACCGCAGGTCACGGATACTGCCAAAAAAGTACATAATCCTGCCACGCGCCCTGTTTTCCGATGCAAAATTTCGGGCATTGCTGCGAAATTTCTACCTTAGCAATGCAAACCGATACCCATGAAGCACTTGATTCTTATGTTGTCGGCCCTCGTGGCCGTATCCGCAGGCCACGCACAGGTGGCCGTACACGAAAAAAGCCCGGAAACCAAATACGCCTTCACCCTCGCCTCGCCCCGCCAGACGGCCGCGATCCTCTACGACGCATCCGACGCCGCGGTGGTGAAACGCGCGGCGGAGCTCTTCGCCGCCGACGTGGAGGCCGTAACGGGCCGACGCCCGCAGGTGACCTCCGCGACCGGAGAAACAGGCCCGGCGGTAATCGTCGGGACGGTCGGAGGCAGCGCCCTCATCCGCAGGCTCTCCGAAGCGGGGAAGATCGACACCGCCCCGCTCGAAGGCGCCTGGGAGCGTTACCTGATCCAGACCGTCGCCAATCCCCTGCCGGGCATCCGCAAAGCCCTCGTCATCGCGGGCAGCGACCGCCGCGGCGCGGCCTACGGGCTCTTCACGCTCTCGGAGCTGATCGGCGTATCCCCCTGGTACTGGTGGGCCGACGTTCCGGTGAAAAAACATGCGGCGCTCCATGTCGACGCCCCGCCGACCTACTCCCAGACGCCGTCGGTGCGCTACCGCGGCATCTTCCTCAACGACGAGGACTGGGGTCTGACGCCCTGGGCCTCGCAGACCTTCGAGCCCGAGCGCGGCAACATCGGCCCCAGAACCTACGCCAAGGTCTGCGAACTGCTGCTGCGCCTCAAGGCCAACTACCTCGCCCCGGCCATGCACCCCGTTTCCACCTCGTTCAACCAAATCCCCGAAAACAAGCTCGTGGCCGACACGTTCGCCATCGTGATGGGATCGACCCACTGCGAACCGCTGCTGCTGAACACCGCCAGCGAATGGGATACCCAGACGATGGGGCCCTGGAACTACGACAAGAACAAGGAGGGTATCAACCGCGTGCTCACGCAGCGCGTGCGCGAGAACAGCCCCTACGAGAACGTCTATACGCTGGCGCTGCGCGGCCTGCACGACGGCGCCATGTCGACCACGCTGCCCATGCACGAAAAGGTGCGGATGCTCCAGCAGGCGCTGCTCGACCAGCGGCAAATCCTCGCCGAGAACATCGACCGCCCGGTCGAGACCGTCCCGCAGGCGTTCACACCCTACAAGGAGGTGCTGGAGATCTATTCCAACGGGCTGGAACTGCCCGACGACGTCACGATCGTCTGGCCGGACGACAACTACGGCTACATGAAACGTCTGAGCGGCGTGCGCGAACAGCGGCGCACGGGGCGCTCCGGGGTCTACTACCATGTCTCCTACCTGGGCGTACCGCACAGCTACCTCTGGTTCAGCACGACGCCCCCGTCGCTGATGTACGAAGAGCTGCGCAAGGCCTATGACACCACGGCCGACCGGCTGTGGCTGGTGAACTGCGGCGACCTGAAAGGCTCGGAGATGCAGGTTTCGCTCTTCCTCGACATGGCCTGGGACATCGGCCGCTTCACGGCCGACAACGTCGTGACCTACCCGGCACGCTGGCTGGCCGGCATCTTCGGCGAAGCGTACTACGACCGCCTCGAAGCGATGACCCGCGAACACCTGCGGCTGGCCTTCCCCCGCAAGCCCGAATACATGGGCTGGGGCTACCACTGGAACCGCTTCGACCACAACTGCGAGCAGCTTACCGACACCGATTTCTCGTTCACCAACTACGACGAGGCACAGCGGCGGAGGCCTACCGGCAGCTCGGCGCCCGGGCCGAAGCCCTGTTGCACGAGATCGGCGACGAAGCCCGCCCGGCTTTCTACCAGCTGGTCTACTACCCCCTGCGCGGCGCCGAACTGATGAACCGCATGACGCTCGGCGGCCAGCGCAACCGCTGGTACGCACGCCAGGGCCGCGCGGCGACCAATGCCGTGCGCGACGAGGTGCAGCGCTGCTACGACAGCCTGCAGGTCATCACCCGGGGCTACAACTCGCTGCTCGGCGGCAAATGGAACCACATGATGTCCATGCGCCAGAACTACGACGGCGTGAGCTCCTATTTCAACCTGCCGCACCTGGCAACGCACGATGCCGCAGGCGCTCCCCGGCTGGCATTGCAGGTCGCAGGCGAGGACGTCACGGGCGCCCGGGCCTTCCACGCCCAGCCTGCGTTCGACAACTACCTGCGCCGCACCTACCCCGTCGAGATATACAACCGGGGCGGCGGCACGCTCGCCTGGACGGCGCATGCCTCCGAACCCTGGGTCGTCCTGAGCAAATCCGCCGGAAAAACTGCCGACGAAGAGCGCATCACGGTGGGCATCGACTGGGAGAAAGCCCCCTCGGGGAACGCGGTGCCGGCCCAGATCGTCTTCCGCGCGGGTGAACAGTCCGAGAAGGTGCTCGTATCGCTCTTCAACCCCACCGCCCCGTCGCGGGCCGAGCTCCGCGGCATCTACGTCGAGAACAACGGCTGCGTCTCGATCCCCGCCGCAGGCTGCCACCGCGTCCGTGAAAACGACCGAATCAAAATAACGGTCGTCGAAGACCTCGGCATCGAAGGCCCCGCGCTGCAGCTGGGCGACCCGACCGCCCCGCTCCAGATCTTCCGCAGCCGCGACGTCCCGTGCGCCGAATACGACTTCTACGCCTTCGATGCCGGTTCGGTCGATGTCTACACCTACGTGCTGCCGACCTTCCCGCTCCACGCCGACCGCGATTTCCGCATCGGCGAAAACACGAACACCGACACCAAGTACAGCGTCCAGATCGACGACGGGGCGTTGGCCACCCCCTCCTCGTCGCACGTCGAATACTCGCAGGTGTGGTTCGAAAGCGTGCTGCGCAACTGCGCCGTCAACAAATCGACGCTCCACATCGACAAGCGGGGACGCCACACGCTGCGCATCCGCGTCGGCGACCCGGGCATCGTCCTGCAAAAGATCGTCCTCGACTTCGGGGGCATGAAACGCTCTTACCTCGGCCCGCAATCGACCCTAATCGAATAACTTATGAAATACGTAACTCTCCTTTTCGCATGCCTTGCGGCATACTGCGCCGCGGCGCAAAATACGGCCTCGGCAGCCGGCAGGAGCGGCAACCCCGTCTTCCCGGGCTGGTACGCCGACCCCGAAGGGGTGGTCTTCGGCGACACCTACTGGATCTACCCGACCTACTCGGCCGACTACGACGAGCAGACCTTCATGGACGCCTTCTCGTCGAAAGACCTCGTACACTGGCAGAAGCACCCCCGGATCGTCTCCAACGACGAGGTGAAGTGGGTGAAACGCGCCATGTGGGCGCCCGCGGCCGTCCATGCCAACGGCAAGTATTACCTTTTCTTCGCCGGCAACGACATCCACGAGGGTGAAACCGGCGGCATCGGCGTAGCCGTGGCCGACTCCCCGGCCGGGCCGTTCCGCGATGCGCTGGGCAAGCCGCTCATCGACAGCATCGTCAACGGGGCCCAGCCCATCGACCAGTTCGTCTTCCTCGACGACGACGGCAGCTACTACATGTACTACGGCGGCTGGGGGCACTGCAACATGGTACGCCTGTCGCCGGATCTGCTGCGTATCGTGCCCTTCGACGACGGCACCCTCTACAAGGAGGTCACCCCCGCGAATTACACCGAGGGGCCGTTCATGCTCAGGCACCGCGGGAAATATTACTTCATGTGGTCGGAAGGGGGCTGGACGGGCCCCGATTACTGCGTCGCCTACGCCATCGCCGACTCGCCCTTCGGGCCGTTCGAACGCATCGGCAAGATCCTCGAACAAGACCCGGCGATCGCCCGCGGCGCCGGGCACCACTCCGTCATACAGGTTCCGGGGCGGGACGAATGGTACATCGTCTACCACCGCCGCCCGCTGAACGAAACGGCAGCCAGCAGCCGTGAAACCTGCATCGACCGCATGTATTTCGATGCCGAGGGGCACATCGTCCCGGTCAGAATGACCCGCAAGGGCGTCGAAGCCCGCCCCATTCCCGCTGCCGGCAAGGCGCGGTAAACCCGTCCCGCAAGCGGGAAGCGTCCACGCACTAAAATCCCCGTTCGGCAGCATTGCCGAACGGGGATTTTAGTGCGTGCCGGCACCTATGGGGAAACGGATGCGGCGTCACTCGCCCAGCCGCTCGGAGAGCCAGCGCGCGAGCGAGTTCCGGAACTCGTCCTTGTATTTAAAGGTTTCGTTCCAGCCCCAGCCGTGCCCGCCCGTCGGATAAATATGGATCTCGCCCGGCACCGAGGCGGCTTTGAGCGCATTGTAGAACAACGTGCCGTTGACCGGGGGCACCCCGTCGTCATCGTCGCTGAAGGCGATGAACGTCGGCGGAGTCCCGCTGGTCACGCGCAGTTCGTTGCTGAACGCCGCAACCAGCCCTTCGGCCGGCGCTTCGCCCAGCAGGTTCCTCCGTGACCCGGCATGCGTAAAACGTTCGTCCATCGTGATAACCGGGTAGACCAGTATGGCGAAATCGGGACGGTTCGCATCGCAGGTGAAGTGCGTCGCAGCCGTCGAGGCCAGGTGTCCCCCGGCCGAAAAGCCGATGACGCCGACCCGCGCGGGGTCTGCGCCCCACCCGGCCGCATTCGCACGCACCAGCTCGATCGCCTGCTGCACGTCCCGGCGGGGCAGGTCGTAGTTGCCGTGGGGCATGGTGTATTTCAGCACGACGGCGGCAAACCCGCGCGCCGCGAACCACTCCGCCACCTGATAGCCCTCATGGCCGATAGCCAGGCCGCCGTAGGCACCGCCCGGGCAGACCACCACGGCCGGCGCCGGCTTCTTCCCTTCAGGGCGGTACAACGTGACATAGGGGGCGTTGTCGCGGTCGAATCCGGCACCGAGCCGCTCCGGGGCATACTTCCCGGCCTCGGGCCATAACCTGAACTCCTCCTTCTGCTGTGCAGGGACAGCTGCGGCGAACAGCAGCGCCCACGCCGCCAAAATCAGTTTCCTTGTCATATCCATCGGTTGTTAACAGTAATACGATTTTTTCCGGGGTCAGCGCACGACCCGCACCCCATCGGGTGCCGACACGCTCGTCGAGACCTTCCCGTCGGCACCGCGCTCGTGGCGCACCCGGATAACGCCCCACGGGGTCGGGAACGTCCCCTCGGCCCACTTCAAGTGTCCCAGGTGGGGGCGCACCGCCACGGACTTGCAGCCCGGTTCGAGCGGCACGATGCCCCGCACGTGCCGCGAAAGCCAGGGAGTGGGGCCCGATGCCCAGCCGTGGCAAAGGCTGTGGCGCAACCCCTTGTAGCAATAGGCGCCCGACTCGGCATGGATGTCGAATTTCCCGGCCGGAACCGGCTCGTCGATACGCGCCGCACCGGCCGCATGCGCGTAATTGAGGTCTTCCCAGAAAGTCGTGGCCCCCAGGTCGAGCATCGCACCCCAATAATCGGAGATGATCTGCAAAGCCTCATCGTAAAGGCCGCCTTCGGCCAGCGCCTCGAGCATGTAATATCCGTAGAAGGTCGAGAAACCTTCCGCCCCGCCCCGGGCGATCACCGTCCGGCACACCTTGCCGGGGTCGGCCAGCCCGGCCAGCACGAGCATCGCCGCCGCCTGCTTGTTCCGCAGGTGGTCGGGCACGTGCCGCCGCAACCGCCGCAGCGCCCCACGGCACTCCGACTGCATCTGCCTGTCGCCGAGCCAGCCGCCGATTTCGGCGCCGGCCTCCATGGCCATCACCATCAGGGCCTGATACCCGGCATGGATCACGTCGGGCATCTGGGACGTGGGCCAGTCCAGCAGGCGCTGGCCGCCCTGCAGGTTCTCGCGGTCGCCGTCCATCTGCGACGCCAGCACCCGCAGCAGGGCGCGCATATATTCCTGCTGTTCACGGAGATAGTTCAAATCGCCCTCGTACATATACAGGTCGCGGTGGATGATGACCCACCACATCGAGTAGGCCGCGATCCAGTTCATCCACCCGGGCAGCGGCGTATTGTCGCGCACGTGGTCGAGGCTCCGGCGCACGACCTCATTGCCGCCGAACACGCTCTGTACAGTCATCACCTCGGGGTGCATGTCCCCGAGCCATACCAGACGGTCGCGTTTCACCCCGTCCCAGAGGTACTCCTGCATATTGAGATGGACGGTATAGGCCCCCGTCTCCCAGATGCGGTTCAGCCGTTCATCATCGCAGCGGAACGACCCCAGATAAGGGACGTCGCGGTAACGGAGGATCGCCCGCACGGCTTTCAGATTGAGCTCCGCATCGGGCTCCACCAGGTCGATCCGCACGAAGCGGAACCCCGAGTTCCCGGCCTCGACATTGCCCAGCCACGGCACGCCGAGCGTAAAATCGCGCAGCGAATGCTCGTTCGGGGCGCTGGCCATCGGGGCGTCGCCGCCGACGTCGCTCATCGCCTCGCTCACCGATTCGCCCAGGCGGATCCGCACCTTCAGCGCCCGCTGGTCGGCGCGTATCGCTGACGAGAGCGCGATCCCGCCGCACAACTCCTTGCCGAAATCGAGCAGCACGGAAGCCGAGCGCCCGTCGCGGGTCGAGAGGCGGCAGACATCGGGCGTCCCGGTCGTCAGCTGCCCGTCGAAATTCCGGAGCAGCGCTTCGGGATTTTCCACCCCCGCCGTCAGCTCGCCGGGCAGTGCGACCAGCCGCAGCGGGGTCACGTACCTGCGTGAAATCACATCCGCGGCGCTCCGGCCTTCCAGCCCCTTCTCCAGTATGTTCTCCTGCCCGTACACGGCCGCCGCAAAGGCCAGCAGCAGGGCAAGCAGTGCTATCTGTCTCATCGTGCAATCATCCGTTCGATTACCACCGGGTTGAACAGCCCCGAAGGCTGTAACTGCGAATCGGGACGCCACGGATTGTTCAGCGTCCATGTCCCGCGCTGATCCTCGGGGAGCCTGCTGTCGCCGATCAGGCGGTTCACCCACGTATTGACCACGTCGATGACGAGGGTATTCTTCCCTTTGCGCACGAAGTCCGTGACGTCGACCCTGTACGGCGCCGTCCACACGCCCCCGGCGTACTTGCCGTTGACATAGACCTTGGCCATCACGCCAACCTGGCCCGTGTTCACGTACAGCCGGCCGGATTTCTCCTTTCCCCTGAGGTCGAACGTCGTCTCATAGCGGACACTGCCCGAGAAATAGCGCACCGACTCGTCGTCGGAGAGCCGCAGGTCTTTCAGTTCGTCCGCCACGACAGGCTCCGCCGGGCCCCGGCGCCCCTCCTGGAAGGTCAGTGTCCACGGCCCGTCCAGCGTCTTGACCCGCACCGGGGTCGGGAAATTCGCCGTCCCGTCCCTGTGCGCAGCGCCCGCCCCGTCCGCGCGCAGTACGACGAACAGGCTCTGGTTGGGCTCCAACACCATCGGCAGCGTCGTCCTGCGGCCGTCATCCTCGAACTCCGGCAGCGGACGGATCGCCCCCGTCACGGCATCCCATGCCTCGGGCACAGAGCCGGTCACACGCAGCGTGCAGGGGAAAGCGATGCGCGCGTCCGACTGGTTGGTCAGGAAATAAATCTGCTCGTCGCCCGCATCGCGGTGCCCGAAGAGCACGGGGACATCGGCCCCGACCTCGCAGTCGGGCAGGCACTGCACATAGGCCAGCGCCTCCTCCATGGTCATGCCGTCCAGCACGGCGCCCTTGCCGTAGCGGGCGGCCTTCACGGCCTTGCCGTCGACCCCGCCCCAGAGCTCCGCAGCCATGCGGCGCACCCGGGCGTCGGCATCGGGATAGCCTTCGAGGCTCGGCGAACGCTGCGGCGCAGGCCCCAGCAGCACGCCGCCCTCACGGACGAGCGCCCGCAGCTTCGCAAGCAGTTCGGGGCGCATCGTCTTGAGCTTCGGCAACACCAGTATCCGGTATTGCGTCCCGTGCGGAAGCGTCCACAGGCCGTCCTTCACGGTGGCGCGTTCCAGCAGCACCTCGCCGTTGATATAATCGTACTGGTACCCTCGGGGCAGCGCCGGGTCGGTGACGCCCGTCATTTTCGGGGCGTCCTCGCCAATGAAATAGGCCACGTCGGCGACGTTGAGCCCCTGCTGCAACATGTAATTGACACGCTTGAGGTAATCCGTGAAGAGGTCGATATGCGAGAACCACGTGTTGTTGCGGTTGAATTCCGTTCCGAACCAGGCATTCATGCCGGGCAGTTCGTCGCCCGGCTGCGAAATGTAGACATGCAGCAGCGTGTTGTTGATCCCCTCGGAGAAGAACCTGTCGCCGCGCGGCTTCACCATCGCCGGATAACGCCCGAAATCGTTCCCGGCCGAGGTGTACGACTCGGCCGACACTTTCCGCTTGCCGTAGATGTGGGCGCACGACGAGGCGGCACGGTTCTCGATGTCGCCCAGCGACCCTTCGCCCCAGAATTCGCCCCCGACCTCGTCCGACTGGCCGCCGTATTGCAGGAACTCGCCGGGGGAACCCCAGTGGCCATAGTTCTCCAGCCACAACGTCAGCCCGTATTTGTGCGCGATTTCGCGCAGCCCCCCGATATGCGCATAGGCCAGCTTGTCGGCCGCCAGGCGCCGCATGTCCCACAGGAACCGGTCGGAGATATCCTGGCTGCCGACCACCACGCCGTCGTAAACGGGCAGGAACGGCAGGGCGTCGTAGCCGTAACGCTCCCTGAAGTCGGCCAGGAAAGTATCCGTAAAGTTCTGCCCGCCCTTCTCGTAGCTGTCGGCCACCACCACGCGGAACGTCCTGCGGTCTTCGGCCGGGATGCGGCGGAGCACCTCACCGATAAAGGCGTCGAAATGGTGTTGCAGGTAGGCCGGGGTCATCTTGTCCACTTCGAACCCGGTGCCTTCGGGCGCCGCGGGCGAATTTTGGATGCCGGTCGGGCGCATCCCGGTACGCATGACGACCCACTCCCCGGCAGGGGCTTCCCACACCAGGCGGTCACCGTCGAGACATTCCGTTATGTCGACCACCTTCGCGGGGTCGACCGCCAGCGAGGCATCGTCCAGCACGGGCTGGTCGCGCCACTGGTACTCCTCCCAGTAGGGCAGCGGCGACTGGAACATCTTGGCAAAGGTCTTCTCCGCATAACGCTCCACACGGGGCAGCGACGAGAGCTGCACTTCCGCGAAACCCGTATCCTTCCCCGCACCGCGGACTATGAGCCGGAACTCGCGCCCCGTGGTTTTCGCCACGCTGACCGAAACCGGGGCGTAAGGGTAGAAACCGACCTCGATATTGGGGTTCGAGCGGTCGATCCCGAACGATGCGATTGTCCGGTAGCCGTCCGCCCCCTTCACCTGCAATTCGGCCTCGGCACGTATCGGACGGCGGGCGGGCCACACCGTGATGTTGCGCAGATCCAGGTCGGCGTCCGTCACCAAGTCGATGACGGCTTCGGGGCTGCCGTCGAAGAGGAGCTCCGTCGCCGGGTCGCCGTCTATGAGGCATTGCGCCCCGGCAGCCGTGCCGGCAGCCGTCACACGCGTATCGGCCGCCGTCAGCGCCGCACGCCCCACGGCGGAAGCGGGATAGGCGACCACCCGCACGTCCTGGAAATCGGCCGACGGGCGCGGCAGCTCCACCTCGACCTTCCCGCCGCCCCGGACATGCGCCTTGACCGAAGCCAGGTAACGCATGGCCTGCCCGGGTTCGATCCACGGCCCTCCGGCCTGGCTCCAGCCGGGGCTGTTGAACATGCCGATCTCGATACCCAGCTCCGAGGCGCGTTTGAGCGCCGCATGGGTCACTTCCCACCATTCGTCCGTAAAGAGTTTCACGGGGGCATAGGGCGTCGCCAGCTCCCCGAGGCCGATATTGCCGATGAAGGCACGGTTGATCCCCGCCCGTTTCATCGCTTCGAGGTCTTTCACCACGCCCTCCTTCGAGACATTGCCCGAAAGCCAGTACCAGTAAACCGAGGTCTGGACAGAGTCGGGCGGCGCCACGAACCCCGCGGCCAGGGCGGCATGGGAGCCGCCCTTCGGGGCGGCCTGCCCCGCCAGCGGAGCGAGGGCCAGCGGCAGCATCAGAATCAGTTTCGATAGTTTGTTCATCGCAGGAATATTTCAGGTTATGGGTAAAAATCGTCCTGTGCAGGCAGCCGTCCCGCACGGGAATGCGGCCCGCGGCAGCAGCCGTCCGCCCCGAGGCGGAAGGGTCATTTGGCCACCCTGAGCGTCAGCGTATGGCTTCCGGCACCCAGCTGATGCACCTTCCCGCCGTCCACGTTGGCCGGCAAGTAGAGCGTTGCGGTACTGTTGGCCGGGATTCGGACGCAGTAGGTCACCGTATTGCCCCGGCGCGTCCATGCCGACACGATCCGCCCGCAGGGGGCGTCGTGCGAAGCCTCGAATGCATCGACCCCGACGAAATTCGGGCGCAGCAAGATGTGTTTGAAGCCCGGCGCTTCGGGGTCGGGCTTGATGCCGCCCAGCCCCTTGAAGAACCACCCGCCAATCTCGCCGAACATCATGTGGTTGTCCGAGATGTCGCGCGTGGCTTCGAGGTTCCAGTTTTCGAGCAGCGTGGTGGCGCCGTTCACGATCCACCATCCCCACGAAGGATAGGTGTCCTGCACCGCGACCTTGTAGGCCGTTTCGGCATGGCCGTTCTCGCTCAGCGCATTGAGGATGGCCTTGGCGCCCAGCACCCCGACGTCGAGGTGGAACCCGGCTTCGGCGACCTTGCGGGCGAGGTTGCCGGCGACCTTGGCGACCATCTCCTCGGGCACGACGCCCCACATCAGCGGAACGCTCAGCTCGGTCTGCGTGCCGCTGGCATAGATGCCCGCCGCACGGTCGAGGTATTTGTCGTTGATGGCCCCGCGGATTTCGCCGGCCAGAGCCTCGTAGTGCTTCCGGTCGGCCTCCCGGCCGAACAGGGCGGCGGCACGGGCGAGGATCGTGGCATCGACGTAGAAATAGACCGACGAGGTCAGCTCCAGCGACGACTGCGAGCGGACGGGCACCCAGTCGCCGCGTCCCCACGAGGAGAGGTGCCCCGGGCTGCGGCGGTCGACGTAATCGACATAGCGTTTGATATTCTCGTAGCAATCCTCCAGCGGCTTCGTGTCCCCGTAGAAGAGGTAGAGGTTCCACGGGATGATGGCGATGGTGCTCGTCCAGTCCAGCCCGTTGGCCGTGCCGTAGCCCCAGCCGCCGGTGGGGATGATGTCGGGCAGCACGCCGTTGGGCTGCTGTTCGTCGCGGTGGTCGGCGAGCCACTTCTCGTAGACCGTAATGCCGTCGTAGTTGTACAGCGCCGTTTCGATGGCCAGGTGGCCGTCGCCCGTCCAGCCGTTCTTCTCGCGCTGGGGGCAGTCGGTCGGGTAACCCATCAGGTTCGAGAGGTAGGCCTTGTTGGTGGCGTCCCAAAGTTTGTCCACCAGGTCGTTCGACGTCTCGATATGCCCCACGGGGGTCACGTCGCTGTGCATGGCATAGGCCGTCAGGTTCTCCGCAGACAGCTCCACCGGCCGGTCGGCAACCACCTCGACATAGCGGAAGCCCTTGTAGTTGAACCGGGGCATGAACTCGTCGTCGCGGCCGCTCAGGGTCACCACGTCGGTCTGGAACAGGTCGTCCTTGTCCGTCGGGCGGAAATAGACGTCGATGTTCGACAGGTCGGCATGGCCGTCTTCGCGCAGGCGTTCGGCATGGATGAGCCGCAGCTGCGTCCCGGCTTCGCCCCTCAGGCGAAGCTTCGTCACACCGGCCATGTTCTGGCCGAAATCGTAGAGGTAGCTCCGTTCGTCGAGCTTGCGCACGCTGCGCGGCCTGTATTGGGTGACGTTGCGGATCGGCACCGTCTGCTGTGCCGTAACCCTCTGCGACGGCGCGCCGCGGTACATCACCCCGTCCCAGGCCGAGTCGTCGAACCCGGGGGCGCTCCAGCCCGGCTGCTCGAGCCGCGCATCGTAATGCTCCGAAGTATAGATGCTGTTGAACACCAGCGGCCCGCCCGAGGTGCGCCAGTCGAGGTCGGACTTCACGACCTCGTGCGTCCCGTCCGCATACTCGATACGCAGGTCGAAGCAGAACGCCGGGCGGTTGCGCCACGGCGCCCGCTCGAAGTTCCACACGGCGCCCGACTGGTGGTTGTACCAGCCGTTGCCCAACAGGATGCCCACGGCATTGGCCCCGTCCTGCAACTGCCGCGTCACGTCGTAGGTGACGTAGAGGTTCCGGCGGTCGAAGCGCGTATACATCGGGTCGAGGCGGTGGTCGCCGACCTTCCGCCCGTTGATATGGAGTTCGTACAACCCGGCCGCCGCGACATAGGCGCGGGCCGATTTCACGCGTTTGCCCACGGAGAACTCCTTGCGGAAATAGGGCGCGGGCTTATGGTTTATGTCGTGGTGGTCGCTGATCCAGCATCCCTGCCAGTTCCCGGCCCCCATCATGCCGGTCTCGAACGCCGCGACCCCGGACGAGGAGCGCGCGTAGTCCTTGTCCCAGACCGTCACGGCCCAGTAATACCGGGTGAACGGGTCGAGTTTCGGCCCGGCGTAACGGACGAGCATCCCGTCCGAATCCGTGCGCCCCGAATCCCACACGTCGCCGCGTCCGGCGGCCACGGCGGCGGAATCCCGCCCCACGACGACCCTGTAAGCCCGCTGGAGCGCCCCGGAACGGCTGTCGTCCAGACGCCAGCCCAGTCGCGGCGCCGGGGCGTCGATGCCCAGCGGCGTCTCCAGATGTTCGCACCGCAGCCCCACGGGCGTACACGGTGCCGCGGCCTGCGCACCCAGCGCGGCAGCCGCAAAACAAAGCGATAAAAGTATCTTTTTCATAAAACGGTAAAATTATCGTTTCCGTCCTCCGGCGGCAACGGCACCCGCCGCGTTCCGGGGTACAGGTACGGACAGATCCGGTGCCCAAGGCCGCAGGGATACCCCGTCCGCAGGCTTTCGGCATACGGGGATGCCCGTCTGCCGCTCCCGACGGGGATTGCCGTCCCCGCCCGCCGGCATCTTTGGGTCAGAGGTTAAAGGCCCGTTTCAATTCGTCCATCTGCTCCTGCGTCGTCCCGGCGGGCTCGAAGCCCATCGAACGGGCCGTGAGGTAGATCTGCGCCGATTTCGAGAGCACGTCGACCTGGTCGAACGCCTCGAAGATGTCGGGCCCTACGGCACATACGCCGTGTTTCTCCCACATCACCACGTCGTACTCGCGCAGCTGCGCGATGGTGGCCTCGGCCAGTTCGACCGACGAGGGCATCTTATAGGGAACGATCCCCAGCCCCTTGGGGCAGAAGGCCCGCGTCTCGGGGATCATGCTCCACAGAAGGTTGGTCAAGACGTCCTTTTCGAGGAACGCAGGGTTGTGCGTCATGGCGATCAGGTCGATGGGATGGGTATGCAGCGCCGCCTTGTAGCCGTTGCCCGAGGCGATCATCTGGTTGTGCATCGCCAGATGCGAAGCCAGCTCCGAAGTGGGTTTCACCGCCTTGTCAGCGATGATCTCGTACGACGCACAGTCGTCGAGAATGCGGATTACCGAGCCGTTCTCCATCGGGCGGCGCGCCAGGTCGCGCATACGTTTGTTGGTACCCTTGCAGAAGAAATAGCACCCCTTGAGGCGGGGCAGCGTGGTGCCGATTTCAAAGCGGCCGCTAATCGGAGCCATCGCGCGGATCACGTCGTCGACGTGCTCCGTGATGTTTACCGTGATGTTGCCGCCATTGCGCTCGGCCCACCCCTTCTGCCAGAGGTAACCGGCCACTTCGGCCACTTTGTCCACCTCGGCGGCCAGCGCCGGGCGGTTTTCGAGTATGGATTTCATCGTCAGAACAAATTAGGAAATACGAGTGAGAAAATCAGGATCGCCAGGCCGCAGACCAATACGCCCACGGTCTTTCGCGACGCCCCGCGCCACTCCCGGAGGATAATGCCCCACACGTTCGAGAAGGTGACGTTGAGCGCCATGAGGATGCACCAGGCGAATGCCGCCACGACCGACCCGGGCTCGAAGAAGGTCTGCCCGATGCCGAAGCCGAAGAACTGCGAGTACCACAGCGCCCCGGCCAACGCGCAGAACAACAGGTTGTTGGCATAGAGCGTCCCCTTGCCGTAGTCGCCGAACGTGCGGTTGCGCGCATTCTGCCACAGGCAGTAGGCGGCATTGGTCACGAAGCCCCCGAGCGTCACCATCAGCGTGGCGGGCAGCGTGCGGAACAGGGCGCTGCCGCCCTCGACCTGCAACGGCCTCCCGGCCTCCAGCCCGAGGTTGAAGCAGGCGCTCATCACGCCCGCCAGCAACGCCACGGCCAGCCCCTTCGTAAGGGCGAAGTCCTTGACGGCGGCGCGTTTCTCCTCGTCGGTCATGTTCTGCGCGCGCAGCGACCCGGCGAGGCCCTTGGTCAGCGCGAAATCCTTCACCGCCGCACGGCGCTCCTCGTCGCTGAGCAGATGCGAACGCAGCGAACCGGCATAGCCGATCACGGCGATGCCCGCCAGCGTAATCGAGACCCCCAGCAGCAGTACGAGCCCTTTGCCCGCAAAGAGGTTTTCGCCCGCGAAGATGGCGGGGAAGAGGGTGCCGAACCCGGCGCAGGTGCCCAGGGCGATCGACTGCCCGAGCGCCACCCCGAGGTAGCGCATCGACAGCCCGAACGTCAGGCCGCCCACACCCCACAGCACGCCGTAGCCGGCGGCCTTGAAGGCGGCGGAGGGGTCGGTCGAGAGGACTTCCCCGAGCGAGCTGCCCGCGGGAACCGCCAGCAGTGCCCCCAGCAGCGGGAACACCAGCCAGGCGAAGATGCCCTGTACCAGCCAGAAGCTCTCCCACGACCACTCCTTCACCTTTTTGATGGGTACATAGGAGCTCGACTGGCAGAAGCTGCCGACGGCGATGATCAGAAGTCCGAGAAGCGTATTCATGGCCTTTGTTTTAGAATGCGGTACGGTATAGTTTTTCGATATCCCCGACCGAGGTCGGACGTGGGTTGCCGCCCGTGCAGACGTCGTTGAACGCCGCCACGGCCAGCGCGGGGATGTCCTCCTCCCTCACGCCGATCTCGTGCAGGCGCTGCGGGATACCGATGCTGAGCGACAGGTCGCGCACGGCCCCGACAGCCGCGGCGACGCCCTCGTCGACGCTCATGCCCGCGGTATCGACGCCCATCGCCCGCGCGATGTCGAGGTATTTGGCGCGCGAGGGCGACTCGGCATTGTATTCCATCACATAGGGCAGCAGCAGTGCGTTCGCCACGCCGTGCGGCGTGTCGTAGAACGCCCCCAGGGGGTGCGCCATCGAGTGCACGATGCCCAGCCCGACGTTCGAGAAACCCATGCCCGCGATGTACTGCGCCTCGGCCATGCCGTTGCGGGCGACGGGGTCGCTGCCGTCCTCGACGGCATTCCGCAAGTGCGCGGCGACCAGCTCGATGGCCTTCAGCTCGAACATGTCGCTCATCGTCCACGCCCCGGGCGTGATATACCCTTCGATGGCGTGCGTCAGGGCGTCCATGCCCGTGGCGGCCGTCAGCCCCCGGGGCATCGACATCATCAGCTCGCAGTCGATCACCGCGCACATCGGGATGTCGTTGGGATCGACGCATACCATCTTCTTGCGGTTCTCCTCGTCGGTGATGACATAGTTGATCGTCACCTCGGCCGCCGTTCCCGCGGTCGTCGGCACGGCGAAGGTCGGCACGGCGCGGTGCTTGGTGTCGGCCACGCCCTCCAACGAGCGCACGTCGGCGAACCCGGGGTTGTTGACGATGATGCCCACGGCCTTGGCCGTGTCGATCGACGAACCGCCGCCCAGCGCCACCATGCAGTCGGCGCCCGAAGCCTTGAACGCCTCGACGCCCTGCTGCACGTTGCGGATCGTGGGGTTGGCCTTGATCTGGCTGTAAATCTCATAGGGAATGTCCGCCCCGCGGAGCACCTCCTCGATCTTCGCGGCCACGCCGAACCGGATGAGGTCTTTGTCCGTTACGAGCAGCACCTTTTTAAAGCCCCGCTTGCGGATCTCGTCGGCGATCACCGAGCGGCACCCTGCGCCGTAGTACGACGTCTCGTTCAGTACGATGCGGTACATGGCCTTAGCGTTTGGAGGTTACTTCCCTTTCGTACTGCTGGATCCCGGCGATGAACTCCTCGCCCACGGGCACGTCGTTGCGCAGGCAGAACATGTCCCATACGGCGTTCCAGGGCAGCGACTTCGACTCTTCGAGCAGCGCCAGGCGCTCGAAGCCCTGTCCGGCAGCCTCGTACCGGCGAAGCTGCGCGAGCGGTTCGAGCAACGCCTGCATCAGGCACTTCTGCGTGGCGCGCGAACCGATGACATAGGCGCCGATGCGGTTGATCGAGGCATCGAAATAATCCAGCCCGATATGAACGCGGTCGAGCGCATCGCAGCGTACGATCTCCTTGCACAGTTCCAGCGTATCGTCGTTCATGATCGTCACGTGGTCGGAATCCCAGCGCACCGGGCGCGACACGTGCAGCATCACCTCGGGGATGAACAGCAGCAGCGACGAAATCTTGTCGGCCACGATCTCCGTGGGGTGGAAATGCCCCGTATCGAGGGTCACGATCTTGCCGCGGCTGGCTCCGTAGCCGATGTAGAAGTCGTTGCTCCCGACGGTATAGCTCTCCAGCCCGATGCCGAACACCTTCGACTCGATGCAGTCCTTCATGTGGTCGTATTCGGTCTCGAAGATGCGGTCGAGCGAGTCGCGCAGCAGCTCGCGGTAGAGCATGCGGTTCACCGTAAGGTCTTTCGAGCCGTCGTGCACCCAGAGGTTCATGATCGAGGGGGCGCCCTGCGCCTTGCCCATCTCTTCGGCAATGGCGCGGCAGCGCTTGGTGTGTTCCACCCAGAAGTCCCGGATTCCGGGGTCGGGGTTGGCCAGCGAGAGATCGCCGCTCTTGGGGTGCGAGAACGACGTCGAGTTGAAGTCGAGCTTCATGCCGTGCTCTTTCGCCCACTCGATCCAGCCCTGGAAATGCCGGGGCTCCACCTGGTCGCGGTCGACCGTCTCGCCGCCGAACTCGCCGTAGATCTCGTGCAGGTTCAGGCGGTGCGTACCGGGGATGAACGACTTGGCCTTGAGGATGTCGGCACGCAGCTCCCCGATGTTGCGGGCTTTGCCCGGGTAGTTGCCCGTGGCCTGGATGCCGCCCGTAAGGTCGCCGCCCCGGTTTTCGAAGCCCGTCACGTCGTCCGCCTGCCAGCAGTGGAGCGAGAGCGAGATGTTCTGAAGCGCCGCGAGCGCCTGTTCGGTGTCTACGCCGATCCCCGCATAGCGTTCCCGCGCGATGGCGTATGCCTTTTCGATAAGTTCCGTTTTCATAAGAATGACAGTTTTATTTTTTCGGTTGATATGTTTTCGTTTCGATCGAGCGGCCGATGTAGCGCCGCATTTCGGCGAGCGAAGAGACCACGCCCGCGGCACGCGCCTGCACCATGATGTTGCCCAGCGCCGTTTTGTTCAGGAACAGATTGTAGCTCTGGAACACGAAGCCGATATAGCGGCGGCGGAACTTCGTCCGCTGCTCCTCGTCCATGGCTTCCAGATGATGCTTGCCCCGGACGATGATCTCACCCTCAGTGGGCGGCTCCAGTCCCGCCAGCATATTCAGCATGGTAGACTTACCGGAACCGCTGCGGCCCGCGATGCAGACGAATTCGCCTTGCAGCACAGACATATCCACGCCATCCAAAGCACGGACAGTGTTGCCGCCCACGGTATAGTACTTTTTCAGGCCCATCGTCTGTATGATGATTTTTCGCTCGCTCATAGTTCTCTCTCGCTTATTTGAAATGAGGAGGGCGGCAGCACGTAATGCCGCTCCTCCGCCGTCAGGCCGAATTTGATCTTGATGCGTTCCAGCTTCCGCACCCACGGGTCGCCCAGCGCCCACAGCACCAGGAACGTACACAGTCCGTGGCAAAAATCAAAGAAGAAGCTGGATACATAGGCCGCGCCTACCGTCTGCCAGGTGATGGGGCTGACGTAGCCGATGATGAAATACAGGTTCATGATCCAGCCGTACAGAAAGCCGGACAGAAAACCGTACAGGCACAGTCGCAGGGGCGCATGGTCGGTGAGCTGCCGCACGAAATGCAGCAGGTCGCCCCTGTTCGTATTCTCCGGACACAGCCTGTCCCACAGCTTCGCCGTGAAGTGGGGGCGGTTCTTTTCCGCAAACACACCGGCATTCTTCAGAATTCCCGCCAGAAAGCCTACCAAGCCCCAGGTGAACATCTGCCAGGGCGTCCATGGCCCCTGACCGAAAATGAAGTTGCTGACAAAGCCTGTCAGCGCGCCGGTGAGAAACCCCGCCTCCGGCCCGAAGGCCACCGCCGTGATGATAATGATGGCGGAGCAGGGCTTGAAGTTGGGCAGCGGGATGATCTCAAACACCGTGCGGCCCACAACGCCAATGGCCGCCATCACCGCGATAGGCACCAGCTCACGGGCCTGGGGCTTCTTCTTATCGAATACCAGTATGAAGGGGATGGCGGACGCCAGCAGGAACAGCAGGCCCAGCAGAATATCCGAGTTTAATATGATGTAGTCCCAGAAAGTGCGGGAACCCACCGGATTGACCGCAGGGCGGTGGCTGTGGTAATAGCCGAAGGCCACCATCAGGGCGGGCAGCACCAGAAGGATCACCCACGCGGCGGCTCTGGTTCTTTTGCTGACAAAGAGCTTCGACACGACGCGATCACCTCCTCACAGGTAATGTCCATGGGGAAGTGCTCTGCCGCGATACGGTTGGCGTCGGTGGTATAGAACCGGTTTCCGGCAAAGAAGTCGTGGGGCTCGCCCTCGGAGAGCAGCAGCCCGTCAAACATCAAGGCGCAGCCTGTGGCGTACCGGGCGGCGAATTCCACATCGTGGGTCACCACCAGAATAGACGCGCCCTCCCGGCACAGCGCCAGCAGCAGCTGCGCCAGCTCCGCCTTGGCATAGGCGTCCAGCCCCTTGGTGGGTTCGTCCAGCAGCAGCACCGTGGCCTCACGCAGCAGCAGCTTGCCCACCGCCAGACGCTGGATCTCACCACCGGACAAGTCGTAGGGGTGCCGCGCCAGTAGAGGCGTCAGCTCCAGCTTCTCCGCCATCTGCATGGCTTTTGCCTGATCCTGATTGGCGCTGTCCAGCAGCTCCCTCTCCACCGTATCGGCCACGAACAGCGACCGTGCGTTCTGGGGCAGCATACAGAGCCGCTGGCCCTTCGCCAGCTTCACCTTGCCACGATAGGGCTTCTTGAAATTCGCCAGCGTCTGCAGCAGCGTGGTCTTGCCCGCGCCGTTGCCGCCCAGCAGGCACAGCAGCTCGCCCTCCCGAAGCGTCACGTCTGTACCACGCAGAATATCCTTGCCCTTTTCAGTATAGCGGAACCAAAGCTCCTTGCCCTCCAGAACGGCAGGGCGCTTTGCGTCTTTCTCGGCCTTTTTCTGCTCAGGTGCAGGGGCTTCCTCCGTGATGGGCAGCAGCC